>Ga0315268_10001996_pt1 | contig 23295 bp, 22 predicted proteins | sample C1_top_MG_FD_204535 | JGI IMG/M metagenome (GOLD analysis project Ga0315268, IMG submission 204535) | Sediment microbial communities from Yellowstone Lake, YNP, Wyoming, USA - C1_top | ecosystem: Environmental > Aquatic > Freshwater > Lake > Sediment | place: USA: Wyoming | collected 2017-08-01 | reverse complement strand
CAGCGCCGTGTCGCGCACGCGCTGGTCAGGAATGTGCATCACCGTCTTCCAACGCAGTTGACCCTTGTAGGCGCCGAACTCAATCTCCGGCGGCACCTCGCCGTACTTGGCCTCAAACTTGTACTCCTTGAACTCCAGCGCGTCCAGTCCAATGTCTTTCTGCCAGCCGTAGAAGTAATCAATCCAATCGTCAAAAGTGGAAATCCGGAGCATGGCCCCCTCCTTCCAACACCCTCTTTGCTGTGCAGGGGAGCCCTTAGGCCTCCACCCACGGGATACGCTCCAGCCAGCGCGCGAGGCCGCGAAAGAAGCGCAATTTCTCCTCGCGCGTCAGGCTGCCGTTGCGGCCGCTGGTCGAAGGAAGCACGAACACACGCGATGATCCGAGCGGTTCGCGCTGCAACCCCAGCCGCACGCTGCGGCCACAGAATCGCTCGTAGGCCGTCTTGCCATTGAACGCCACGGCGAGCGGCGCCGCTTTCAGGAGTCTGGCCTCCAGTGCCGGAATTCCCGCACGGTAGTCACGCCCCTTCAGGTCATTCGAGGAGCGCGACCATCGTTTCACGACATCGGTGACGCCCACTCCAAAATCCAGGAGCCGGGAGTCATCCTCGGGCCGCAATCGTTCCGGCACCAGCCCCGCCTCAAAGAGAAAGTTCCAAAACTGGTTTCCGCGCCCGGCATAGTAATGGCCGACGCGCGCCGAGCGCTCGCCCGGATTGAATCCGACGAAAACCACTTTGAGCCCAGGGCGAAGGTAGTCCGGCAATTTCCGGTGCATCGTTGGACGTCCGTTGTCCGTGGTCCGTGGCTTCGGGAACTGGGAACGGGTTACCTGCAATCGGTTCCCTGTTCCCGGTCCCCGATTCCCGATTAGCAACGGACCACGGCCTTAGGCTCGTCGAGCCGCGGCGTCGCGGCACCTGGCGATGAACGTCTCAAGAATCTTCCGCTGCTCCGGCAGGTCCACGATTTCTTCCGGGTGCCACTGCACGGCCAGGAGAAAAGGATAATCGTCCGCGCCTTCGACGGCCTCGACGAAACCGTCCTCCGAATGCGCGGTGACCTTGAGCCCACGGCCCAGCCGTTTGATGGCCTGGTGGTGCAGGCTGTTGACCCGGCAGCTCCCGCGAATGACGGCGCCCAGCTTGGAGTCCGGGTCGGTGACGGTCACGGCGTGCGTTATCTCCTGGCGCGACTTCCCGGCGTCAACCTGCCGATGCTCGAATTCCGAGGTCGTGTCGCTCTTCAGGTCCTGGTAGAGCGTCCCGTCGAACTTCACGTTGATCATCTGGGCGCCGCGGCAGATGCCGAGGATGGGCAGGCGGCGATCCATGGCCCGGTCGAGCAGGCTGAATTCGAACTCGTCCCGTGCGCGATCGACCTGAACGTTTGGATACTTGGTCGTTTCGCCATAAAACTCGGGATCCACGTCTTCCCCGCCGGCAAACAGGACGCCGTCGTAAGTCTCGACGCGAACCCGGGATGCCTGACTCGCCGAAACCATCTCGATCTCCTCCGGGCGCGCTCCGGCTTTCAACATCGCCTGGAAGTAAGGCGAGTTTGTGCCCTTGGCTTTTTCTTTTTCCGAAACAGAGAGAGCAATGCGCATGCCGCCAAGCCCTCGGCTCTCAGCTATCAGCCCTCAGCGACCCCCGCTCTCTGAAAGCTGATGGCTGAATGCTGAATGCTATTTTGCTTTGAAGTTCGCCGTGCGCTTCTCAACGTATGCCGCCAGGCCCTCATGCGCGTCTTCGCTCTGGAAGAGCTGCTGCTGCAACTCGCGCTCCAGGGCGAGGGCTTCGTGGAACGACATCTCGAAGCCCGACTGCACGGCGCGCTTGATGCGTCCCACAGCGCGCGCGGCCTTGGCCGGGGGCAGAAACTGTTTCGCGTACTGCGTCACCTGCTCGATGAAGCCGTCGCGCTCGAAGACGTCGTTGACGAGCCCGATCTCCTGCGCCTCTTCGAACGAGAACGTGCGGCCGGTGGCCATCAGCTCGATAGCGCGGGACTTCCCGACCAAGCGCGAGAGGCGCTGCGTGCCGCCCGTGCCGGGCAGGACGCCCAAGGCGACCTCGGGCAGGCCGATCTTTCCGGCGTCGCGGCGCCCCAGGCGCAGGTCGCACGCCAGGGCGATCTCCAGGCCGCCGCCCACCGTGTGGCCGTTGAGCGCGGCGATCACCAGCTTGGGTGTCTGCTCGAGACGAGTCAGGGTCTCGTTGGCGTGCAGACAGAAGTAGTACTTGAATTCCGGGGTGACGCTGGAAAGCATTTTGATGTTGGCGCCCGCCGAAAAAAACTTCTCGCCGGCGCCGCGCAGGATGAGGACGTGAACAGTGTCATCCATACGCGCGCGCAGGATGGCGTCGTCCAACTGGCACATCATCTCATAGGTGTAAGTGTTGGCAGGTGGATCATTCATCTCGATCCAGGCGATGCCGTCTTCCGTCCTGTAGTTGATCAGTGCCTGGGTTTCGGTGAGAGTTGCCGGGGTGGACATGGGGTTTCCTCCAAATCAGGGCCGAGCGGCGCTCGGCCGGGGGGCACGCTCCGCGACACAGCTTGCCCCTACGTCAGTCTCAGGCGCGCTCCGCGGCGGGAGCCGTTGCCGTTCCGCGATGGGGAAGCAGCCTTCGCCGCGCCGCGCGCCGGCGAAGACCCTAACACTCCCTGCAAGAAAATCTCGGTCATCTGCGCCGCCAGGACGTCGGCGTTCGGGTCAAGGTCCGGGCGGTACCAGGTATAAATCCAGTTCATCATGCCGAAAAGCGAGAGTACGGCAATCCGCGTGTCCAGCTTGCGAAGCTTTCCCGCGCGCCTCAGCGCCTCGACCTGGTCGTAGCAGAGCTGGTAGTACGATTTCTTGATGGCGTGGACGTCGCGGCGCAATTCGTCTTCGAGCGACTCGGCCTCGTGCGTCAGGACCTTCATCTCGTTGGGGTGCTCGACGAAAAACTTGAGGTGAAGGCGGATCAGGGTCCGCAGGCGCTCCCCCGGATCGGAGAGCGAAGCGAGCGCCGTGCGCGCCTCTCCCAGGATGGTCTCAAACGTGTGCCGTTGAATCAGGTAAAGGAGGTGATCTTTGCTGGGAAAGTAATAGTAGAGGCCGGCGAGGCTCACCTTGGTGGCGCGGGAAATGTCGCGGATCGAGGCCTGGTGGAATCCGCGCTCGCAGAAGACTGCGGCCGCCCGGCGCAAGATGCCGTCCAGCTTCCGGTCGTAATGGTGGGAACTTCGGCCCTGCCGGACGGAACTGCCGCGCTGGGGTAACGTTGAGCGCATCGGCGGATCGGCGCGCCCCGCGCGCGAGTCGAAGCCCCCACTCGCGCGCGAGGCCGTGAAGTCGATTGAACTAAAGCCCTAAGCCCTGAGCTTAATCGAACGTTCGTTCGAGAGCCCATTGTAGCGCATGGCGACAAAATGTCAAGGCCCGCCCGGCGCGCCGAAGCGATCTCCGAGCCCCGCCTGTGTGCTCCCTACTTGCTTTCCGTTGCGGAGAGCACGCTTCGGCACGCGCAAGGGGAGACTGTGGGCTGGGCTTGGGACCGGTGGTAACAGCAGCCGGATGAGCCTTGAAAAGTTGAGAGCCGAGGGTTGAAAGTGAGGAGCACCGGCCCTCAACTCTCGACCCTCGATCCTTGACTGCCCTCCACGTCACTTTGTCTTCTTCACCGTCATCTCGAACCCGCCTTGCTGATAAACGAAGTGTGTCACCTTTCCTGCGTCGTCCTTGACGAATTCCAGCTCCGCGTCAGCATCGGCGATAAAAAAGCGGGATTCCGACTCCGGTTGAAGTTCGACCTTCTCTTTCTGCGTGGGCACCTGGGCCATGAGCTTGTCGCCTTCGCGCGTCACGGTCATCACCTGGCCCGGCCCAAGAGTGTATTCGCCGACATAGAGGTCGAGAATCCTGGGATCGAGCTTGATGGCGTGATGCTCCTTGGGGGCGGCAAGCTCGACGGCGTAGATGTAACCATCGTCGCTCCCGAAGTAAAGCATCCCATCGACAGGGACGGGCGAGGAATGCACGGCTGCTTCGGCCATGGCCCCGCCTTTCTGCTTGCCCGTGGCGGCGTCAAACCAGAAGACCTCGCCACCCCAAGCGCCGAAGTAGACCCGACCGGCGGCGACGATGGGCGAGGAGAAAACCCGCGCGGGCATATTGAAGCGCCACTTTTCCACGCCGGTCTTGGCGTCCAGGGCATTCACTAACTTGCCGTCGGAGCTTCCAGCAAAGACCAGCCCGTCGGCAATCGCCGGGCCGGTAATGCACCATACCCTCGTGGGAGAAGGCCCATTTCTTCTGCCCGGTTTGGATGTCCACCGCGTAAAGGAAACCGTCGCGACTGCCGAAAAACACCGTGCCGTCCGCCACGGCCGTGGGGGACTGGACCTCGCCGAAGGGGAACGCCGCATCGCCCGCGGTCTTGAATTTCCACTTGAGCTGGCCCGTTTTGGCATCGAGGGCGTAGAGGTTGCCATCCATGCTGCCGCCATAGATGACGCCCTCGGCCACCGCCGGCGAGGAACGCACGCGACCTTCCGTCTTGAACTTCCAAAGCAGCTTGCCGGTCATGGCCTCGAGCGCGTAGAGATAACTGTCGGCGCTGCCGAAATATAGGACGCCATCAACGTATACCGGAGAGGACTGGTAAAAGTCCCAGCGGCGGGTGAAGGCCACCGGATCGCCCGTCTTAAACGTCCAGACGGACTTGCCGGTTTGCGCGTCCACCGCGAAGAAGCCCGCGTCGTTGTTGACGTAAACAACGCCGTTGGCCACCGCCGGCGAGGAAGTGATCTCACCCGGCGTCTGGAATACCCATTTCTGCGCGCCGGTCTGCGCGTCCAGAGCATAAAGGTTGCCGTCGGCGCTGCCCGCGTAGACAACTCCATCGGCCACAGCGGGAGTGGAGCGATTCAAGTGGCCCGTCTTGAAGCGCCAGCGCTCCTTCTGCGCCGGATACTTGAATGGCGAGTCATAGACGCCGGTGTGCTGCGGATTACCGCGGAACATCGTCGAATCCGCCAGGGCGCTGGCTGCAAACGTCAGGAGTAAGAACAGTCCAAGGAGGAGAGCTTTTTCGAACCTGGCTTTTTGCATGGGAGTCCCTCTGTATGGAGAACTGCCTTCACAAAAGAATCAACGCGGAATGCTGGCACGTTGTTCCGAGGGATTCAAGAAAGCAAAGGGCATGGACGACAATTCGTCGTGCCCCGTACAGCAGAAGTCACGAGGCAGATGTCAGAAGAATCCGGACCTCAGCCCTCGGGAGCCGGGAATCGAGTTTCATATTTCGAGTTTCGAATCTCCAATCCCCGTCCTTGACTCTCGACCTTCGACTGTCGACTTTCCACTGATTGTTTGGGCTCTTGTCACCGCCCGCGGAATTATGTAGCCTGAAGCCTGGTGCGCAAAACTTCCAAAGCCCGTCGTCCCACGGTTTGCCTTCTCTCTTCCCATCCTCTGGTCCTGGAAGAGTTCCAGCATATCCTGTTGCCGCGGGGCTTCCGTCCGAAACTTCGCCGGCTGGAAACGAACCTGGCAGCAAGTGTGGGTAGGGTCGCGGTGCCTCGCACCCAGGTCTATGTGACCGATGCTCACGCCCCCCATCAGGCCACGCAGATGCTCGTGGCGCGGATTCAGGAGCGCCACCCCGCCGCGCGCCAGTTGGTAGTGGCCGAGCGGTTCACGGAATTGAACGCCTTCCCGCTTCTGCGCCTGGGCGTCAAGGGACTGCTCGATTACGCCGAGGCGCGCGCCAAGCTGCCGCATGCGCTGGAAGTGGTGTGGGGGGGAGGGTTCTGGGTGCCCCGGAAACTCCTCTCGCGCTTTGTGGATTGGATCCTCCGCGCCGTCCAAGACCCGCGTTCCATGAAGGGTCCCGCCAACTTGAGCCCGCGCGAGCGGCAGGTCCTCGATGCCGTGCTGGAGAACCGCTCCAACAAGGAGATCGGCGACGCGTTGCACATCTCCGAGCGGACGGTGAAATTCCATGTCTCCCGGCTGCTGGAGAAATTCGGCGTGCGGCGGCGCACGGACCTGATCCTGCTCTGGTTCCAGAGCCGGGGCGCCGAGTTTTAACCTGCCCTCTCGTACAGGCGTCTCTCCTGCCCCAAAATTATCCTTTCGACCGATTGTTAACTAGTCATCCGAAGGCTACGCTCTGTGCCAGCATGGCGCTGATCGTGAATCCTATGTGCGCCAGAGACCAAGAGAAAACGGCTCATGGCCAGAACTTCGCACGGAAGTTTTTGCACCTTGTTGATCTTTCCCGGCGCGCACGGAAAGCTGCGCAAAATCAACCTCCCCCTCTGCGCAGTGGAGATAGTTCTGGCGCTCTGTGCCGCCGGGATCCTTACTGTTGCTGCCCTGGCGAACACGTACGCCTGGATGCTGTTCAGGGTCTCGAATTACAACAGCCTGCGGCGGGAGCGCGAGGCCCTGAACGGCCAGTACCGGCGTTTGGAGAGTGCCGCCCGGCAGAGCAATTCCCAGTTGCGGTCGCTGGAATCGCTGGCAGCGGAGATCGGATTGGCCCACGGACTGGGCGATCCGCAGCGCTCGCGGTTCGCCCCCACGGTATTGTGGGCCGTGGCGGAAGACGGGTCGGCGCTGGGGCCCCGCTACGCCGCTTCGCTCTACACCTTCAATCTCCTGAGAATGCGGAGCGTCCAACCTTCCGCCGCGGCGATTGATCGCAGCCTGTTTCCCGACCTGCCTTCCAGCGACTCCAGTACGCCGACGATCTGGCCGGTGCGGGGCGAAATCACCGCCGGGTTCGGCCAGCGCATGGACCCCTTCACGGGCGAGGACGCCTTTCATGCCGGCGTGGATATTGCCGCGTCCGCCGGAACTCCCGTGCGCGCCACCGCCGACGGCATCCTGTTTCACGCCGGCCCCGACCGTGGGTACGGCAACGAGGTGTTGACTGACCACGGCTTTGGCCTCGCCACCAAGTACGGGCACCTCGACCGGGTCTACGTGCGGGTGGGACAACAGGTGACACGCGGCCAGGTCATCGGGACCGTGGGGATGACCGGCCGGGCCACCGGCCCTCACGTGCACTATGAAGTCCTGTTCCACGACGCGCGCGTCAATCCGGCCAAATACCTGCGCGGCTAGTGCCGTCCCAGCTTGATTCGCCGATTCGTTGTGTCGATGCCCTTGCGAAGCTCCTTAGGGGCGTTGTTTAAGTAATTCGCTCCGAATCGTTGGAACGGCACTAGCGGGCCGCCACCCGTCCGGCAGCGTTACGATCTCGTGGAATGCGGTTCCCGCCACACGACGCAGGGAGGTGAACGAGATGCGCGAAAACGAGGCGATCGAGGAGTTCAAGGAAGGGCTGGGTTTATTGCGTTCTGGACAAGCACGCGCCGCCCTCCGGCACCTGCGCAAGGCAGTCACGCTCAATGCGCGCAACCCTTTCTACCTCTCTTACATGGGGCTCGCCTTGGGGGCGGCGGAAGGGGACTGGGACCAGGCCGAAGACCTCTGCTTTACCGCGCTTCGCATGACGCGCAACCGCCCGGAACTTTACCTCAACCTGGCCGAGGTGTACCGCCGGGCCGGGAAGAAAGAAGACGCTGTTTGGATTCTCATGAGCGGGCTGGAAGTGACCAAGCGGGACGCGCGCCTGCAACACGCCCTGAGCCAACTGGGTATCCGGCGGCCTCCCCTGCTCGCTTTCCTCGACCGGAAGAATTTCCTCAACCGGCACCTGGGAAGGCTGCGTTCCCGTCTTTCGACGGCTCAGCGGAAGCGTGCGTAGAAGGCCTGCCGCAAGGCGAGGAGGCGTCTTCGGCTCAAAAAGGATGCCAGTGGAGGCTCGATTCGAACACCATCGTACCGTGTCCGCTGGGGCGGTCCTCCCGCCGGAGACAGTAAAGACGCCCGTTGCTGAAGGAAGCTTCGAGGCTGTGACGGGTGCCCGTCCAGGTCAGGTGCAGCCCGCCACGGAAATCGGTGGTGCGCTGGTTGGGCACGCCCAGGGCCTGCATCACTTCCTCGACGGCTGCGGTGGCGCGAAGCCTCTGCGGATGAGCCCGCTTCTCACCGTTCGCCTCCGGCACTTCGACCTCACGGCTCGTGTCCTCGACAACCGCGGATTGAAAGAACGCCTCGATCCGCCTCTCCCGCTCCGCAGCCTCCGACTCTTCCCTGGACCTCTCGATCCCCGGCAGGCAGACCTTGAGCCAGGTCAACAGGCCTGCAAGGATCGCAAGCTGGATGATAATTACCCTTTTCGGCACGGCCCCGGAGTCAGAGGCATTCATAAGGCGCGAGTTTCTCCAGCATCATGCCCAGCGTTCAGAACCTCTCCGTCCGCCGTATACAGGGAACGAGTCGGACAGGGCCGAGCAATCCTGAAGGTGGAAGCGGGGGCCGCAGATTCTCCTCATCGGTTCCCCAGCGAATCCCATAGGTCTCCGCAAGCCGCTTCAAGTCACGCTGAGGAAGAGACTCAACCCGGTTGATCCAGAGGTTTGCAACTTCCACCTTCAGATGATTCCGACCGGCCTTCAAGGCATCGCGGCAGTTCACGCGTCGCCTTCCCTTCCAAGCGGCCCCGAGGGGAGCCCCGTTGAGCGTGACTTCCGCGGTTTCGTGGACGCTACCCAAGTCGAGCACCCACTCGATGTCTGGGCCTGAATCTCCTATGTTGAAATCGGTCTCATAAGTCGCCCAGCCGCTGTAATCTTTTCGATCTCCCCATTCGGCCCAGGACTTCAAGACAGGCAGGGTGAGTGTCGCCCCGTCGTCAAACGAGACCTTCCAAGTCTCGGTGAGGGTGAGAGATTCCGGCAAGTCCTTGACGGAAAAGCGATGGATCTTCCCGCCTGCACCTGTCAACGAATATTCACCATTCTTCGACAAGAGCCCGGCCACCTGAATCTGCTCACCGGTTGTTTCGATTTTCAATGGCTCTGGCCAGTTCGTGCGCGTCACCAAGGGAGCAGATTCAAGCGCGGGGAAAACGATGAAGCAGGACTCAAACGGGTCGAGTTCAACTTGAACCTCTGTCGCCTGACCCTGGCCGTTGGGAAGCTGTACGTATTCATAAACGAGTGTCTCCGTCACATCCCCAGTCTCAGGGTCCCATCGTTGCGGCGCCCTGCGCCCCACGGCAAACTGCACGCGCAGGCTCTGGGCATGTTCGGACACGTTGCTGACAAAATACAAATCCAGGCTTCCGAGTCCCCTGTGCACAAAGCCGACGTTCTCGACCGCGAGCTTTCGGGCGGCTTCGCTGGGATCGGCCGCCTCGACGATTCGGAAATCGGGAACGACGAATTCCTGCAAGTGAGCGAGAGCATCCTGGACGTCGGAGGCGTGGTAGAGCTTCCCCTTGCCCGGGGAAAGGATTTCTCCTTGACGTTGGACGACGTGTCCCCCGAGTTCGTTCATCGCGGCGCGCAGGCGGCGTGTGCGGGATTCCTGGTCCACCCAGCCCGGCGCCGTGTCGGGCGCCTGCTTGACGAAAGCCAGGAATCCGCCCGTCTTTACAAACTCGGCCAGCCGCTCGAAAGACTCGGGAGGCATGTACCGCCCCTCGGGGACAATCACCGCGGAGTAAACGCCCGTCCCCGCTACGAGACGTCCGTTCTCGGCCTTGGCGATTCTTTCGAGCGCGTCGTCATTCAGGAAATCGAAGTCATACCCCGCGCGGCGCAGACCCAGCACCAGTTCCGTCCCCAGATGGCGCTCCATTTCTTCGTCAATGTGCAGCCCCCCGGCCCCGAACCGGGCGAAAACGTCAGCCAAGGGAAGATACACGGCGATGGGATTCACGGCGACGCCTTGCTGCAGCATACCGGTGGTTCGCTGGATGTAATGCGCCAGGAGCGGATAGTGTCGCCACCAGAGGTTGTTGTGATTGATGACCGTCGAGGCGTAGAACGTCCACCCCGGCTGTCCGGCCTGAGGCGGCGAATAGGGATAGCCATGATTAACGATCTGATTGATGCCGTCCAGAAATTGAGCGTCCGTGGCCGCCTTCATCATTTCAAGAGTCACCATGAACAGCGGCGTGCGCAGCCAGGTATAAGTCTCCGCAGAGATGATGGGCTTCTGGTGGATGTGACCTGCCGAGGAGGCAAGCCGACAATGAGCAATATCGACGAAATAGCGATCGCCTCCGCCAAGATGCTCGCCTTCAGGGATGTGAGCGAGGGCGTAACCTTGCATGACGTCGCCCATGGCTCCGTGCGCCTGGATGCGGGCCGTCAAGCCATGTTTCACACTCCACTCCGCCAGCGGCAGGAAGAAATTACTCACAATGAGCTCAGAAAGAGTCCGATGATAGTCATGGCGGATGTGAGGAGTAAGCGGCCCTGCATCCTGCCAGAGAGCCGGCAGGTAAGGGGTAAGGTCGTAACCGCGGCGCTCTTGGAATTCCTCGAGGAAGTTTCCGGTCCAGTCCGCGCCTTCCACTTCCAGACTGTCGCAGAAAACGGAATGAAAGGGAGGCAAGCCGTCCCGCGTACGCGGGATCAATTCGTCGAGTGTCCGGCCGCCGACCGCGTCCAGAAAAAGTTCCAGCGCCGCGCGATTGAAGTGATCGAGGACATAGCCTTCCATGCCCAGTGTCGCCCGCTTCACCTGCATCAACGTGGGGGCGTCAACGAAGACCATGATCCTCCAGGGACCGGGCGGGACTTTCCATCGCCTCATCTGGTTTTGCGGAACGACCTGGGAATGGGCCAGGTCCGCCTGCTGGGAGGGAAGAATGGGGGTGGCAACGGTCGCGAGCACCCGTGCATCGTCCGGGAATTCTGTGCCGAGATCCCAGTCAAAGTCACGCGGACCCACAACGTCCTTCACGACCGCCTGGAGTCTTCGAGCCGCCAACTCCACGGGAATGAATGGCCCACCAGAAGGCCACCCACTTCCCAGTGTAAAGTCGAGCTGCAGTCCCAGGCGGCGGGTTTCTTCCACCGTGTGGCCCAGCAGGTCGAACCACTCCACAGAGAAATACCGGATGTTCTGGATTCCGCGCTGGGGGTCATCGACCTCCACAGGATAGACCGGCTGAAGCTCCGCACCTCTCAAACCTGCGTCGCGCATGAGGGTGAGTTCGCGCGTAATCTCTTCGCGAGTGACGGCTCCGCCAAACCACCACCACCGGGTCATGGGACGCGTGGAGAAAGAAGGGTTGATGAAAACCTCTTTGAGTGCGGCGAGCTGATTGCCGGCAGCGCTCCCCTGAGCGAGGGCTCCCTGAGCCTTGCCCCCTGGAGAGGGGTCGCCCCTGGTTGTGGAAGCAAGCGCCATCCCGGTGGCGCTGGATTGCACGAGGAATTGACGCCGGGTGAAAAGTCGGGTGCTCCTGCCCACTGTTTTCCTCACTCGAATCTGCCGCGGAGCTCGTGAAGGCTCGTCGGCAGCGCCGGCCTTTCCAAAGCACGTCGGCCCCGGGATTGTATCAAGCCAGGGGCGGGAACTCGTATCGCGCCTCGTCACCCCCGCGCCGAGAGAAGGGTTTTTGCTCTTGACTTTCGCTTTTTCTTCGCCTATACTCCGAGGCGCTGGGGAAAGGGTGAACCTGGGGGTTCCTATGGCCCGAGCGGCCTGCACGTCCTTACTGTCGAAACATCCCGCGCCAACCCAGCCAGCGCCGCAGTCTGGCGGGTTAAACCCGCTGCCCCACCGGCCCTGGACGCTGCCCGCGCAGGGCCTCGCGGTCTTTCATGGCCACGCGGACACGGCCCGGCTGAGCCACTACTTCTTGCCGCGCTTGCTGCTCCAGGGAAAGCGGATTCTCTTTCTCGACGGGGCCAACTGCGCGGATCCGCGGTTGCTCGAGCGCCTGGCGCGCCAGCGTAACGTGCCCTTCGCGCAATTCAACCGGCAAATCGAAATCGCCCGCGCCTTCACCTGCTTTCAGCTTACCGAGCTGATCGCCCGCGTGCCACAGTTCCTCGTGGAGTTTCCCGCCGAGGTGCTGGTGGTCACAGCTTTCCCCGACCTCTACTTCGACGAGGACGTGCGCGACGGCGACGCGCGCGGGGCCTTCGAGCGGGCGCTGCGCGACTTGCGGCGCTGGGCAGGAGCAGGGCGCGGGGAAGGGCGGGACTTCAGTCCCGCCGAAAAGCGAGACTTTCAAAAATATACTGAATTCACTGCACTTCCCACGGCGGGGTTAAAACCCCGCCCTTCCGCCGTGCCGTTGACGTTGCCTCTGGCCGTAGCGCTGTTCTCTTCGGCCACGACGTTCACGCCCACGCCCGCCCGGCGGCGATTTTTCGCCCAGACCTGCGCGAGCGCGGGAGAAGTGTGGGAATTCACGGCAGGAGCGGATAGCCGGTTGATATTGACGTGCACGCAGCAAGCCCAATTAGAGCAATTGGGCGATTGAGCGATTGGGTGATTTAGTGATTGAAGAAATCCCGCACGGCTGTCTCAATCTTTCAATCGCCCAATCACACAATCACTCAATGGTAGGGGTGCTTTATGGGTCGAACGGTCTCGACGTTCCGCGATCTGATCGAGCAGGAGCTGCAGAACTGGGAGCGGGTCTTCGGCCGGGCACTGCGACGCGAGGAGCGCGCGCACTTTGACGCCATGTTCAACCGCGTGCGCCTCTACATCCAGGCGTGCACCTACGAGTATCCCGTGCACGCCATGGACGCCATCAACCTGGCGATCGGCCTCGACCACGAGTTGCGCCTGCGCAAGCTCGAAGCGCTTTTGAGGGTCAACCTTGAAACTCAGTGGATGGATTCTCGACCTCTATCCGTCAGCCGACGGAATGACGCTGTGGCTGATCCCGGCGAGCGGGAGCCCGAAACGCCTTCGTCTGATTGACCGCGACTTCACGCCGCGCTTCTACGTGTACGGTCCGGAGGCGCGGCTGCGGCGTCTGGCGCTAGCGCTGGCCGCGCGCGCCCGGGTCATCTGCGCACTCGTGGAGCGCACGGACATCTGGGAAGGCGCAGCGTTACGGGTGCTCGAGGTCTGCGTTCACCATCCTACCCAGTTCGCGGCGCTCGTGCGCTTCGTCCACCGCACGGACGGCTCGCTGCGGCTTTACAACTCCGACTTGATGCTCGCTCCCGTGTACTGCTGGGAGAAGCGAGTGTTTCCACTGGCCAAGGTGGAAGTAGAGACGACCCGGCGGGTCGTTTCGGATTTCTCTCCCTCAGCCGGCGGAGCGGCACGGCACGATGAGGCGGCCCAGCGGGCCGTCTCGACAATTGACGCTATCGCATGCCGCGACGACGAGTGGGCACTCGATTACGAGCTGGCGCCGCTCAAGATCCTGCGGATGCGGTTGGAAGGCCTGGGGCACGTGGATCCCAAGCACGGCCGGCGCGGCTCGCTCGAAATCGAAGTGGACGGCGAGTGGCGCGCGCTGGACGACGCCGAGGAGCCCGTGGCCGCGGGCTTCGAGCGCCTGCTGCGCGCGCACGACCCCGACCTCCTCCTGAGCGAGTGGGGCGACTCGACGCTGTTCCCCGTGCTGCTGCGACAGGCGCGGAAGCTGGGCCTCCAGCTCCCGCTCAACCGCGATCCCGCCTGCGGCGCGACCGTCGAGCGCAGCCGCGCGCGCAGTTACATGAGCTATGGGCGCATCCTCTTCAAGGAGAGCGCCACCACGCTGCGCGGACGCCTGCACGTGGACACGGAGAATTCCTTCATCGCCGAGCAGTGCGAGCTGGAGGGACTGTGGGAACTGGCGCGGGTGACGCGCCTGCCCGTGCAGTACTGCGCCCGCACCACCACCGGCACGGGCATCTCTTACATGCAGATGGAACTGGCGTACCGCGACGGCGTGCTGATCCCCGAGCAGAAAGCCGAGCCCGAAACCCCCAAGCATCCGGACGAGTTGCTGCGGGCGGACCGCGGTGGCCTGGTGTTTCCGCCGCGCCTGGGCTTCTTCGCGAACGTGGCCGAGCTCGACTTCATCAGTGAGTACCCGAGCATCATGGCCCGGTTCAACATCTCGCCCGAGACGGTCAACTGCCGGTGCTGCCCCGAGGCCCCGCGCGTCCCGGAACTCGGTTATCGCATCTGCCAGCGCCGCCGCGGCATCACCAGCCGCGTGGTCGAGCGGCTGATTCGGAAGCGGCAGGAATACAAGCAGCGGATTTCGGGATTCGGGACTGGGGACTCGGGACTCGCGGAAGCAACAGCCCCGGAAGTTCGGGGTCCGGGGTTCGGGGTTCGGGGTTCGGGTTTTTCTTCGAATCCCGAATCCCGAGTCCCGAGTCCCGCGAATTACCCGCCGTGGCGCTCCGCGGTCATAGACCGCCGCTACAGTTACAAGCAGCGCCGCTCGGCGCTCAAGTGGCTGCTGGTGACCTGCTTCGGCTACACGGGCTACAAGAACGCACGCTTCGGCAAAATCGAGGCGCACGAGGCCATCAACGCGCTGGCACGGGAAAAGCTGCTGGTGGCGAAAGACGTCGCCGAGTCCCGCGGCTTCCGCGTGCTGCACGCCCTGGTGGACTCGCTCTACGTCGAGCGCCCGGGCGCCTCGCGCCAGGACTACGCGCACCTCGCCCGGGAGATCGAAGAGCGGACCGGGCTGCCGATGGCGCTCGAAGCCATTTATCGCTATGCGGTCTTCCTGCCTTCCAAGCAGTCCGCCGAAATCCCCGTTCCCAACCGCTTCTTCTGTGTGTCGGAAGAGGGTGAACTGAAGATTCGCGGGCTCGAGTGCCGGCGGCACGACACGCCACCGCTGGTGGCACGGATGCAAAAGCAGGCGCTCGAGATCCTCGCCGAGGCGCACGACGGGGAAAGTTACGGTCGGAAACTGGAAGAAGCCCGCGAGGTGCTGGAGCGGTACCTGGCGCGGCTGGAGGCGGGGAGCGTCAACCTGGAGGAACTGATCATCCGCCGGCGCCTGACGCGCTCGCCGCGGGAGTATCAGCAGGCCAGCGCCACCGCCATCGCGGCGCGGCAACTCGACCGCTCCGGCGTCGAACTGCGGCCCGGGGAGATGATCGAGTACCTCATCACCAATGCCGATTCCAACTGGCCCGACGACCGCGTCCGCGCCTGGACGCTCTGGGAAGGCGGGCACGGCTACGACGTGGAAACCTACGCGGAGATGCTGCGCAAGGCCTTTGAGCCGCTGGAGCACTTCGCCGTCCAGAAGACCCGCCGTCCGCTTTCCACAGGCCCCGGGCACCCTCAACGCCCCCCAGGACAAAACCCGGCTTTTGCTTGACTTTCGCCGGCTCCTTTCCTTAAACTGCTCCCCACGGGGGATTTCGCTCGCCATGTCGCTATCCGGGGGATAGCATGCCGACGCCGGTTTGAAATCTAGTGGGGAGGAAAACCTGTGAAGCGAACCATTTTACTTTTCGCCGGGGTGTTGTTCTTAGGTACGATCACCATTGCCCTCGCCCAGCAAGCCCAGCCCGTACCGGCAGCCGTGCGCAGCGAAGTCGATTGCAGCGGATTCATCGCCGGAAAAAACGTCCCGGAGGACATCACGGTCCTCGACGGCGCCGACGATGATTTCAACTCGCCCATTCGCCTATTCACCACGGGGGACTACATCTTCCTGCGCGCGCATGGCGACACGAAGGTGGCGGTGGGAACGGAGTACGCGCTGGTGAGGAACGCCCGCTTTACCTTTGAGGAACCCTGGTATGAGGGCCAGCATGCCTCCATCCGCAGCCTGGGCCATCCCTATGATGATGTAGGGAGAGTCAGGGTGACGAGCCTGACGCCCCTCGGCGCCGTCGCGCAAGTGACATTCGCCTGCGGCCCGGTTTTCGCGGGGGATATTGCCCTGCCTTACCAGCCGCGGCCCATTCCGGAATACACCCCCACGCCCGAGTTCGATCCCTTCGCCTTGCCGAACGGGAAGGTGATGGGCGCGATCACGGCGGCGGGGGGTAATAGTGGAGCCGTTGGGGAGCGGAGCATCGTTTTCATCAACCTGGGCCAGGAAGACGGCGTACAGTTCGGGCAGCGCTTCCGCATCTTCCGCCTCGTACGGGACCGCATTGAAGGCCTGAGGGCTTTCTCCGACACACCGCGCGAATCGACAGGCGAACTCATCATCCTCTCGACGCAGGAGAAGTCCTCGGTCGGCATCGTGATCCGCAGCACACGGGATATCTCACTGGGAGACGGGATCGAACTCGAATAGGTCTTGACCCCCGGCGGTTCCCCACCGCGCAGCGACCTCACCACGGAAGGCGGGAGGGTTTCTTCCCGCCCTTTTCCCCTTTTCGAGGTTTGAGTGGGTTCAGGCCGCGTGGGGCGAGGAGCAGGCACGCCCGCGCGGCTCCTCAAAGACTTGCGCGGTGAAGGCCTGGATCTTCGCGCCGTGACGCCAGGCGTCCGGAGGGAGGCCGGCTTTCAGGCAGGTTTCCTCGAGAAAACGTTCCCGGTCCCACCGCCACTCGACCGCCACCTGCGGAAGCAGCAGGCCGCGCTGAAAACCCCGCGAGATCAACAGGCCGTGCCGGCCGACTTCCACTTGTTCCGGCTGGATCTCTTCCATAGGAGACAGCACGGAGATCTCCAGATGCAGCGAAGGCAGTTCCTCGGGCTCGACCGGGTCAAAGCGCGGATCGCGAAGCGCTGCCGCCATGGCGCACTCGCGGACGGTGAGCCACAGCGGCTTGAGGGCTTCCACGTAACCAATGCAGCCGCGGAGGCGGGAGCCCTTGTGCAGGCTGACAAAAGCCCCGCAAGGCTTCGAGAAGGCGACGCCTTCGGGCGCCTCGATGTCGGACAGACGATGGTGGCGCGCCGCCTCCTCCAGCGCCGTCCGCGCCAGCCGCAGCAGGACTTGTTGTTCTGCTTCAGTGAGCGGCAACGTCTTTCTCCTCCGGCTCCTTCTTGCCGGCCCGCAGCACCACCAGGGGGCGCGGGGTTCGGCGCTTCAGCCGCACATCCAGCCTCTTCCAGAAGCTCAAGAAGTACTGCACCGCCGAAGCGACCGCGAACAGTACAACCATCCACAGCAGCACCTCGCCCAGTGGACGGAGGAGGGGATAACGGCGCTCCAGAACAATCACGGTGATGGCCACCACCTGGAAGACCATCTTGGTCTTGCCCAGCTCGGAGGCTTCCAGGGCGAAGCCTTCGGCGGAAGCGATGGAGCGCAGCCCGGTGACGGCGAATTCCCGGCCCACGATAATAACCACCATCCATGCTGGAACCAGGCGTAACTCGACCAGGGAAATGAAGGCCGCGGAAGTCAGCAGCTTGTCGGCAATGGGATCGAGGAGCATCCCCAGCGTGGTCACCTGCGCGCGCTTCCGCGCCACGTAGCCATCCAGAAGGTCGGTCACCGCCGCCAGCAAGAACACCCCCACGGCCCACAGATCCATGTTTCGCCCCTTGGTAAGCAGCAGAACCACCAGCAAGGGCACAAAAAAGATTCGGAGCAGGGTGAGCGAAATGGAAAGATTCATGCGCCTTCGAACCGGGGCCTCAGCGCGGGATGAACGGACGCGCTTCCTCGCCGTGCGTGCCTGCCCGCCACACGAGGGATTTTTGGGCGACTGGCTCCACTATAGCGAACGCCCCCGAGCCTGTCAACGCAACCCATCCCGCCCTGATGGCGGTCGATCGCCTGACCCAAGGAGGTGGGTTGCCAGCGTCCTGACAGCGATGGCGACCGGCCCGCGCTCTTTCGCGTCCGCGAACACCGGCGAGAGAACGTCGAACGCCTCGGACGAATCGAGTCCGCCCTCGAGGGAGGGTGCAAGCTGGCGAAGGCTGTCGACGGTTGCTCGAAAGATTGCGACCGAATGCTCTCCCGCTCGACGCTGACGGCGGGTCCGGCGCGGCAAGCGGAGATCTGCGCCTTCGGCTTCCCCGTGAGGTTTTGATTAGATTTCGAGCCTATGAAATGTTTCCCCTGCAATCATGCGGCAGGACGAGACGGCGCAGGCTACAAGGTGGCGCGCAAGAAATGCCTCACAATTGTGCAAAACTGGCGGAAGCTCTCAGGGCGTTCGAGGGGGTATGGAAAGCCTCAAGAGGCGGCAAAGAGTCGGCTGTCCACTATGGCAACTCATTGAAAAGACGGTGGTAACCAGGACTAGCCCCCGCAAACCCTGATTTTTAGCGGTTTTCCTCGCCGTGCAGCCCTGTTTTGTGCCGCCGGTTTTTTCCACAGCCTTTTCCACAATGTTGCCCCTGCGCCCCACCCCTAGTCCTACCGGTCGGTTAAGGCCTTGCCAGGGCCGGGCTGCAGCCGTTCCCGCAGCGATTCCCGTACTCGGGCCCGCACCCGCACCCGATTGTCTTCATAATGGGTTGAAAGCACCGCCCCGTCGCGGTGCAGGAGCGCCAGCCGCTCGCCATCGGTCGGGGAGAGGTCAAAGTCCGCTTCCACCAGGGGATCTTTATCGAGAGTCTGGTCCACGCATTCGAGCAGCGCATCCAATCCTTCCCCCGAAAGCGCGGAAACGGCCACGTCCCGGGGCCCGCGGGGAAGACGTCGCCGTCCCAGCTCATCCAGCAAATCGACTTTGTTCCAGACGTGCAGTCGCGGCGCAGAAGCCACTTCGAGGGTCTCGAGCAGCCCCTCCACGGCGGCGTCCTGGGGCTCGTGCCGCGAGTCGGAAGCATCGGTGACGTGCAGCAGCAGGCTCGCCTCGGCGAGTTCTTCCAGCGTGGCGCGGAACGCCGCCACCAGGTGGGGCGGCAGCTTGCGGATGAATCCAACCGTGTCGGAGAGCAGTGCCGGGCGGCGCGAAGGCAGCGGCAGGGCGCGCACGGTGGGGTCGAGCGTCGCAAAAAGCCGCGCCGATGTCATGACCTGAGCGCGCGTGAGGGCGTTGAACAGGGTCGACTTTCCGGCGTTGGTATAGCCGACCAGCGCCACGGTGAGGAACTGCTGATCGCGGCGCCGCGCGCGGTGCAGGGCGCGCTGCGCGCGCACCCGCTCGATGGCCCCATGCAAGGTGCGGATGCGGGCACGAAGGCGGCGGCGGTCGTACTCCAGTTGTTGCTCGCCGGGGCCTCGCGTTCCGATTCCGCCGCCCAGGCGGGAGAGCACCGTCCCCCGCCCGGCGAGGCGGGGCAAGAGGTAGGTCAACTGCGCCAGCTCAACCTGGAGCTGGCCTTCGCGGCTCCGGGCCCGCCTTGCGAAGATGTCGAGGATGAGCTGGGTGCGATCGATGACTTTCAGGTCAAGCGCCTGCTCGAGATTGCGGAGTTGGGTGGGCGTCAGGTCGTGGTCGAACAAGACCACGTTGGCGCGCGCCGCACGAGCGCTGGTGCGGACTTCGTTGACCTTGCCTCGGCCCAGTAGCGTGGCGGGGTCAGGTTCAGGAGAGCGCTGGAGCGTGGAACCCGCCGGAATGGCGCCGGCGCTGAGCGCCAGTTCGCGAAGCTCATCGAGCGAGTCATCTCCATCAGCCTCGCGCCCACGCCCGAAGCGATGGGCAGGTTCCCAGCCCACCAGGAAAGCCCGTTCCAGAACTGCGCGCTGTCGAATCGAGTCATCCCTCCGGGGTCGCGGCGGGCGCCGGCGCGGAGGCGGGAGGGTTGGCAGCGCCGGCCCGCGGCAACACCACTGTGGCGATGGCGTGCTTGAAGATCATCTGCTCCTGGCTGTTGCTTTCAAGAATCACGGCATACTTATCAAAACTCCGGATGCGGCCAGTAAGTTTGACGCCACTCAGCAGGTAGACCGTGATCAGGGTCTTTTCCTTGCGCACGGAGTTCAGAAAGCCATCTTGAATATTCTGCGGTTGTTTATCCATGGTTTTCTCTCTTTTTTCCAGCGCGGCCATCAGCATTTTCCCCTTAATTTCAGCGAGCGAGAATCCGAGGCCCCTCCAGGCTGGCGCGGGTCAGCTCCCGAGAACGCGAGCCGAGGCCCCAGCCAGTCGAGAACCTGACGCTGGACCTCCGGCTGGTCACCGAATCCGGCAAACCAAGTGATATCCGGCTCGCGGCGAAACCAAGTCAGCTGCCGCTTGGCGTAATGCCGCGTGGCCGTTTGCCCACGGCGCAGGGCTTCGGCAAGGCTCATCCTACCCTCCACCACAGCGCAGGCTTGAGCATAACCTAAAGCGCCCAGGGGTTTCACCTCCGAAGCGCCCTGGCCGCGCGCCAGCAGCGGGCGGACTTCCTCGATCAGACCCCCTCGAAACATCTTCTCCATGCGCCGGTTGATACGCTGATAGAGCGGGGTGCGAGGGGGATTCAAACCGATCTTCAGCACCCCGAAGCCCTCCAGACCCTCGCGTCCCTCGGCGTGCATCTGCGAGATCGGCTTCCGGGCCAGGAAGCCGACCTCCAGGGCTCGAATGAGCTTTTGCGTGTCTCGGGGCTGGATACGGGCGGCCGCGGCAGGGTCACGCCTCGCCAGCAGGCGATGGAGAATTTCCCTTCCCCGACGCTCGGCCAGAGCTCGCAGGCGTTTGCGCAGTTCCTCGGAGCGTGCAGGGCCTGCAAAGAGCCCCAGCAGGAGTGCGCGCAAGTAAAGGCCCGTGCCTCCGACCAGCACCGGCAATTTCCGCCGCCCTCGGATCCCGGCCAGGACGCCCAGCGCCTCGCGGCGATAATCGCCGGCGGTAAACACCTCCTCGGGGTCGCGGCAATCGAGCAAGTGGTGGAGAATGCCCCGTCGTTCCTCCGGGCGCAGCTTGCCCGACCCCACATCGAATCCGCGATACACCTGCACCGAATCGTAGTTGATGATTTCTCCGTCCAAGCGGGCAGCGAGCTCGAGCGCCAGCACCGATTTCCCCGATGCCGTCGGGCCGATGATGACCGCCAGCGGGTAATCTCCCGCGAGGCGCAAACGTTCTAACGCGCCCACGACACCAGGCGAAGGTAGCGCAGGAGCAGCAGGCCGAGAACTACCGCCAGGAGAAGGAAACACCCGAGTAACTGGGTCCGAGTGGGACGTGGCATGTGCGAGGTCCGTCGTCAACGAGTTCGATCCCTGCTGGGGGCCGCGGGCATGGACCGGGGGGGTGAATGGCTCCAGTTTCCCCGCGGATTTGCTCCTCACAACGAGATTCTAAACGACCCCGCACCAGGCTTCAAGGGTGTGTGTAGGAAAGCCGTCATCGGCAGCGCGCGCAAGGGCGGCGGGACTCGCCCCAAAAGCCCCGAAGGGATCGGTGTTTTTTCTTGAGCTCGCTTTCGGCGGGACGGCGGCCCCGCCTTTCCGGCCGGGAAAGGTGTTGGCCTCACTCGCCGGGGGTGAGGTTGTAAAGAAAAATGAATTGCAGCACAAGGTGGTTGCCGGTGAATTCGTCCGGCAGCGGGGGGAAGGGAATGGAGGCGCGAACGCCATTCACCGCGGCTCGATCCAGCGGCTCGGCCCCCGACGACGCCACCAGGCGGAGTTGCGGCACGGAGCCGTCCTTGAGAATCTCGAAGACAACGGCCACGCGCCCTTTTTCCCCCAGGCGCGCCGATTCAGGAATCATCGAGTACCAGTTGCGCTTGACGATAAGGACGATGCGGGCCAGGTACGGCCCGAAATCCACTCCGCGCGTGTCCGAGAGGATGATGGGCGCTTCGGTGGAAAAGTTGGGACGGAGATTCTCGAACTGCAGGTTTCCCTCGCCTGGACCGGAGGGGGCGCCGCTGCTGCGGCCCCGGCTGGCCATTTCCATGGACTGCTGGATGGCTTCGCCTGGCGTCGTCGACGGCAAGCGCAGCTTCCCCGCCCCTCCACCCTGCGGCCTCACATCCTCAAGGCGTAGCCCGCTGTCTTTTTGGGCGTCTTGAGGTGGAGGCTTGGGCGCCGGCGCCCCCGGCATCGGGCCTGGGGCCGCCGCGGGAGGAGGCAAGGTTGGCGCCGCCGGTGTTCCGCCTCCGGGAATCTCTGGCAGCGGTGTGTTCCCGCGGGAGTACGGCATGCGCAGGCCATTGGGATCCACCCGAGGCGACCGGCCCTGCGCGCGGCGATTGCGGTCCGAGAAGGCGTTGGTTTCGGGCGGCTCCTGCAAGCGCCTGAGGACTTCGGGGGGCAACCACAGGTAACTGTATTCCCGCTTCGGAGCCGGCTGAACGTTCAGCCCCATCATCTGCGCGCCGCGGCGGAACAAGTCGGGAGAAAAAAGCAGGATGAGAACGAGCACCACATGGAGGATCACAGAAACGAGGAACATGGTGCGCCGGCGCCAGCGCGCCACCTCGTTTTCCAGCTCCAAGAGAAGATGTATTTCAGGTTCGGTGCTCATGGGCGGAAAACCGAAACAGGGAATTCGAAACTAGAAACTGGACACTTGGATCTCGCCAGACCCGATGGGAAATATCAAAATTCGAAATCGAACATCGGCTAGAGTTCTCCGCTCTGGCCAACAGCCCGGCCCAGGCGGACGTTCAACTGGGCCGCATGTTCTTCGATGCGATTCATGACCAACTCGGCTAAGCCTAAAGCGCGACGCCCCTCGGCCCCGCCGACGAGCGGCGCCCGGCGGGCTCGCACCGACTCCATGAACGCTTCCAGTTCCGCCCGCAACGGGTCAGCGGGCTTTGTCTCGAGCTTGTGGAACGTGATGCGGGGCGCCGGCCCGTCACGCTCCACACGCACGATCAACGCGTCCTGCCGCGCGAAGTCGATCGAGAAATACTCGAAGGGCTGAAAGTAACGGAACTTCCGCACTCTCTCCGTGCTGACGCGGCTGGCGGTAAGATTGGCCACAGTGCCATTGTCGAACTCTATACGGGCGTTTGCAATGTCCACCCGGTCGGAGAGCACCGGCAGGCCGACGGCGCACACGTCGCGCACCGGCGAATCATTCAACCACAGTACCAAGTCGAGGTCGTGGATCATCAGGTCAAAGACCACGTCCACGTCGAGCGAGCGGGGGCTGAAGACGCCCAGCCGGTGGACTTCAAAGAACATGGGGCGGTGGGTGAGGGCCTGGGCGGCCACCACCCCCGGGTTGAAACGCTCCAGATGTCCCACCTGGAGGATCCGCCCCTGCGCGGCAGCGCCGGCGATCATCTCATCGGCCTCCTCGAGGGTACGACTGATGGGCTTCTCCACCAGGACATCCACGCCGCGCTGGAACGCCTCACGCGCCACGGCCGCATGGTCCATCGTAGGGATGACAATGCTGACCGCGCGGACCGTCCCCAGCGCCTCCTGAAGACTGGAGAATGCGCGAACGCCTAGTTCCGCGGCCACCTGGCGCGAGCGCTCGGGGCGAAGGTCGTACACGCCGACCAGCTCCGCTCCGGCAACCTCTTTATACCCCCGAGCGTGCTTCTGGCCGTGCTCGCCCACTCCAATCACGGCCACGGGAACCCTTTCGCTCACGACAGCCCCAATGCTATTGAGTGATTTAGTGATTTAGCGATTGAGCGAATTAAGAACGAGCGACCATGGAGCCGTA
>Ga0315268_10001995_pt1 | contig 23309 bp, 21 predicted proteins | sample C1_top_MG_FD_204535 | JGI IMG/M metagenome (GOLD analysis project Ga0315268, IMG submission 204535) | Sediment microbial communities from Yellowstone Lake, YNP, Wyoming, USA - C1_top | ecosystem: Environmental > Aquatic > Freshwater > Lake > Sediment | place: USA: Wyoming | collected 2017-08-01 | reverse complement strand
CCCAAGATTTCTACTGTAGCGCAGCTGTCAGTAGTAAGCAGGAGGAATTTTTGTCGTTTCAGCTTCAATTGTGCCACTGGTTTAGTGGCGCAAGGATGACGGCTGAGTGTCTAAAGTTGAGTAATAGTAAATCAATTCATAAAGGATTTTTAAATGAAAACATCAAACCTGATTACTATCTGTGTTGCGATATTCACTCTCGTTCTGGCCGGTTGCGCGACAGATGAGTTTGGAAACAAACGTGCTTATACCGATACTGAAAAAGGTGCCATGTTCGGCGCGGCCGGGGGTGCAATATTCGGCGCCCTGGCATCAAAAAATGCTCCTGCCAAGGGCGCCCTGATAGGTCTGGTAGGCGGTGGGCTGGCCGGTGGAGCAGTCGGTCATTATATGGATAGCCAGAAGAAGGATCTGGAAAAAGCATTGGCGCAAGAAAAAAATGCCGGCGAAATTTTCCTGACCAAGCAAAGCAACGATATGATCATCGTCCGCATGACCGGCCAGACAGCATTTGCCAGCGGTTCGGCAGTCATTCAGCCTGGGTTCCTCAGTACGCTGGATAAAATTGCGGCAGTAGTAAACCGCTATGGCAAAACCCACATTACCATTGTCGGACATACCGACAATGTCGGAATTGCGAGTAACAATCAGGCCTTGTCTGAAAGACGAGCCGGTGCGGTAGAGGCGTATTTGATACAGAAGTCTGTGGTGCCGCAGCGTATGGTGTCGCGCGGGATGGGTGCCAGCAGTCCTGTTGCAGACAATGCAACCGAACAGGGTCGTCAGCTGAACCGTCGTGTTGAGCTTATTATTGAGCCACTGGTGGCTGAGTCCAAGTAGGTAAGTTGATGTTTGTATAAATAGAAAGGCCGGCCTTTCTATTTATAGATATCAGGAAGAAGTTCCGAACGAGGGCGAGTCGGATGCTATTCCAGAGTGGGTTATTTATTGCTTGTGCTCGATGGCTTGGTTAGGCGGCGCGATATGATTGTCGAGCTCCAGCCGGCTGCTTGCCTGATACACGGCCAGCAGATTCTTTTCCATGGCGTCAAGGTCTTTGTCAGGCAGTCCTTTGGAGTTTCCTACGCGACGGGTGAGGTCATGCGACAGCCAGCCTTTGGGAGTGATCCAGCTGATGGCGTTGTCACGTACACACAGCGCCGCGCGCTGATCGAGCCTGGTATTGTCCATCAGTGAGCGGCCCAGGCCTGCATAGTCTGCCGACCACCCGGCAATATCCATAATCGTGGGCGTAATGTCGAACTGGCTGCCGATGCGTTCATCAATGCCGCTCTTGATGCCCGGCCCCACAATCAACAGCGGGATATGAAAAAGATTGGGCACATTCTCAATATTTTCGACAAATTCGCTGGTATGGTCGGCCAACAGGACGAAAATGGTGTTGTCGTAATACCCGGCTTTTTTGGCCGAGGCGATAAATTCGCCGAGCGCCCAGTCGGCGTAATAAATGGCGTTCAGGGCTTTGTCCAGATCCTTGCCGCCAGTATATTTTTTCCAGCGGTCATCGGGAATCAGCCATGGAATATGCGTGGTTGAGGTAAAAATATACCCGAGGAAAGGTTTGTGTGCCGCGGCAAAACGCTTGCTGGCTTCCTGAAGGGTGTTGTGATCCCAAGTGCCCCAGGTTGAAGCGGCCTTTTTATGCTCATGCAGTTCAGGTATATCCTGGTTGCCCAGATAGGTTGAAAAACCGGCGCGTGCCGCAATTGCGTCAAAGCGTAAAGAGCCGCGATCACTGCTTTGCAGGAAGATGGTTTGGTAGCCTTGTGCTTGTGCGAGGTCGCCCAGGAAGCTTAGCCGGTTCTGTTCCAGCCCTTCGCCCAGAAAGGGCATGCCGGGCATGGTCGGTATGCCTGCGAGCACTGCCGCTGCGCCTTGTATCGAGCGCTGGCCATTGGCATAAAAGTGCGTATACAGCCGTCCCTGTTGCGCAAGGCTGTCGAAGTTGGGCGTGACACCAAGGGAGGGCAGATTCATCTGTTTGCGCATCGCATCGATATGAATTGCGCCCCAGCTTTCCAGCATGATTACCACTACATTCGGCCTGGAAGATGGCTGGCTGACACTGCGGGCTTGCTGGTACAGCGGATAATCGCGCTTGTAAAATGGCGTGCCCTTGCCGGCAAGGAAGTCATGCGTAAGCTGTATTGCTTTTGCTTGCGGCATAAATACTTTGGGTGGTGTTGCGCTATCGTTGACCGCACGGGCTATGGCAAAAGCGCCGTTAAGTGCGAGGTAGCCCTGTGGCAGCGAATTGGAAAAGAATGCTTCGCCCACGCTGATGGGTTTACCGCTGATACCGCCGCGCCCCAGAACGCTCAGCAGCAATAGACCCACCAGGATGCTGATCAGGCGCAACCATATACGATGCGGAGCGACCGGAATATGATGGGTCAGAAAGCGCCAGAAAAAGGCGCCTGCCACAACGGTCAGGCCGAACAGGAATAATGCGCCGCTGTACTGGCTGATAGCGAGCATGGCTATTGACGGGATATCCGAGGTAATGGTGCCGATCTCAGCACCCATATGGCGGTGCACGACACCGAAATAAATGGTGTCGGTCGCCATCATGAAAATCATCAGCAACAGGGTGATGAAAATAAACCATCCCCACAGACGCTGCCAGTAAACATGGTGACTCCAGCGGAAGGGCAGCATCAGCATCAATAGCAGCGGCAGCCCGATCACCATTGCAACCATGGACACATCGAAGCGCAGGCCCACAATAAATGCCTGGAGTACTTGCAGTGCGCCGAGGCTTTTGAAGTCGCCGGGATAAACCAGGTACAAGACCAGTCGCATCAGCGTAAACGGCAGCATGGACGCAAGGAAAATAAGCAGCATGCGGCTGTAGGCATTTTTATGCTGCAGCAGGCGCAATATATTCATAAGTATTTGATTATAAATATAAAATATAATGACGGAAATGATCGGCGCGGCGCGCGGGTATCAATAAATGATACTTCACATCCACGCGTACCCATTTGCGGCATTATTTAACTCGTGATGCCCTTGATCCAGTTCAAAAACTTTTCCGGGTCCTGATAACCCATTACACGAAAGTCTGAAAGTTCTTTACCCTGCCGGTTAAAAAACAGGATGGCAGGCGGGCCGAATAACTCATAACGATGCAATAGTGCCTTGTCATCGTCGCTGTTGGCGGTCAAATCGACTTGCAGCAACAAGGTATTTTTTAACTGGTTTTGTACCTTGGCATCGGCGAAGGTGTTATTTTCCATTTCCTTGCACGATACGCACCAGTCCGCATACAGATCCAGCATCACGTTTTTGCCATGCGCCTGGGCAATGCGTGCATCCAGTTCGGCCAGATTCTTAACCCGTTCAAACTGCAGATTGGTTTGCGCCATTGCCTGGCCGCCTCCCAATGCGCCCAGGGGGCGCGTCATGTCGCGCGCACCGGAAAGTGCGCCTATCAGCAACGCAATACCCAGAAGCAGAATAATAATACCGATACCCTTGCCCAGTCTATGCCATCCTCCGCTGTTGTGCGCCAGCGCGTCGAGCGCATGCAGATAAACTGCTGAAAGGATCAGCAGTGTTGCCCACAGCAACATCACCACGCTAAGTGGCAGCAGTGACGAGACCAGCCAGATGGCGACCGCCAGCATCAGCACGCCGAAGATATTCTTGATTGTTTCCATCCACGCACCGGCTTTGGGCAGCAAGGCGCCTGCGGACGCACCTACCAGCAGCAACGGCACGCCCATGCCAAGGGCAAGCGCGAACAAAGCCACACCGCCGAGCACGGCGTCATGAGTCTGGCCGATGTAGAGCAGGGCACCTGCCATCGGTGCTGCCACACACGGGCTGACAATAATGGCAGAAAGTGCACCCATGACGAATACGCCGCTTAAATGACCTCCATGCAGGCGATTGCTGGTGCCGGATAATTTACTCTGCATTGCTGAAGGAAGTTGCAGTTCGTAAAAGCCGAACATGGACAAAGACAACAGCACAAATACGGCGGCAAAACTGCCCAGTACCCAGGGCGTTTGCAGCGCATTGGATAACAGCGAACCGGACAATCCCGCGGCAACTCCAACGGCGGCGTAGGTCAGCGCCATGCCGAGCACATAGGCTAGCGACAGCAAAAAACCGTGCATTTTGGTGATTTTGTGCCCGCGTCCGACGATAATCCCCGACAGGATGGGAATCATCGGGAATACGCACGGAGTCAAAGCCAGCAACAAGCCGGCGCCAAAAAAGAACGACACGACGAGCCAGAAACTTTTTTGTTTGAAGATCTGCGCAATTTTACCGTTTTCAGAAGGTACGCTGCTGGCGCTGGCCGCTTGCGGCGTCGCAGCAGGCGCGCTGGAGACAGTTTGGGCAGGAGGCGCTTTCAGCGAGCCGGTTATTTTGGGCACAATCGGTGCGGCTGCATTGACAGGCGCCGGCAGCAGCAGATTAATTTCCTTGCTGATCGGAGGGTAGCACAGGCCGTTTTCACTACACCCCTGGTAAATAGCCTCGAGCACGATATTTTGTGCAGTCGTGTTATTGTTAACCAGCGTTACCCCAGCCTGGAATGACTGATGAAATACCATCATATCGCCAAAGTTGGGATCGTGTTTCAGATCGCCTTGTGGTATATCGAGGCTAAGAATTTTGGCGGAGCCGCTCTTGACGCTTAGGCTTATTTTGTCGCGATACAGGTAGTAAGTTGGCGTAATCTTGAAATTTGCCAGCAAAGAGTGCGCATCGTTCACGCTGACATCAAGACCAAAGGCCTGGTCGGGAGGCAGAAAGGCAGGTTGCGCCGAACCGCCAAGACTGGGCAGGCGGTCCAGCAGGCTCTCGGCTTGAGTAACCGGGACAAAGCTCAAGGCAAATACAAGTAATAGCAGAATGCGCATAAATTTATTCTTTCTTTGCAACGTTAATTGATGAAGTTTCTTGTGCTATCCATTGTAAATACGCCGGTAAACACGAGTCTACAAAGACAGCAATAATCTCCGGAAGTTCATACGGGTGCTGTGAACGTATCAGCTCTTCTACCTGCGGATACGCGGCGCCGGTGGTTTTAACCAGCAGCGGGAACTCGGTGGCGTTCTCGATTTTCCCCTGCCAGCGATAAACCGAGCTGCACTCGGCCAGGATATTCACACAGGCGGCGGCATGGCTTTCAACCAGGCTTTGCGCGATGCGTTCTGCACTGGCACGGTCAGGCAGGTTGGTCAAAACCAATAAGACCTTATCCATATTCGGGTGAGCCTCGGCAAATTGCCGTATACCGGAACAAAGCAGTCACGCTTGCCGCGGCGGGCATCCCATGCCGCCAGTGCAGAAAGCTAAATAAAATCATGCTGTTCCTGCCCGCGCACAACGTACGCCAAGTTGCATTAATTCGTCCCACACATCTCCGCTACGCAATCCTTTCACCAGTTTGTCGATCAGTGCCGCCTGGCGCAGCGCACGTTCCGCAAATGCGGGAGAGTAGCGGCGCGCGGCACGTTCCACCAGTTTCTGGCGCACACCCCATACGCGTGCATCTCTTAAAGCGCCCGCCAGGTTACCGCCCTGCTGCATCGCGCGAGTCACTTTGGCCAAGGTGCGTATGTCTTCGGCCAGCGCCCATAATACCAGTACAGTGGCGGTGCCTTCCGCGCGCAAGCCTTCAAGAATATGCGCAAAACGTGCTGCGTCGCCCGCCAGCATGGCCTCCGATAATTTGAACACATCATAGCGCGCCACGTCCATCACCGCGTCCTTCACCTGCTCGAAACTCAACTGGCCTTCGGGAAACAGCAAGGCCAGTTTCTGGATTTCCTGAAAGGCTGCCAGCAGATTACCTTCCACGCGTTGCGCCAGAAAGGCCAGGGTATCCGCATCGGCGGCTTGATTTTGGCGTTTCATCCGCCCGGCAATCCACGCGGGCAGTTCGCTCAGTGCGATTTCCTCGGCTGCAATTACCACACCTTGCTCCGCAACAGCGCTGAACCATTTGCTCTTCATCGCGGCCCCGTCGAGGCGCGGCAATGAAATCAGCGTCACCGTGTCCGCATTCAGTTGCCGGCAATAATCCTGCAGGGCTTGCGCCCCTTCCACGCCGGGTTTGCCTGTGGGAATGCGCAAATCCAATACTTTTCGTGAGCTGAACAGAGAAAGGGTTTGGGCGCTATTGCGCAATTCAGCCCATTTAAAACCGGTGTCGGCGATGAGCACCTCGCGTTCACTGTAGCCAGCATTGCGCGCCGCGGCACGAATGGCATCGGCAGCCTCAATCGCCGGCAGCATGGCCGCGCCGTGAATCACATAAAGCGGCTGCAGGCCTTTGCTCAGGTGCCGCGCGAGATCTTCACCGGAAAGCTTCATGGAGTTTTTGGCGACTGCACCGGGTCGGGTCTGGGCTTGGCGCGGCTGAGACGCCGGATGACCTGTTGCACAGCATCCGAGCGCATATCGCGGTAGAGCATTAATTCCTCCTGTTCCTTGGCAAGAACCTGTGTGACATCGTAAGTCATGCCGCGCTGCAATGAAATCTCGTCAGGCTGCAGCCATTCACGCATTTGCTTGTCATACGCACGAATCGAAACACGATAGAGCAATTGATATTCGAGTACCTGTCCAGAACCGGACAAGGCGATAATCTTTTTCTCACTTGCTTCGGACACAACTTCGACAGTCAGGTCGGCTTCGGCAGCGTTGGGGGCCAGCCTGATTTTATAGAGTTCCAGGCTATTCTTGAGATCGGCAATAAATGGCGTCTGTACCGCCGCTTTTACATAAATGCTGCTGAACGGAAAATCCGATCCCTGCATATTATGCCCGCGCATGTGGAAGCCGCAGGAGCTCAGTGATAGTGCAAGCAGTAACAGAATTGTGCGCATTGCTTAAATCACCACATTAATCAGGCGGCCGGGTACGACAATGACCTTTTTTGCGCTACCGCCGGCGAGTTGCTTTTGCACGGCTTCATGCGCCAGCGCCAGTGTTTCCAGCGTCTCCCTGTCGGCGTCAGTTGCCACGCGCAAATTGCCGCGCAGTTTTCCGTTTACCTGAATCACGAGTTCGATTTCGTCTTTCACCAGAGCGGATGCATCTGCCGTGGGGAAGGATTGGTCCAGCAGATCGCTGCCCGGACGCAGTTCAGCCCACAAGGCCTGGCTGATATGCGGCGTGATGGGGGAAATCAGCAACGCCATCGCTTCAAGCACCTCTTGCACAACGCTGCGCGCAAGCGGTGTTTTCTCGTCATACCTGGCCAGTGCATTGAGCAGTTCCATCACCGCTGCAATGGCGGTATTGAAGGTTTTGCGGCGCCCGTAATCGTCGTCTATTTTCTGTATGGTCTGGTGCAACTGCAGGCGCAGCGCTTTGGCCGCAGCGCCCAATTCGCCGTCGCTGTAGGCAGCGACCGCGCCTTGTTCAAGATGCTCATGCGCAGCTTTCCATACCCGCTTCAGGAAACGGAAACCGCCTTCCACACCGGTCTCCGACCACTCCAGCGATTGCTCGGGCGGCGACGCAAACATCATGAACAGGCGTGCGGTATCCGCGCCGTACTGGTCGATAATCGCCTGCGGATCGACGCCATTGTTTTTTGATTTTGACATCTTCTCGGTGCCGCCGATGATGACGGACTGTCCATCTGCACGCAGTTTGGCACCGACTGGTCTGCCCTTTGCATCCGTTTCGACATCGACATCGGCAGGGTTCAGCCATAGTTTTTTGCCTGCGGCATCTTCGCGGTAGAAGGTGGGCGCAATCACCATACCCTGAGTCAGCAGGTTGGTGAAGGGCTCGTCGAATGTTTTAGTCGTGCGAAGCACGTCCTTTACACCCTCTCCCGCCTGCGGGGAGAGCGTAGCGAGGGGGGCGGAGCCGATGGGGAGAGGGTTTTTCAAATCTCCAAACACCCCCACATCCCGCATCAGCTTGTTGAAGAAGCGCGCATACAGCAGATGCAAAATCGCATGTTCGATGCCGCCGATATATTGGTCCACCGGCAGCCAGTAGCGCGCACGTTCATCGACCAGCCCGGTTTTGCAGTCCGGGCTGGCATAGCGCGCGTAATACCAGGAGGATTCGACAAAGGTGTCCATGGTATCGGTTTCGCGTTTCGCCTTGCCGCCACATTGGGGGCATTTGCATTCATAGAATTCCGGCATCTTCGCCAGCGGAGAACCTGCGCCGGTGATGGTGACATTCTCGGGCAGTACCACCGGCAGCTGCTCATCCGGCACCGGCACATCGCCACAGGCAGCGCAATGGATGATGGGGATAGGACAGCCCCAGTAGCGCTGGCGCGAAATGCCCCAGTCGCGCAGACGGAACTGCACTTTCTTTTCGCCCAGCTTTCTGGCGGCGAGGTCGCTGGCGATGGCATCGGAAGCCTGCTGAAAGTCCAGGCCGTCAAACTTGCCGGAGTTGACACAGATGCCATGCTCCTTGTCCGCATACCATTCCTGCCATGCCGTAGCACTGAAAGCCTGATTCTTGACGGCAATGGATTGCCTGATCGTCAGTTTATATTTCTGCGCAAACTCAAAATCGCGTTCGTCATGCGCCGGCACTGCCATCACCGCGCCTTCTCCATAGCCCATCAGCACGTAGTTGGCGACCCACACCGGCAGCTTGTCGCCATTCAGCGGATGCGTGACAAACAGGCCTGTATCCATGCCCTTTTTTTCCATTGTCGCTACATCGGCCTCTGCGGTGCCGCCGTGTTTGCATTCGGCGATAAAAGCGGCAAGTGCGGGATTGCTGGCTGCTGCCTGTGTCGCCAGCGGATGTTCGGCCGCCACCGCCACATAGGTTGCGCCCATCAGCGTATCGGGGCGGGTGGTGTAGACCTTGAGCGTGCCGCTTTTGCCGATGCTGGCAGTATCGTAAGGGAATTCAATATCGCAGCCGTAACTTTTGCCTATCCAGTTGCGCTGCATGGTCTTGACCTGTTCCGGCCAGCCCTCCAGCGTGTCCAGATCGGTCAGCAGTTCATCGGCGTATTGCGTGATGCGGAAGAAATACATCGGGATTTCGCGTTTCTCCACCAGCGCGCCGGAGCGCCAGCCGCGCCCGTCTATCACCTGTTCATTGGCCAGCACGGTGTGGTCAACCGGGTCCCAGTTCACGGTGGAGGTTTTTTTGTAAATCAAGCCCTTCTCAAACAGGCGCGTAAACAGCCATTGTTCCCAGCGATAATATTCGGGTGTGCAGGTGGTCACTTCGCGCGACCAGTCAACAGCCAGTCCCAGGCTTTGCAGCTGTTTGCGCATGTAATCGATGTTGGAGTAAGTCCACGCGGCGGGCGGCACGTTGTTTGCCATCGCGGCGTTTTCGGCAGGCAGGCCGAACGCGTCCCAGCCCATCGGCTGCATCACGTTAAAGCCCTTCATGCGGTGGTAGCGCGCCAGCACATCGCCTATCGTGTAATTGCGTACATGGCCCATGTGCAGCTTGCCGGAAGGGTAGGGGAACATCGACAGGCAATAGTATTTGGGCTTGTCCGAGGCCTCGCTGGCACGGAAGGCCTGGCGGCTTTCCCAATGCTGCTGCGCGGCACTTTCGACTTGTTGTGGCGTGTAATTCTGTTGCATGGCGGATGATCGTTATACGTGGCTGATTAAGCTGCCATTATATACGGAGAGCGCTTTGAAGTTTGAGGCTGATTTTATTTGGCTGCCAGAAAGACAGCCGACACAACAGAAAAATAATTATTTGTTCAGTTTGTCCTGCAGATCCTGGCCGGTCTTTTCAAGCGCACGCCCGCTTTTTTCCAGCGTTTCACCACCTACCCGCTTGAGTTTTTCCTGCAAGGATTCATGATAAGAGAACGGGTTGGAAGTCAAAGGCATTTCGCGGCCTATGTTGACCCCGATCCATAAGCCTATCGCCATTCCGATGACAATGCCGAACAACATGATTTTAAGAACTTTCATAGCTTTTTTCTGTTGAGATTGAAAAATGAATATTGTTTAAATCGGCATACCCGCTATAAATACCGCGTTAAGCTTATTCGAGTGCTTCGCGCTCGATCTCTTCCACCGTAACGTGGCGGACATCGCGCCCTTTGACCATATACACGACGTATTCGGCCATATTCTGTGCATGGTCGCCGATGCGTTCGATTGCCTTGGCGATAAACAGAATTTCGAGAGAAGTGGAAATAGTGCGCGGATCTTCCATCATAAAGGTGATCAGGTAGCGCATGATGGAGCGAAATTCCTCATCCACCCGCTCATCCTGGCGCACCACACGTGCTGCAGCAGCTACGTCCAGGCGTGCAAACGCATCCAGCGAGTTATGCAGCATGTCGAGCGCCAGTGCGGCGGCATGCTTGATTTCGTGATAGCGCGGCAACAGCAGGCTGTCTCTTTTCGACAGCAATAGTGCCATGCGCGAGATTTTTTGCGCCTCATCGCCGATACGTTCAAGGTCGGTGATGGTCTTGATGACGGTCATGATCATGCGCAGATCGCCGGCAGCGGGCTGGCGCCGCACCAGAATATGATTGCAGGTTTCGTCGATCTCGACTTCCATCGCATTAACGCGATGATCGTCTTCAATCACGCGTTTCATCAGCGCCTCGTCACCGGTTGTCAGCGAATCCACCGCCAGCCTGATCTGGCTTTCCACGAGTCCGCCCATTTGCAGCACCCGCGCTCGGACGCCTTCAAGCTCGGTATCAAATTGTTTTGATGTATGTTCGCTACTGACCATTTTGCTTCCCTACAAAAAAATATTCCTGTGGAATTGTACTCTTACATCGTGTCGAATTTATTACACTTTATTCATATTCACGGCGTAATTGTCTGCACTCCGGCAGCGGTGCCGAGTAACAGGATATCGGCTCCGCGCCGTGCAAACAAGCCATTGGTCACAATACCTGCAAGCTGGTTCAGGGAGGATTCCAGTTCAACCGGATTCAAAATCTGCAGACCATGCACATCCAGGATGACGTTGCCGTTGTCGGTAGTGAAGCCTTCGCGCAGCCTGGGTTGGCCGCCCAGTTTGACGATTTCACGCGCTATATAGCTGCGCGCCATTGGAATAACCTCCACCGGCAACGGGAATTTTCCCAGCACGTCCACCAGCTTGCTGGCATCGCACAGGCAAATGAATTTTTTGCTGGCGGCAGCCACGATTTTTTCACGCGTCAATGCGCCGCCGCCACCCTTGATCATATGCAGATGACGCGTGATTTCGTCGGCACCGTCCACATACACAGGCAAGTCACCCGCGTCGTTCAGGGATAATACTTCGATACCCAGCCCCTTCAGGCGCTTGGCCGATGCCTCGGAACTGGCGACAGCACCGCGAATTTTATGTTTGATTTTACCCAGCTCATCTATAAAGAAATTTGCGGTGGAACCGGTACCCACTCCTACAATGCAATCCTCTGGAATGTATGCAATAGCGGCTTTTGCCACGGCAAGTTTCAAATCATCCTGTGTAGTGCTCATATTCCCCCAATTCGCCGTATTTTCTTTACAAGTTGGCGATTATTGCAGGAAATTCCGATTTTAGGAACCATGCTCGGACGAAAGTCTTTATGATTAGGCCAAATTCCTGCTAATCTTAAAAAATATATTCAATGAACCGCTTAATCCATGCAAAGTTATCTTAAACGTATCCTCACCGCCCGCGTCTATGATGTGGCGATCGAATCCCCCTTGGAAGCAGCTCACAGCCTGTCGGCGCGCATTGGCAACCGGATTTTGCTGAAACGGGAAGACATGCAGCCGGTATTTTCGTTCAAGCTGCGGGGTGCCTATAACAAGATGGCGCAACTGCTGCCTGAGCAACTAAAGCGCGGCGTGATTGCCGCCTCGGCCGGCAATCACGCCCAGGGCGTGGCCTTGTCTGCAAAAAAACTGGGTTGCAAGGCAATCATCGTGATGCCGGTTACCACTCCCCAGGTAAAAATTGATGCGGTCAGGCATTTTGGCCAGGGTGCTGTAAAGGTTGTATTGCACGGGGAGAGTTACAGCGATGCCTATAACCACGCCTTGCAGTTGCAGGAAAAACATAAATTGAGTTTTGTGCATCCTTTTGATGATCCCGATGTCATCGCGGGGCAAGGCACGATAGGCATGGAAATACTGCGCCAGCATAACCAGCCTGTGGAGGCGATTTTCTGCGCAATCGGCGGCGGCGGGCTGATTTCCGGCGTGGCTGCCTACGTCAAGCAGATACGCCCCGAAATCAAGATTATCGGGGTGCAAACCACCGATTCAGATGCGATGTATCGTTCGCTAAAAGCAAATAAGCGTGTGCAGCTAAGCGATGTCGGGCTGTTTGCGGACGGTACCGCGGTCAAGCTGGCGGGTGCGGAAACCTTCCGCATCTGCAAGAAGTATGTGGACGAGATTGTTCTGGTCAATACTGACGAAGTGTGTGCTGCAATCAAGGATGTGTTTCAGGATACCCGTTCCATCCTCGAACCCTCAGGCGCGCTGGCGATTGCGGGTGCCAAGCTGTATGCGGCACGCGAGAAGCTGAAGGACAAGACGCTGGTTACCGTTCTGAGCGGCGCCAACATGAATTTCGACCGCTTGCACTTCGTAACAGAGAGGGCGGAAATCGGCGAGCAGCGTGAGGCGATATTGGCGGTGACGATACCGGAAACGCCGGGTAGTTTCCGCAAATTCTGTACCCTGCTGGGCAGCCGTAACATCACCGAGTTCAACTACCGCTATGCGAATCCAAAAGTGGCGCAGATATTTGTAGGGATACAGGTGCGCGATCCGGCGGAGACCGGCAAGATTATCAATAGCCTGAAAAAGAACAAATTGCCCGCGATGGATTTAACCGACAATGAAATGGCGAAGCTGCATTTGCGCCATCTGGTAGGCGGACGCGCGCCTGAAGTAAACGACGAGATCATGTACCGTTTTGAATTTCCCGAGCGCCCCGGCGCACTGATGAACTTCCTCAACAGCATGAACCACAGCTGGAATATCAGTCTGTTTCACTATCGCAACCACGGTGCGGATTTCGGCCGCGTACTGGTAGGGATGCAAGTTCCGCATCACGACAAGAAGCTGTTCCAGAATTTTCTTAACCAATTGGGCTATCGCTATTGGGATGAAAGTGAAAATCCGGCTTACAGGTTGTTCCTGGTCTGACATTCTGGCAGTCGTTATCGCCAACGCTAAAAAGACAAACTTTGTCGCGATTCTGCCAAGGAGAATCGTTCTTTTGAAGCTTGAAATCATACAAAACATCATCCCGACAGGCTGTTGATGGTTTTTACTCTTGCTTCATTTCTGAAGATAGGCTTGAAAATGGCTGCCGATTCCTTTCGTGATTTCGTCCTCGAACAACTCGCCGCCCTCGACGGCCTGCGTTGCAAGCGCATGTTCGGTGGCTACGGTTTGTATTATGGCGAGCAGTTTTTCGGCATCCTGTCTGATGGTCGGCTGTATTTCAAGACGAGTCCCGACACCTTGCCGGAATATCTGGAGCATCATGCCGCTGTTTTTTCGCCTTCGGAAAAGCAGGTTTTGAAGAATTACCGCGAAGTTCCGGTCGATATTCTGGAAAATAGTGAACTTTTGTTGCTTTGGGCGAAGAAGGCGGCACGCTGATGAACACGCAAACTATGAAGCAGGGCATAAGACAAAGTATAATCGCCGCCCGTCAAAAAATGGCTGAGGCTGAGCGGGCTGCATTAAGCCGGGCAATTACTGCGCGTATTCTGGATTTGCCCCCATATAATAGTGCCGGTACCGTACTGGGTTACATGAGTTTTGGCGCGGAATTTTCGACCACGGCTTGGCTGCAGCGGGCTTTGCGGGACGGCAAGCAGGTATTGCTGCCCAAGGTGAACAGCGGCACGAAGCAGCTGGAACTGTACCGGATTGGCGATTTGCAGCATGATGTGGCTCCCGGTTTGTGGGATATTCCCGAGCCGTTGCCGCATCGTTGTGCCCGCGTCGACGCACTGGAACAGGTGGATTTTATTCTGTTGCCGGGCGTGGCGTTCGCGCGTGACGGCTCGCGCCTGGGGTACGGGGGGGGGTTTTACGACAAGTTGCTGGCGCGGATGAGTCCGGATGAAGGTGCGCGGCATCCTGCTTTGGCAGCGGCGGCTTTTTCCATGCAGTTGCAGGAAGGAATTCCGCAAGAGCCGACAGACCGCAAGGTGGAATGGCTGCTTACCGAGCTTGAAGCAATTAATTGTAGTGCTGAACAAACATTTAAGCTGAATAAAAAATTGGGGTGAGTTTGCTCGCCGCATCATTAAAAAGTTGGTGCATTCATGCACCTTACGGCAACGACCATTGGAAGAGAGTAGAGATATGGAAAACTTACCAGATTATGACCCGCAGGAAACCAAGGAGTGGCTGGATGCGCTTGAGTCCGTGCTGGATAACGAAGGCCCGGAGCGTGCTCACTTTCTGATTAGCCAGTTGATCAACAAGGCGCGGCTGGCCGGAACCGATCTGCCGTTCAGCGCAAACACGCCCTATCTGAATACCATCCCGCTCGACCAGGAAGAGCGCTCTACCGGCAATCATGAGCTGGAACACCGCATCCGCGCGCTGATGCGCTGGAATGCGATGGTCATCGTGCTGAACGCGAATAAGGAATCATCCGAGCTGGGCGGCCACATCGCCAGTTTCGCGTCCGCCGCCACCTTGTATGACGTGGGCTTCAACCATTTCTTCCATGGTCAGACGGAAGGGCACGGCGGCGATCTGGTTTACATTCAGGGTCACTCTTCTCCTGGCGTGTATGCGCGCGCATTTATTGAAGGGCGCATCAGTGAAGCGCAACTGTACAATTTTCGCCAGGAAGTCGACGGCGGTGGCCTTTCTTCCTATCCGCACCCGTGGCTGATGCCGGATTTCTGGCAGTTCCCCACTGTGTCAATGGGCCTGGGGCCACTGATGGCAATTTATCAGGCGCGCTTCATGCGTTACTTGCAGCATCGCGAAATGGCCAACACCGAAGGGCGCAAGGTGTGGGCTTTCCTGGGAGACGGCGAAACCGACGAACCCGAATCGCTCGGCGCCATTTCGATGGCCGGACGCGAGAAGCTCGACAATTTGATATTCGTCATCAACTGCAACCTGCAACGTCTGGACGGGCCAGTGCGAGGAAATGGCAAGATTATTCAAGAGCTTGAAGGTGTATTCCGCGGTGCGGGCTGGCATGTGATCAAGGTGGTTTGGGGCGGCCAATGGGACCGCTTGCTGGCCAAGGACAAGACCGGCCTGTTGCTGCAGCGCATGGAAGAGGTGGTCGACGGCGAATACCAGACCTACAAATCGAAAGACGGTGCTTACGTGCGCCAGTATTTCTTCGGCAAATATCCGGAGTTGCTGGAACTGGTTGCCGATATGTCGGACAACGAAATCTGGCACCTGAACCGCGGCGGCCATGATGTACATAAAGTATTTGCCGCCTATTCGGCGGCTTCCAGACACAAGGGGCAGCCCACCGTGATACTGGCCAAGACCGTAAAGGGTTACGGCATGGGCGAAGCGGGCGAAGGGCAGAACATTACGCACCAGCAGAAAAAAGTGAATCTGGAGGCACTGCGTCATTTCCGTGACCGTTTCAATATTCCGGTGACCGACGAACAGTTGCCTAATTTGCCGTTCGTGCGTCCCGCGGAAGACAGCCTGGAAATGGCTTATCTGCGCGAGCGCGGCAGGCAGATGGGCACAGTGCCGGTGCGCAAGCCGGTTGCCAAAGCGCTGCAGATTCCCGCGCTGGAAACCTTCGAAACCTTGCTGAAGGGAACAGATGGCCGCGAAATTTCCACCACCATGGCGTTTGTGCGCATGCTCGGCATACTGGTCAAAGATAAAAATATCGGCAAGCAGATCGTGCCTATCGTGCCGGACGAATCGCGCACCTTCGGCATGGAAGGCCTGTTCCGCCAGCTCGGCATTTTCTCCCAGGTGGGTCAGCTTTACACCCCGCAGGATGCAGATCAGCTGATGTTCTACAAGGAAGACAAGACCGGCCAGATCCTGCAGGAAGGCATTAACGAAGCGGGCGGCATGGCGGACTGGATTGCCGCCGCCACTTCCTATGCCAATCATGGTGTGGCGATGGTGCCGTTCTATATTTACTATTCGATGTTCGGTTTCCAGCGCGTCGGAGATCTGGCGTGGGCGGCCGGGGACATCCGTGCGCGCGGCTTCCTGGTCGGCGGTACGGCGGGGCGCACCACGCTTAACGGCGAAGGCCTGCAACACCAGGATGGCCACAGCCATCTGGTGGCTGCCACCATCCCAAACTGCATCTCGTATGACCCGACCTTTGCGTACGAGCTGGCGGTGATTGTGCAGGACGGCATGCGCCGCATGCATCAGGAGCAGGAAGACGTGTATTACTACCTCACCGTGATGAACGAGAATTACGCGCACCCGGCGATGCCCAAGGGCGTAGAGGCAGGTATCATCAAGGGCATGTATCTGTTCAGCGAAGGCAAGGGAAAAAATGCCAAAGCACCCAAGGTGCAGTTGCTCGGCAGCGGCACCATCCTGCGCGAATCCATTGCCGCAGCAGAAATGCTGGAGAAGGACTTTGGCGTCGCGGCGGACATCTGGAGCGTCACCAGTTTCAACGAATTGCGCCGCGACGGCCTGGATGCGGAGCGCTGGAATATGCTGAACCCCGAAGCCAAGCCGCGCATCAGCTATGTTGAGGAATGTCTGGGCAAGCGCAGCGGTCCGGTAATCGCTTCTACCGACTATATGAAATCATATGCCGACCAGATACGTGCTTTCCTGCCGAAGCGTTTCAAGGTGCTGGGCACGGATGGTTTTGGCCGTTCCGACACGCGCAAGAAACTGCGCGGCTTCTTCGAGGTTGATCGCCACTACATCACCGTGGCCGCGCTGAAAGCGCTGGCCGAGGAGGGCACGATAGAATCCGGCGAAGTGACGCGGGCGATCAAGCTGTATAAACTCAATCCTGACAAACCGAATCCGACTACCGTGTAATCGGCGAGGAGATATAACGTGGCAGAAATGAAACAAGTTTTAGTACCCGACATCGGCAACTATAAAGATGTGCCGGTGATCGAGGTGATGGTCAAGGCGGGCGACGCGGTGAAGGCGGAGCAATCGCTGCTGACCCTGGAAACCGACAAGGCAACGATGGATGTGCCGGCGCCGTTTGATGGTGTGGTGAAGGAAGTGAAAGTCAAAGTCGGCGATACCGTGTCTGAAGGCACGCTTATTGTTGTGCTCGAAGCGAGCGCGGCGGCTGCTCCGGCAACCAGGGCGGTTGTACCTGCTGCCACGGCAGCCCCGGTCAAAGCGGTAGCGGTGCCTGTTGCCGCAGCCGTACCGGTGGCAGCCCCGGAAATTGCCTCTGGCGGCAAGGCACATGCCAGCCCTTCAGTGCGCAGCTTTGCACGCGAGCTGGGTGTTAATCTTGCACAAGTCAAGGGTACTGCACCAAAGGGCCGCATCAGCAAGGATGACGTGCAAAACTTTGTCAAGTCGGTACTGTCGCAACCGCGCGGGGCCGGTGCCGCGGGCGGCATGCAAGTGCTGGCGCTGCCGGTAATTGATTTCGCCAGGTTTGGCGCGATCGAGAGCCAGCCGCTGTCGCGCATCAAGAAGATTTCGGGTGCCAATTTGCACCGCAACTGGGTCACCATCCCGCATGTCACCCAGTTTGACGAAGCCGACATCAGCGAGATGGAAGCTTTCCGCAAGCAAATCGGCGCCGAGTATGACAAGCAGAATATCAAGATTACGCCATTGGCATTTCTGCTGAAAGCTGCAGTTGCGGCCTTGCAGAAATACCCTGATTTCAATTCCTCGCTGGATGCAAGCGGCGAAAATCTGGTGCTGAAGAAATATTTCCATATAGGCGTGGCGGTCGATACCCCGAATGGCCTGATGGTGCCGGTGCTGCGCGATGTGGAGCAAAAAGGCATCGTGCAGCTGGCGAAAGAGCTGGGCGAAATCAGTGCCAGGGCGCGCGAACTGAAGATTAGCGCTGCGGATATGCAGGGCGGATGCTTCTCCATCTCCAGCCTCGGCGGCATCGGCGGTACGGCCTTTACGCCGATTATCAATGCGCCGGAAGTGGCGATCCTGGGGGTTTCCAAGGCCAGTATGAAACCGGTGTATCAGGATGGAGCGTTTGTGCCGCGCCTGATGCTGCCGTTGTCATTGTCCTATGATCACCGTGTGATCGACGGCGCCTCTGCGGCACGCTTTACAAAATATCTGGCGCAAGTGCTGACGGATATTCGCCGTCTCGCACTCTAGACGATACGCACTAATTGAACCGTTCCCTATTAAATGAATAGCCCGGCGCCTATAGGCATTCTGGGGGGGACATTTGACCCGATCCATTACGGTCATCTGCGCCTCGCGCAGGAAGCGCTCGAACAGTGCAACTTGAGCGCGGTGCGTTTTATTCCCGGCGGCAAACCGCCGCATCGTGCCGAGCCGCTGGCCGCGCCGCAACATCGCTTGCAGATGGTGCGTCTGGCGATTGAAGGCCAGCCCTGCTTTGAGGCGGATGAAACTGAAGTTCAGCGCACAGAACCATGTTACAGCGTCGATACCTTTGCCACTTTACGCGCACAACTGGGCGCGCAACAGCCGCTCTGCCTGCTGTTGGGCAGCGATGCGTTCTTGCAGTTGTACACCTGGCACCAGTGGCAGCGGTTGTTTGAGCTGACGCATTTGGTGGTGATGCAGCGCCCGGGCCTTCCTGTTGGAAATGCCATGGCACAGGCAGATGCACGCTTGCGCCAGCAATATCAAAGCCGCCTGGCGCCTTCATCCCGGTTGCTGCATGAATCAGCCAGCGGCCACATTGTGGTTCTGGACATGCCGCAACTGGATATTTCCTCAACTGATATCCGCAGCCGTGCCGCGCAGAATAAAAGCCTGCGCTACCTGTTGCCGGATGCAGTCAATCAATACATTCAGATTCATCATTTATATAAAACATGCTAACTCTCCAAGAAAAAACCAAGGCCATCGTTGATGCGCTGGAAGAAATCAAAGGCAACGATATCGTTGTGATCGATACCAGCAAAAAAAGTACGCTGTTTGATCGCATGATCATTGCGAGCGCCAATTCCAATCGCCAAACACGCGCATTGGCACACAACGTAGTCAAAAAACTGGAAGAACGCGGCGCAACCATCTACAGCACCGAGGGCGAAAAAAGCGGCGAATGGGTGCTGATCGATCTGGGCGAGGTGCTCGTGCATGTCATGCAACCCGGCGTGCGCGCCTATTACAGCCTGGAAGAGCTGTGGAACAAGCATCCGGGCTGACAGTGTAGCCATTCCTTTATCCCGTGCAATTCCCGCTATGAAACTTCTGATCCTTGCGGTTGGCCACAAAATGCCGTCGTGGATTAACGAGGGCTTCAACGAGTACAGCAAGCGCATGCCGCGTGAAGCGAAGATTGAGCTGGTCGAAATCAAACCTGAACCGCGCACCACCGGCAAGAGCGTTGTGCAGATCATGGAAGCCGAAGCACAACGCCTGCGCGCTGCGCTGCCCGCAGACGTGCTGCGCATCGTGCTCGATGAACGCGGCGCCCACTGGACTACCAGACAGCTTACCCGGCATATGCAGGAGTGGCTGAGCGGCGGACGCGATGTCGCGTTTGTCATTGGCGGCGCGGACGGCCTGCACGAATCCATCCGCAGCAGCGCCAATCAAATGCTGGCACTGTCCGCGATGGTGCTGCCGCACGGCATGGTGAGAGTTCTGCTTGCCGAGCAGTTGTATCGCGCCCATAGCCTGCTGCATAACCATCCCTATCATCGCGAATAAAAGTCCGGCAGCTTCTTTCAAGCGAAAGCGTGTATAAACAGAATATCCCGTTTTTGCATCCGGATATTTTAAGGTATGCTATCCAAATGACGATTCGGCCATACATTTATCTCGCTTCCCAGAGTCCGCGCCGCCGCGACTTGCTTAAACAGATAGGCATCAGCTTTCAAATCCTGCTGCTGCGCGACGATCCTCGCCGCATCCCGGATGTGGATGAAACGCCGCATGCCAATGAAATTGCGTCTGGCTATGCGCAGAGAATCTGCAGCACCAAGGCAAAGGCAGCATGGGAAACGGTGCTCTACCGCAATCTGCCGCTCGCGCCGGTACTTGCCGCGGACACAACGGTGGTGCTGGACAATAAAATCCTGGGCAAGCCGCGTGACCGAAAAGATGCAGCCGAAATACTGCATTTATTATCAGGACGGAAGCACCAGGTATTGACTGCAGTTGCAGTAATATTGCAGGAACGGCTGGAGATGCGTTTGTCCCTGACCGAAGTAACCTTTGCGGAACTCAGCGAAGAACGCATCCAGCGCTATATATTGGGCGGCGAGTCTCACGACAAGGCCGGTGCATATGGTATTCAGGGGATCGCCGCAGCATTTGTGCAGCGCATCGAAGGCAGCTATTCCGGCGTGGTGGGTTTGCCGCTTTATGAGACCGCAGAACTTTTACATTCCTTTGGATACCCTGCACCATGAGCGACGAAATTCTTATTAATGTGACCCCGCAGGAAACGCGGGTTGCAGTGAGGCAACAGGGCGTAGTGCAGGAGCTGTACATCGAGCGCGGCACACATTGCAGCATGGTCAGCAACATGTATGTCGGGCGGGTCAAGCGCGTGCTGCCGGGCATGCAATCTGCCTTTATCGACATAGGCCAGGAGCGTTCCGCCTTCCTGCATGTTGCGGATATCTGGGAGAACCGCAACGCCAATGGCGATGCGGTCAAGCCCATCGAAAAAATCCTGTTCGAGGGTCAGAGCCTGCTGGTGCAGGTGATCAAGGATCCAATCGGCACCAAGGGCGCAAGGCTTTCCACGCAAATCAGCATTGCCGGACGCCTGCTGGTGTATCTGCCGCAGGAAGATAATATCGGCGTTTCACAGCGCATAGAAAACGACGCAGACCGCAAGATACTTCGCGAAAAACTGCAAAAGCTGATCCCGGCCGAACATCACGGCGGTTATATCATCCGCACCCTTGCGGAAGACGCGACGGACAGCGAATTTTCAGCGGATATTACCTATCTGGATAAATTATGGGGAAATCTGCAAAAGCAGGCCAAGGGCCTCACCGATCCGGTGCTGCTGTACCAGGAACTTGATCTGAGCCTGCGCGTGCTGCGCGACTATGTCAACGCCGATACCACACGCATCCTGATAGATTCGCGCGAGACCCATTACCGCATGAAGTCCTTCGCGCATGATTACATTGAATCCGCGATCGACAAGCTCGAACACTATGTAGGCCAGCGCCCGTTGTTTGATCTTTACGGCGTGGAAGAGGAAATCGAACGCGCGCTGACGCGCCGCGTGGATTTAAAATCCGGTGGTTACCTTATCTTCGACCAGACCGAAGCGCTGACCACAGTGGACGTGAATACCGGCGGCTTCGTCGGCGGCAGGAATTTTGACGACACCATTTTCAAAACCAACCTGGAAGCAACGCAGGTAATTGCCCGCCAGTTGCGTCTGCGCAATCTCGGCGGAATTATCATTTGCGACTTCATCGACATGGATACCAGCGAACATCGCAACGCGGTGCTGGACGAATTCAGGAAGGCCCTGGCCAGCGATCACACGCGCGTAACCGTGAACGGTTTTTCATCGCTTGGACTGGTGGAAATGACGCGCAAGCGCACCCGTGAAAGCCTCGCGCATGTGCTGTGTGAGCCCTGCCCCACGTGCCAGGGACGCGGTGAAGTGAAAACAGCGCAGACCGTGTGCTACCAGATATTGCGCGAGATCGTGCGCGAAGCGCGCCAGTTCAACGCGCGCGAATATCGCATCCTTGCCGCGCAGTCGGTCATAGACATGTTTCTCGATGAAGAAGCGCAAAACCTCGCACTGCTCTCGGACTTCATCGGCAAGCCGGTTTCGCTGCAGGTGGAAACGCTGTATAGCCAGGAGCAGTATGACGTGATTTTGATGTAGGTTTCGATAATGATCCAATCGGCAAATAACTTTCCGGTAATTTGAGGGTGGTCAGCCTTTTTCGTCCGGCGCTTGGTTGATTCTCTATATCCATTTACAACCGTGCCGCCGGTGGCTTGTTTTAGCGGAAAGTTACCGCATCTGCTTTAAAGTGGATAAGGTGGTGCAGACCGGTCAGGCAAGGCTGCCATATCGTGCAACTCGGTGGCGATTTAAGTATCTGATTATATTTAATATTTATTCGACGGTTGGGCTCGTGCAGTATATTTCCACTGAGGCACAACCCGCCATTTGGGCGTGACTGCGCCAAGGCGCTGTCCCTTAATTTCTAAATTGGAGGAAATCATGAAGATTCGCGCATCTCATATTCTGTTTGTCTTGGGCATGAGTTCCATGTCTTCTGCAGTGCTGGCCGAAAACGAATGTCGCCTTGCGCTTGATGATGACAAAGATCAGGTCAGCTTCGAAGCTTGCAAGGTACAGGCAGAAGGCGGCAATAGAAGTGCACAATTCGAATACGCCCAGATTCTGATGTTTGGCACAGGTCGCGAGCATCACGCCGAAGAAGCGCTGGCGTGGTATCGCCGCAGTGCGCGTCAAGGTCACCTGCTGGCGCAGGTTATATTGGGGCGCATACTGAGTGACCAGAAGTCTGGTGTTGCGCTCGATGAGCCGGAAGCTTATGCATGGTGGTCTGTATCCAAACAGGCTGAAGCAGCTGCTCAACTCTGGTCACGGCTTTCAAAGGAGCAGCAGTTAAAGGCAAAGAGTCTTGCCGACGAGTATATTGCCAACTATTCATCCCGCAAGCGATCACAGTCAGCAGCCCCAATGAGCAAGCCCGGGTTGTAATCGCGAAGCGAGCCGCATAGCGGCGTCGGCTCTGCCGAGCTACTATATTTCGCGACCTTGCCGATCATTGTAAAATATATTTCAATATAATCAGTAGAATACTGGATATTGTTTGCGGATTGCTGAACTCAGGCAAGCCTTCTGATCTTCCTTGCTCACCGAATAGTGTTCGCCGATTGTCGAGAGGGCAGGGATATCTCCCGCATACGCCCCTACACCCAGGCCTCTCCCGCCAGCGGGAATTGATGCAGAATCCGGCAACATACGTTAAATATTACCCTAGAAAAAGCAGTTGTCCGCAGATTACACAGATTATGCACGATTAAACAAAGAGTTATCGAGAATGGCTGAATAACCAATTGGGTGAACGATCAAATATACGTAAGTGATTCCAAATCTGTGTAAATCTGCGAAATCTGCGGATTGAACTGCGATTTTTAAGATTACACCGCATGTTTGCGCTGGCGTAATCCATGTGATCGATGATTAATTGATAAAAATCAATCTATTAAAACAGATGGAATAAAATAGAC
>Ga0315268_10001994_pt1 | contig 23312 bp, 16 predicted proteins | sample C1_top_MG_FD_204535 | JGI IMG/M metagenome (GOLD analysis project Ga0315268, IMG submission 204535) | Sediment microbial communities from Yellowstone Lake, YNP, Wyoming, USA - C1_top | ecosystem: Environmental > Aquatic > Freshwater > Lake > Sediment | place: USA: Wyoming | collected 2017-08-01 | reverse complement strand
CTTGACGACGGCGTGATGCGCGAATACTTGCGCGTTGACGAGCCAGGCGAAAATCTGCGCCTGATGTTGGTCGATGGCCAAGGCCGGCTGATGTACCACAGCAACCCGAGCTTGCGCGGCGAGCCGTTGGCCGTTGAACTTCTGGCGCTGTTGCAGGACGGCAAGAGTACCCACCAGTTGCGGCTGGATGGCGCCGATGTGCTGCTGACCAGCCTGCCCTTGCCGGCCATGGCGGGCTACCTGGCCGCGATTACCCCGCGCCAGGTGCTGACCGCGCCGGTGGATTCCCTGAAAAATGCCGGCCTGTTGTTGTTGCTGTTTGGTTTTCTTGCCATCGGCCTGCTGGCCGCGCATTTTGCCCGCCATGTGGTGGCGCCCGTGCGCGGCGTCTCGGATGGATTTCGCCGTCTGCGCGACAACCCGGCCGAACCACCGGCACTGCTGCGGATACCGGATACGCACGACGAAATGGCCGACCTGGTCGCCGGTTTCAATCGCCACCTCGAAACCCTCGTTGAGCAACAGGCTGCCGCGCGTGCGCTGAGCAAGGCACGCACCGAGGCCGAAGCCGCCAGCCGTTCGAAGAGCGAGTTTCTCGCCAACATGAGCCACGAAATCCGCACGCCGATGAATGCCATCCTCGGCATGATGCAGCTGGCGCTTGACGCACAGGGCGTGAGCGAGCGCCGCGACTTCATTCGCAAGGCCCACCACGCCGCCCAGCAGTTGATGGGCATCATCAACGACATCCTGGATTTTTCGAAGATCGAGGCGGGCAAGCTCGATCTGGAACACACGCCCTTCGCCCTCAAACCCCTGTTGGCGGATCTCAACGATATTTTCTCCCCCATCGCCGCAGAGAAAAATATCGGCTTTCACCTCGAGATGGCGCCGGATATTCCCCAGGCGCTCTGGGGCGACCCTTTGCGGGTGCGGCAGGTGCTGCAGAACCTGATCGGCAACGCGCTTAAATTTACCGCCCAGGGGCAGATCATCGTGAAGGTTGGCCCGGTGGTGGCGCGCGCCATGGCGGGTAAGGATGATTGGGCGCGTTTGCGCTGTGCGGTAATGGATAGTGGCGTGGGCATTCCCCCGGAAGATCAGGCGCGCTTGTTCGAATCCTTTACCCAGGCGGACAATTCGACCACGCGGCGGTTCGGTGGCACCGGTCTGGGCCTGGCCATCAGCAAGCGTCTGGTTGAACTGATGGGGGGGCAAATCGGGGTCGACAGCACCCCTGGCGCGGGCAGCACCTTCTGGTTCGAGCTACCCTGCGAGGTGGCCCCGCTCGACGCCTTGCCGGCGGATACATCCACGTATGACGCCAGCGACGTCACGCCGATGTTGGCGGGTCGGCATATTCTGCTCGTCGAAGACAATGTCCTGAACCAGGAGGTGGCTATGCACTTTCTGCGCCGCGCCGGCGTGACCATGACGCTGGCCGAGCATGGTGCCGCCGCTCTCGAGGCTCTGGAGCGCGAACGCTTCGATGCTGTGCTGATGGATTGCCAGATGCCGGTGATGGATGGCTATGAAGCTACGCGCCGCATCCGCGCCGATGCTCGTTTCGCCCGCTTGCCGATCATCGCGATGACTGCCAATGCCTTGGTCGGCGACCGCGAGCGTAGTATTGAGGCCGGCATGAACGACCACCTGACCAAGCCGCTCAACGCCAACGATTTGCTGCGTACGCTCGCCCGCTGGCTGGATGAGCACCTGCCTGCCGCACCCACGCCGTCCCCCGATTCTCCACCTGCCAACCCGCTGTTAACTATCGCCATGGCACCTTCGATCGACATAGATATTCCCCGCTTGAATACTCTCCAGGCTATCGGCAACCTCGGCGGAGATCACGAGCTGTATGCCCAGGTCGTGCAAATCTTCCTCGACGATATCGTGGTGCAACTGGCCAGCCTCGACGTGGCCTTGGAGGCGGGTGACTTCGCGACCGCGCGGCGCGCCGCCCATACCCTCAAGGGAACTTCAGCCACGCTGGGCGCCGGTTTATTGCGCCAGACCGCCCTTGCCATGGAAAAGGCTTGCGAATCTGGCGATCGCGCCGCCATCGCCGCCACCGATCCGGTTTTTCGCACCGAAGTTGAAACCACCGCCGCCGCGTTACGCGACTATCTTCACGCGGCCTAAAATTCCAACGGATCGACGTCCAGATGCCAGCGCAGTTCACGCGGCGCCTTGAGACCATACAGCCGGGCCATCCACTGGGCGAGGAAATTTTGTAGCGCCGGCCGGTTGCGTGATTCGACCAGCAGTTGGGCGCGTTCGCGGTTCTTCAGCCGCGCCAAGCGCATCGGCACCGGATCGTAGATGAGGATTTCCGCTGCCACCAGGTTTTGCGCCGCCTCGACTGCCGTGGTGAGAAACGCCAGCGCCTTGACGAGTTCCGGTGCCTCGGCGCGCAGCAGGGCCTGGAAGGCAAAGGGCGGAAATCCGGCAACATTGCGCTCGGCGAGTTGGGCGTGGGCAAAGGCACTGTAGTCGTGCTCGATGAGGGCGCGGTAAAGCGGGTGCTGTGGATATTCGGTCTGGAGCAAAACCTCGCCGGGCAGGGCCGCACGGCCGGAGCGGCCACCCACTTGCATGAGCTGGGAAAAGAGCCGTTCCGGCGCGCGAAAGTCAGCGGCGAACAGGGCGGCATCGGCACCGACGACGCCGACCAGCGTCAGCATGGGAAAGTCGTGCCCTTTGGCGAGCATCTGGGTACCGACGAGGATGTCGGCCGCGCCAGCGTGGATGGTGGCCAGCAGCTCATGCCATTTTTTTGGCGAATTGGCCGAGTCGCGGTCGATGCGCAGGATGCGTGCGCTGGGAAACAGTTCGATGAGCTTTTCCTCGAGGCGTTGCGTACCGCGCCCGAAGGGTTGCAAATCGAGGTTGCCGCAATCAGGGCAGGCATGCGGAACGGCCATTTCCAAGCCGCAATGGTGACAGCGCAGGCGGCGGTCGGCGAGGTGTAGCACCAGGTTGGCGGCGCAACGGCGGCAGTGCGAAATCCAGCCGCAGGCCGGGCAGGCCAGCACGGGGGCGTAGCCGCGGCGGTTGAGAAAGATCAGGCTTTGTTCCCCGCGCCGTAAGCGCTCACTGATGGCCTCGATCAGTTCGGCACTGAGGCCGTCCTGCAATTTCTGCTTGCGCGTATCGACCGTGGCAACCGTCGGCATAGCAACGGCGACCGCGCGCAGCGGCAGATCAAGCCGGCGGTAGCGCGCGCTGCTGGCATGGTAGAAGCTCTCGAAAGACGGCGTGGCGGAACCCAGCACGATGGGAATGTCACGCTGCTTGGCGCGAAAGATGGCGACATCGCGTGCCGAGTAGCGCAGCCCTTCCTGCTGCTTGAACGAGGCATCGTGTTCCTCGTCCACGACGATCAGTTGCAACCGCGGCATGGGCATGAACACCGACAGGCGGGTGCCGAGGACAATGTCGGCGCGGCCCTCTTGCGCGGCGAGAAAGGCGCGTGCGCGCGCGGCGTCGGCCACGCCGCTGTGCGCGGAAACAATCTGCGCGCCGGGGAAGCGGGCGCTCACGCGTCCTTCAAGTTGCGGTGTCAGTGCGATTTCCGGCACCAGCATCAGCGCCTGGCCGCCGCGCGCCAATACGCTGGCGATGGCGCGCAAATAAACCTCCGTCTTGCCGCTGCCGGTGACGCCATGGAGCAGGAAAGGCTGAAATCCCTTGGCCTGAGCAATGGTCTCGATGGCGGCTGACTGGTCGGGGGTTGCCGTAGCAAAAGTCGGCGCTGGCAGGACGGCGGGAGCCTTGGCTTTGGGGATGCGGGGTTTTTTCCCCCGCCGCAACAAGGGGGGCAAAGCAAAGGTGGTGACCTGGCCGAGCGGATAGTGGTAGTAACGGGCGCAGAAGGCACACAGCGCCAGCCAGTCGGCGGGTAGGGCAGGCAGGTCGTCGATCAGTGCGGCGTCCTTCAATTTGTCGGCCGGTTGATCACTGGCGGCAACGACGTCGATGACCACGCCAATCTTCACGCTGCTACCGAAAGGCACCCTGACTAGACGCCCGATCGGGCTGCCCACACTTTCCCCCGCCAGTCGATAGTCGAATAGACGCGGCAAGGGCACATCAAGGGCAATTTGCAGGATTTTCACAAGCTAGCGAGTTAGCGACGTTCTTTCGAATATTTCTTCGGTAATGCGCATAATCGATTGGCAGGAAAGGGGTTTTTGCTTGCCAAGCAACTTGTGGATAACTTTGTGAGTAATAACCGAAAATATTTTTATGCCTTTTTTGTACTTACCCGCAAACTCATGGTAATAGGGTATGGCGTAAATAATATATTCTTTATATTCAGTATGTTATATTTTCTGGATTCGTCGCAAAATAAAAACCCTCAATAAATCATGGGGTTCAATGTTCTGTGTATAAGTCAAGTCGTTGGGCTGCCCCGAAACCCTTTCTGGGCGGGGCTTGGCGCAGGGGGGGGGCGGACAGCAAGGCGAACAGAGGCTTGCCAGCCACCCATTATTTTTTATAGCGATGCACAGTATCGACGAGGACGGATACATTCTCGGGCGGCGTGTGCTGGTTGATGCCGTGGCCGAGGTTGAAGACGTGGCCGGTAGCGCTGCCCGCAGGGTCACCCGCCCCACAATAATTATCGAGAATGCGCGTGGCTTCTGTCGCCACTGCCGCCGGTGAGGCAAATAGCGCCAGCGGGTCGAAGTTGCCTTGCAAGGCCACCTTGGCGCCGACGCGCCGGCGTGCCTCACCGATATCCGTGGTCCAGTCGAGCCCGACGGCATCGCAGCCGCTAGAGGCAATCGCTTCCAGCCACTGGCCGCCGCCTTTGGTGAAGACGATGCAGGGAATGCGTTCGCCGTCATGGGTTTTCTTGAGTCCGGCGATGATGCGCTGCATGTAGGCGAGCGAAAACTCCTGATAGGCGGCGTGCGACAGCGCCCCACCCCAAGTATCGAAAATCTGCACGGCCTGTGCGCCCGACTCGATCTGGGCATTCAGATAATTCGTCACCGCCGTGGCATTCACATCGAGAATGCGGTGCAACAGGTCGGGCCGGTCGTACAACATGGTCTTGACGGTGCGGAAGTCGGCCGAGCCACCGCCTTCGATCATGTAGCAGGCGAGCGTGAAGGGCGAACCGGAGAAGCCGATCAGCGGTACGCTGTTGTCCAGGGCACGGCGGATTTCCACCACGGCGTCCATCACATAACGCAGGTGATCGTAGGGGTCGGGTGCGGTGAGATCGCGAATCGCCCATTCCTCGCGCAGCGGCCGCTCGAACTTCGGACCCTCGCCATCGGCGAAATACAGACCCAAACCCATCGCGTCGGGCACCGTGAGGATGTCGGAAAACAGTATGGCGGCATCGAGGTTGTAGCGTGCCAGCGGTTGCAGGGTGACTTCGCAGGCGAGGCTGGGTGACTTGCAAAGGTTCAGGAAGTTGCCGGCCCGCTTGCGGGTTTCGCAATACTCTGGCAAATAACGGCCAGCCTGGCGCATCAGCCAGACAGGGGTGTAATCCGTGGGTTCGCGCAGCAGGGCGCGCAGGAAATTGTCGTTCTTGGGACGGGCCATGGTCGGGAATCCGGAGTGTTTGGTTGATTATCGCATGCCGACATTGCCGAAATGACGGACAATCTTCGTCCTTTCAGGGAGGCGCACATGACCCAGCATATTGGCATTCTCACCGCCGGAGGCGATAGCCCCGGCCTCAACGCCGCCATCCGTGGCGTCGGCAAGGCCGCCATAGGTCACTACAACATGCATGTGATCGGCTTTCGCGACGGCTTCCGCGGCCTGATGGAAAATCGCAGCATGCCGCTCGACGGCAACCAGCTCTCGGGCATCCTCACCACCGGTGGCACCATCCTCGGCACCAGTCGCGACAAACCGCACAAGATGCCGGTGGGCCGCAAGATTCTCGACATGACCGACGCCATCGTCAGCAACTACCACGATAACCATCTCGACTGTCTCGTCTGCCTGGGCGGTGGCGGCACACTGCGCAATGCCCTGCGCCTCAAGCAGAAAGGGCTCAACATCATCACCCTGCCTAAGACCATCGACAACGATGTGTTCGGCACCGACATTACCTTTGGTTTCGATACCGCGTTGGGCATCGCCACTGAAGCGATCGACCGCCTGCATTCCACCGCGCACAGCCACCACCGCATCATCGTCGTCGAGATCATGGGCCACCGCGCCGGCTGGCTGGCGCTGGGCGCAGGCATTGCCGGCGGCGCTGACGTGATCCTGATCCCCGAGATTCCCTACGACATCGCCAGCGTCGCCGAAGCGATTCGCGAACGCGCGCGCGGCGGCAAGCCGTTTTCCATCGTCGCGGTCGCCGAGGGCGCTATTTCGGTGCAGGATCTGGCGCTACTCGAAACGGCCAAAAGCAAAAAGAAACCCAAAAACAAGGGGGAAGATGAAGATGCGAAGATCGCCGAGTTGATCTACGCTGGCCGTACCCTGCGTCTGGCCCAGCAACTGGAAAAGCTCACCGGCCTCGAAGCGCGCCTGACCATCCTCGGCCACTTGCAACGCGGCGGCACACCTTCGGCAGCCGACCGCATCCTCGCCACGCGGCTGGGTACGGCCACTGCTGACCTGATTGCCAAGCAACACTATGGCGTGATGGTCGCGGCGAAGGGTGAAGAAACGCGCCCGGTCAAGCTCGAAGACGCCGCCGGTAAGGTCAAAACCGTGCCACCCGATCACCCCTGGGTGCTCTCGGCGCGGCGCGTCGGTATGAATTTCGGCGACTGATATATGGCATTGGCCGCCCATAGATAACCTTGAGAATTAGGATCTGCAGCATGGAAATACTGGCATTCACCGTCGATTTTCAAACTATTTCCCGGCAATTCAGTGCCATAGCTGACGAAATCGAAAAGCGGTGGGGCTCGCACCGGTTGGTTCCCTACCTACGTGAATTGATCGGAAAGGCGAACGATGCGGGAAATGTCCGCCCCTCGGAATTCCCTTCGAATGTCGTGGCCGCCATGGAAGCGCTAAGCGCCAAGCACGAGAGCGAATATCCAACGACGGCCTCGTCTGCCCCAGAACCGGAGGTCATGCCAGCGCCGGAATTTGACCTGAGGAGCAGTCTGGAATTCATTCAGATCAATGAGCGCTTCGAAAGGCTAGGGTCGAAGATTGCGGTGGCGTGGGGAACAAAGACCCTGTCGCCCTTCATCAACCAACTTCTTCACGACACGCGGGATGGAGCGCGCCAGGGATTTCCGCCGGAGGTCGCGAAGGCGCTGTTCGCACTAATGGTTCGCCACGACGACTTATTTCCTGGTATGACCTTGGTGGCCAGCGACATCTGGACGCCAAAGCCACCGCAAACTTGATTCGGGTGTAAGCAATTGCGGGCGGGTCTCAAAGCGGGCATCCAAACGGAAAGTCGGCGCTGGCGGGACGGCGACGGGTGCGGCTTACAACTCGTTACAGTTGCGCGGTCATCGATCTGAGCACCCTCATCGTTATTGGAAGCGTGCGCATGTGCGCTGCCTACCCCGAAGGGAAATAAAAATGTCCAAACTACTCACCTCTTTGCTTGCTGGCCTATTTGCTGTTTCTGCTTTTGCCGCTGACGCTCCCAAGCCGGCTGCAGCACCCGAAACCAAGCCTGCTGTCGTAGCCGCTCCGGAAGCGAAGGCTGCCGTTGCTGCACCGCAAGCCGCTGCGCAGCCTGCTGCCCCAGCCGCGAAGAAGGCCGTCAAAAAGCATAAGAAAGCTGCCGCAACTCCCGAGGCCAAGTAAGTTTGCGCGGCTGGCGCACGGCCAGCCAAAGGAAAAACGCTCCCCCTCCAAACGGGAGCGTTTTTCTTTTGGCCGGTCGGTTTGTCGAGCGTTTAGAAGCCTAGTTTTTCGCCGGCGCCGAGGAGTGTCGCGGCACCCAGCAGCGCAAAGATCGCGGCCGCGATGGCATGGACCAGCCGCACCGGCATGCGGTGCGCAATGCGATCACCCAGGAGTACTGCCGGCACATTGGCGATCATCATGCCCAGGGTCGTGCCGGCCACCACCACCAATAAGGACTGATATTGCGCGGCCAGGGCCACCGTGGCGACCTGCGTCTTGTCGCCCATTTCGGCAAGGAAAAAGGCGATGAAGGTCGCGCCGAACACGCCCAATCGGGGCAACTTGGCATCGTCCTCCTCGAACTTGTCCGGAATGAGCGTCCAGATGGCCATGGCGATGAAGGAGAGCCCGAGTATCCAGCGCATCGTTTCCGGGGTGGCCAGGGAAGTGAGCCAGGCACCCAAGGCGCCGGCAAATCCGTGGTTCGCGATGGTGGCCAGCAGGATGCCGATGATGATTGGCACGGGCTTGCGGAATTTCGCGGCAAGGATGAAGGCCAGCAGTTGGGTCTTGTCGCCGATTTCGGCGAGGGCGACGATGCCTGTGGAGATGAGGAAGGCTTCCATGTTTTGATTGTTCTGGGTGGTGCGCTACTTGCGCCAGAACGTCGGGGTCAGCAGGACGAAAATCGTCATGACCTCAAGGCGTCCGACCAGCATGGCGAGTGAGCAAATCCAGACCTGAAAGTCATTCAGCGCCTGATAGTTCTGTGCCGGGCCGACGACATTCAGTCCGGGACCGGCGTTGTTGATGCAGGCGACGATGGCCGTGATCGATGAGGTGAAATCGAGGCCAGAGGCGACGAGCAGGAAGGTGAGCTCTCCCATGGTCAGGATGTAAAGAAAAATGAAGCCGAGTACCGCGCCGGCAATTTGCGGGGGTACGACGGTATCGCCGACACGCAAAGGTGCAACGATCTGCGGATGGACTAGGCGATTGAGCTCGATGAGACCCTGGCGGGCGAGGATGAGCGTACGGATCATCTTGATACCACCACCGGTCGAGCCTGAGCTTGCCGTGATGCATGAGAGGAATAGCATCCATAGCGGTACGAAGATCGGCCACTTGTCGTAGTCCTGGCTGGCGAAGCCGCAGTCAGTGGCAATCGACACCAGGTTGAAGGCGACATGGCGCAAATTGGTCAGGAAATCAGGATAGACGTCATGGAACCACAGGTAGCTTGCGCAAACCAGTGTCGAGGAAGCAATCAGCGCAATGATGGCGATGGCCTCGGGGTCACGTAGATAAGTTTTCAGCGAACGTTCGCGCCAGACGAGGAAATGTGTCGCGAAATTGAGCGCGGCGAGCATCATGAAAAAGATCAACACGGCCTCGATGGCGGGCGAATCGAAATGGCCGACAGAATCATCATAGGTCGAGAATCCCCCCAGGCCCATCGCTGCGAAGGCATGGCAGATGGCGTCGAGCCAGTTCATGCCGACGAGCTTTAGCGAGAGAATGCAGGCAACGGTGATGACGAAATAAACCAGCCAGAGTGCTTTGGCGGTGTCGCCGATGCGCGCGGTCAGCTTGGATTCCTTGTTGATGCCGGTCGCCTCGGCCTTGTACAACTGCATGCCGCCGACACCCAGCAGTGGCAGAATGGCCACGGCCAGCACGATGATGCCCATGCCGCCAAGCCAGTTGAGTTCATGGCGCCAGATATTGACGGCTGGCGGCAGATGTTCCAGACCGGTCAGCACCGTCGCTCCTGTCGTACTTAAGCCCGACATGGTTTCGAAGAAGGCATCCGTGAATGACAGGCCGTCGATGACCAGCATGAGGGGCACGGTCGCGATGGCAGCCATCAATATCCAGGCGAGCGTGACCAGCAGGAATCCGTCGCGCGGCTTGAGTTCCCGCTTGCTGCGCCAGCCGGCCAGAAATAACAGCGCGCCCAGACCGAAGGCCGCGACCATGGCGTCGACAAATTCCTTCCAGGTGCCGTCGGCATAGATGAACGATGCTGCGATGGGCATCAGATAGGTGATGCTGAAGAGCATCAGCAGCGCACCGAGGACGTGAAGTACCGGAAGGAGCCGGAACAGCATCAGAGAAATCCGGCAGAAACCTGGAAAAGTTTTTCGATTTCGGCCACCTGGCGCTTGCGCATGCAGAAAACGATAACGTGATCGTCAGATTCGATCACCGTGTCATGGTGGGGGATGATCACATGGTTGACCCAGGCGTCGACAAGGAAGCCTTCCTTTACGACGACTTCCGACTCATGGCCGCGCCGCACGATAGCGCCAATGTGCGTCCCTTTGATCTTCGGTAACTCGTCGATGCGCCGGCCGACCACCTTGGAAGTTGCCTTGTCGCCGTGCGCGATCAGTTCCAGCGCCTCGGCCGCGCCGCGCCGCAGGCTATGTACCTTGGCGACGTCGCCGCGGCGCACATGCGTCAACAGTGCGCCGATGGACACCTGCGCCGGTGAGAGGCCGATGTCGATGGGGCCGCTTTGCACCATGTCGGCATAGGCGCGGCGGTTGATCAATGCCAGTACGCGTTTGCAGCCTAGCCGCTTGGCCAGCGAGGCGGCCATGATGTTGTCTTCGTCGTCATTGGTTAGCGCGAGGAACATGTCAATCTCGTCGATGTTTTCTTGCGCTAGCAGGTTTTCGTCGGTGGCCTCGCCATGCAGCACCAGGGTGTCGGGAAGCTTGCCGGCGACGATTTCGGCACGTTGCCGGTCGCGTTCGATGAGTTTGACCGAGTATTTTTTGCCCAGTGTTGATGCAACACGCAAGCCGATGTTGCCGCCGCCGGCGATCATGACGCGCTTGACCGGCTCCAGCATGCGCCGCAACTCCTGCAGCACGGGACGAATATGTGCGGTGGCGGCAAGCAGAAAAACTTCATCCCCCGGTTCGATGACGGTATGGCCATCGGGGTCGAGCGGCTGGTGTTCGCGGAAGATGGCGGCGATACGCGCGTCAACGCCTGCCGGCAGTTGCTCGCGCATGGCGCGAATCGGCTTGTTCACCAAGAGGCCGCCCGGGTAGGCGCGCACGCCGACCAGGGTCACCAGTCCGCCGGCAAATTCGAGCACTTGCAAGGCTTCGGGAAACTCGATCAGTTTGACGATGTAGTCGGTGATGTCCTGCTCGGGGCAGATCGCGTAATCGACGGCGAAGTTCTCGTTCGACAGGAGTTCCGGATCAAGAAAATCCTGCGAGCGCAGGCGGGCGATGCGCGTCGGCACATGAAACAGGCTGCGCGCGATCTTGCAGGCGACCAGATTGGTTTGGTCCGACTGCGTGACTGCCACCAGCATGTCGGCATCATCGATGCCGGCTTCGCGCAATACGGAAGGATAAGCGGCGTTGCCGGCGACCGTGCGCACATCAAAACGATCGGCAAGCGCCGCGAGGGCTGCGTGGTTCTGGTCGACGATGGTGATGTCGTTGGCTTCGGAAGACAGCGCCTCGGCCACCGAGGCACCCACCTGGCCGGCGCCGAGAATGACGATTCTCACTCTTCGACTTCTTTGGCTGCTGCGTTGCGCAAGCCGAGATCCTTCAGTTTGCGATAAAGATGGGTGCGCTCCAGACCGGTCTTGTCCGCCAGTCGCGTCATGCTGCCACCCTCGAGCTTGAGGTGATGCTCGAAATACAGCCGCTCGAACAGTTCGCGCGCTTCCCGTAGCGGCAGAGTCAACATTTCGGGCAGCAGGCCGGGCGGCACGTCGGGCAAGTTTGTCACGCCTGGCATCAGGAGGTGCTGCACGTCCTCGGCGCTGATTTCCTCTTCGAGGGCGGCCAGCGCCAGCGATTTGACGATGCTCCTGAGCTGGGCGCAGCCTTCGGGCCAGGATTGCTGGCGCAGCGCATTCTGTGCCGCGACCGACAAGCGCCGGCTGGGTACGCTACCGGTTTCGACTAGCTGGGTGAGGATGTGCGTGGCCAGGTCGGGCACGTCATCCTTCAGTTCTGCCAGCGAGGGCAGGCCGATACTCACGTCGAACAGGGTTTTCAGCACGCCGTCTTCCCAGCCGAGGGCGGAGAGCGCGGCGGCATCCTGCGTGCTGGCGACCACCAGGCGCAGATTGTTTTTTTCCAGCCGCTCCAGCACGAAGGCAAGATTTTTTTGCTGCATGCGCGTCAGGCGGGCCAGTTCGGCGCAATACAGCAAGCCGCCATTGGCCTCGGCGAGCATCTCGAGCGTCAGCGGCGTTGAGTCGAGGCCCAGGTCGATCCAGGTTTTTCCGGCCGTGTGCAGGGTACGCGCCGCCAGCTCGGCGATCGAGCTCGCCGGCGTGCGCAACAGCAGGCAGCGGCTTTTCGCCGCCATTTGCTCGAGGCGCCGGCGCAAATCCTTCAGGGCGGCGGAACGCGGAAAGGCGGCCAGCGACAGCGCGCTGCCCTGGCGTGGTGCGCGCTCGAGCGCCTGCTTCACGCTGGAAAGCAGCTTCTGCATGCCGATCGGTTTTTCGAGGAAACCCACCGCGCCGATCTTGGTGGCTTCGACGGCGGTTTCGATGGTGGCATGGCCGGACATCATCACCACCGGCATGTTGAGCTGACCGTTGGCTGCCCATTCCTTGAGCAGGGTCACCCCGTCGGTGTCGGGCATCCAGATGTCGAGCAGCACCAGGTCGGGGCGGCGTGCATCGCGCCAAGCACGCGCCGTCGCGGCATTTTCGGCGGTGGCGACATCGTGCCCCTCGTCGATGAGAATTTCCGAGAGCAGCTCGCGGATGCCTACCTCGTCGTCGATAACCAGAATTTGTGACATGAGCGCAATTATGCCGCTGTGTCGTTATGACGAGAGTTTAGATGAAAGGGTAATTGCAGGCTTACTTCGGCCCCACTCACGACGCCGTCGGTGAGCCGGTTGGCCAGGGTAATCGTGCCGCCGTGATCGTCGATGATTTTTTGCACGATGGCCAGGCCCAGGCCGGTGCCCTTGGGTTTGGTGGTGACATACGGCTCGAAGGCGTGCGCGAGGATCTGCGCGGGGAAGCCGGCGCCGTTGTCGCTGACCGTCAGTCGCGCCATGCGGTGGTTGGCAATGGTGCTTACCGTCACGCGCGCCGTCTCGCCAGCGCCGACTTTCTCCAGCATGGCCTCGGCGGCATTCTTGATGAGGTTATGCAGCACCTGGCGCATCTGGTCGGCGTCGGCCAGCACCTTGGGCAGGTTGGTATCCAGCGCCGTCGTCACCGGCACGGGGCCATGATCGTAGAGTTCAAGCACCTCGCTGATCAGCGCATTCAGGTCGAGCGGTGCCGGCATGGGCGGCGGCAGGCGCGCGTAGTCGCGGAAATCGTTGACCATGTTCTTCATCGCCTCGACCTGATCGACGATGGTGCGCGTGGCGCGTGCCAGCATGGCGGCGTCGCTGGCATCGAGCTTGTCAGCCAGTTTCATCTGCAGGCGTTCGGCCGAGAGCTGGATGGGGGTGAGCGGGTTTTTGATCTCGTGCGCCAGGCGCCGCGCGACTTCGCTCCAGGCCGCGGCGCGCTGGGCCGCGATCATCGATACCTGGGCGGCTTCGCGTTCCTTTTTGGCTTGGTCGAGCTGCAGTGTCATGTCGTTGAACGAGCGCGTCAGCACGCCCAGTTCGTCGTCGGTTTCCAGCGTCGCACGCGGGGTGAGATCGCCCGCCGCCACGGCACGCGTGCCTTCGACCAGCATCAGCAGCGGTTTCGCCAGCCAGGCAGCGAGAAAAAAGGCCAGTGCTACGGCGGCAAACAGCGCCAGCAAGAGGGCGAAGGTTAGCGTCAGGGTGTAGAGACGCTTCAAGCCGGCGCGTCCCAGTTGCAATTCCTGATAATCGCGCTGGGCGGCTTCCACCAATCCGGCACTTTGCGTGATGGCGGTCGGCACCGGCTGTTCCAATTGCAGCACCAGCGGTTCGCTGCCGATGCGATAACTGCTCACGGGCACCAGCGCGCGCACCACCAGCCCGCTTTCTGTATCGCCATCGACACGCGCGTTACCCGTGCCCAGGCGCGCCTGGCGCAATTGGGCAATCGTCGGCAGGGTGGGCAGCAGCCCACGCAGGCCCTCGCTGCTGTTGGCGACCATGTCCCCATTGGTCTTGAGTACCACGGCACCCTGCACGCTGGATTGTTCGCGCAGGCGGTTGAGCAGCACGGGGTCGATCGTTGCCGTACCGGCGAGGTCGTAGGCCATGCTGCGTCCCTTGGTCAGCAGGTCATCCTGCATCGCGTCGAGCACACCGCGGCCGAGGTCGAGTCCGCCATCGAGTGCCGCCTCGACACGCACGTCGAACCACGAGTCGATGCTCTTCACGGCAAATTGCATCGACACCGCATACAACAAAGTACCTGGCAGCACGGCCATCAGTGCCAGCATTAGCAGTAGCCTTGATTTGAGTCGGGCGCCGAAGACGCCCGCGCGGTATTCGCGAAACAGCCGTTGCACCTGGGTACCGACCAGGCCCAGCAACACCAGTGCCGCCAAGGCGTTCATGCCAATTAGCAACGGGGTATGTTGTGAAAACAGCGCTGTATCGGCGCTCGCCGACGCCAGCAGGAAGACCAGCATGGCGCTGAGGCCGGCGACGACCGCGAGCAGAATCTTCATTTATCCGTGCCCGGGACAAAATCCCAGCGCAAGGTTTTGGTTTCTAAGCGCCAGTCCGGGTCGGCCAGCGCATCGATCTGCAGAGGCTTAGGCAGTTGGGTGTGATCGAGCGAGAGGCGCACGGCGGCGGTATAGGTTTCGCCCGTGAGCAGCGCAGCCTTGTCGACGATATGCAGGCGACCGACGCGACCGAGTGTGCGCAAGGCCTCGTCAAGGGTTTCGAAATTCTGGTGCAGACTGCCTACCGACAAACGATATTGGCGGGTGAGCGCCTGGTAGCTCAGGCGATAGTTGATCATGCGCCCGGCGATATGTTCATCGATCCAATAGCGACGCTTGCGCGTCAAATCGAATTCGAAGCGGAAATGCAGCGGTACGCTGCGTCCGACGGCATCTTCCAGGCGCGGCCCCAGGGTGACGGCAAACCCGGCTGTGACCGACTGGCCGGTTTCATCCGCGACCAGCGCGGCGCTTTGGGGTTCGATGCTGCCGGCCCAGGCAGCACTCGGAAACCCCAGAAAACACAGGCAGCCCAACAGGACGCACGCACGCTCAAAGCGTTTTTTCCAGCAGTGCGTAATAGAAACCGTCATGTGTCGCCGCAGGCAAAAGTTGCAGTTCATCAGAGTTACCGCCGGTCGGCAGGCGACGGGCCGTAGGGTGGCGCGCCAGGAAGGCGCACACCTGCGCGCTGTTTTCCTGAGGAAACACCGAGCAGGTGCAGTAGAGCATTTTGCCACCCGGCGCCAGCAGAGGCCACAAAGCATCGAGAATTGCCGCCTGGGTGCGTGCGAATCCCGCCACATCGCCGGCGCGGCGCAGCCACTTTATATCCGGATGGCGACACGCCACGCCCGTCGCCGAGCAGGGTACATCGGCGAGAATGCGCTCGAAGGGGCGGCCATCCCACCACTTGGCCGGCTGTCTGGCATCGCCAATCTTGAGGGTTGCCGACAGGCCGAGCCGTTCGAGATTTTCCGTAATACGGCGGGCGCGGGTGGCGTCCAGTTCCAGCGCGGTGAGATCGAGAGCGGCTCGCTCCAGCAGATGTGCGGTTTTACCGCCGGGTGCCGCACAAGCATCCAGCACGCGCTGGCCGTCTGCGACATCCAGCAGTGTGGCGGCGCGTTGCGCGCCCCAGTCCTGCACCGATACTTTGCCCTCCCGGAAACCGGGCAGGCGGTCGACCGGCAGGGGTTTTTCCAGCAGCAGCGCTGTGTCATCCAGCGGGTGTGCGGTAATGCCTGCTGCAGCGAGTTCTGCGCAATAGTCGGCGCAGCTGACATGGCGCTGATTGACGCGCAGGCACATCGGCGGGTGATGGTTGCCGGCACCGGCAATGTCTTTCCATTGGGTTGGATAGGCGGTGCGCAAATTTCTCAGCCACCACGCCGGATGCCGCCAGCGCGCCACCATATCGGCATCCGCAGCGGCCAGCAATTCACCCTGGCGGCGCAGGAAATTGCGCAGCACGCCATTCACCAGCCCCTTGAAATTTCCCCCCGCCATGCCCCCGGCGGCCTTGACGGCCTGATCGACGGTAGTGTGTGCATCTTCCTGGCGGCGTTCTAGGCGGACCAGCGCTACCAGCAGCAAGGCATGGACTGTCGTGTCCTGGAGGGGTTTTGTGAGCAGTTGGCCGAGCAGGAAAGCGCCGCGCCCATAGTCGCGCAAGGTCGTAAACGCCAGATCTTGTGCGGCGGGCCGCACATTGGCGGCAAGCTGGGCGAAGACGGCCTCGGGGGTTTTGCCGGCCATGACGCTTGCAACGACTTGCGTCGCGGCGTTGAGCGTCTCAACAAGTGCGGGTGACAGCGGGGAAGAATTTTTCATCTTCCCAGTTTACCTTGTGGGCTACGGTGGCTGGCTACGAAAAGTGCTGACCGGCCGAGACGGCAAAGCCATGCAGAAAGTCGGCGCTGGCGAGACGGCGTCCGCCGGGTTTTTGCAGCTCGACAAGATTGAGAGCGCCGTTTCCGCAAGCCACCGTGATGCCCTCCGGGGCAACGGCGAGCACTGCGCCCGGCTGTCCTGTGCCGGCGACAGGTGTGGCGCGCCACACCTTGATGGTGGTTTCGCCCAGTTGCGCCGTGCAGCCAGGGAAGGGGTCGAAGGCGCGCATACGCCGTTCGATTTCGCTGGCGGGCTGACGCCAGTCGATGGCGGCTTCGGCTTTGTCGATCTTGCTGGCGTAGGTCACGCCGGCGGCAGGTTGGGTCAGCGGCGTGAGTTGTTCGAACTGTCGCAGTGCGGCCACGATCAAGCGGCCGCCCAGTAGGGCGAGCTGGTCGTGCAAGCTTGCCGCCGTCTCGTCAGCGCCGACTTTGATCGCCTCGGCCAGCAACATCGGGCCGGTGTCGAGGCCGGCTTCCATCTGCATGATGGTCACGCCGGTTTCAGTATCGCCGGCTTCGATGCAGCGCTGGATGGGCGCGGCGCCGCGCCAGCGTGGCAGTAACGATCCATGGATATTCAGACAACCCTGTTGGGGAATATCGAGCACCGCCTGTGGCAGGATCAGGCCATACGCCGCAACCACCAGTAGGTCGGGCGCGGCCTCAATCAGCGCCGCATGGGTGGCGGGATCGCGCAGCTTTGCGGGCTGATGCACAGTAAGGCCGTGGGCCAACGCGACCTGCTTGACGGGGCTGGCGACGAGTTTCTGGCCGCGTCCGGCAGGGCGGTCGGGCTGGCTCAGTACGAGGGGAACCTCGAATCCTGCGGCCAGCAGGGCACGCAAGGCGACGGCGGCGAATTCCGGCGTGCCGGCGAAAGCAATTTTCATCAGCAAGGCGTCACACCGTAATCCTTGCTTGCTTGCTGAGCTTGGCCTTGATGCGCGAAAGTTTCAGGCGCGAGAGGTATTCGATGAAGACTTTACCGTCGAGATGATCAATTTCATGCTGCAGGCAAACCGCCAGCAGGCCGTCAGCATTCAGCTCAAACGGCTGGCCGTCGAGTCCCAGTGCACGCACCTTGACGCGCTCGCTGCGCTTCACCGTTTCATAAATGCCGGGTACCGACAGGCAGCCTTCCTCGCCCTCGCAGGCGCCTTCCTGCCAAAGAATTTCCGGGTTGATGAAGACCTGCAATTGTGACTTGTCTTCGGCAATGTCGAGCACTAGCAGGCGCTGATGTACATCGACTTGCGTTGCCGCCAGCCCGATACCGGGCGCGGCATACATGGTCTCGGCCATATCGGCGGCAAGCTTGCGAATGCCGGCATCGACGAGCGTCACGGGCTTGGCGCGGGTATGCAGACGGGGGTCGGGATAGTGCAAAATAGGCAATAGGGCCATGAAAATCATCTTTAAATGGTTGATGCTTGCGGAATTTGAGGGCAGAATCCGCCAATAGCCTGGAGGTCAAATCTATGCGTCGCATTATATTCGCGCTGTTTTTTAGTTTTTCAACCGTTGTTGCGCTCGCGCAGAGCGTGCCTGCCCCTGTAGCCAAACCCCTAGAACTCGCGCCAGACGCGCCGGAGCGTCACATTGTGGTGCGCGGGGATACGCTGTGGGGTATTTCATCGAAATTCCTCAAGGACCCGTTCCGCTGGCCCGAACTGTGGAAGATGAATACGGAGCAGATCAAGAATCCGCACCTCATCTATCCCGGTCAGGTGTTGATCCTCGATCTGAGCGGTGGCGATCCCCGTTTAAGAATCGGCAACCAGATCAAGCTTAGCCCGCAGGTGCGCGTCGAAGTGCCGCCCAAGGAAATCCCCGCCATTCCCGCGCAGGCGATCGAACCCTTCCTTTCGCAACCACTGGTGATTGAAACCGGCGCGTTCGACAATTTGTCGCGCATCGTGGGCACCCAGGAAAGTCGTGTTTACACCGGCACCGGCGATTCGATCTATGTCACCCCCAACGCCGATCCCGCCGTGAAGCAATGGAATGTCTTCCGCATTGGCAAGCCCTTGGTGGATCCGGACAACAAGGAAGTGCTCGGTATCGAGGCGATTTATCTTGGCAACGCCCGCCCGAACGGCGCGCTGGGCGAGGTTTTGCCCATGGAGCTGACCAGCGTCAAACAGGAAATCGGTCGGGGCGATTATCTGGTGCCCGCCGCGCAAGCCACCTTGTCGAGCTATGTGCCGCATGCGCCGACTGAAGAAATCAAAGGCCGGGTGATGGGGCTTTACAACGGCGTCGGCGAGGGTGGTCCAACGTCGATCGTGTCGATTTCGCGTGGCAAGCGCGACGGTTTGGAAGTCGGCCACGTACTGGCGCTGTATCGTGCCGGTGTCACCGTGACCAACCGTTTCGAAGATGACAAGCTGCAATCCCACACCCTGCCGGACGAGCGTTATGGCCTAGTGTTCATCTTCCGCGTTTTTGACAAAGTGTCGTATGCCCTGGTGACCTCGGCGAGCCGGACGGTCTGGGCGGGCGATCGCGTGCAGAAACCGTAGTTCAAGATTTCCGCTCGATGTCGTTTCGGTGTCAATGAACGCCGAACTTGCTAGCTGGCTGCGCCTGACCCTGGTGCCCGGCATCGGCGGTGAGGGGCAGCGCCAACTACTCAAAGCATTCGGCGGCCCCGCCGAGGTGTTTGCTGCCCCACCTAGCGCCCTGCGCGGCGTTCTGGGCAGCGGACTGATCGAACGCCTGCTGACCCATGACTGCGGCGCCGAAATTGAAATAGCCCTAGCCTGGGCCGCGCAGCCCGGCAATCATCTTCTCACCCTCGCGGATGCCGCTTACCCGCAGGCGCTGCTCACCGCCGCCGACCCACCGATATTGCTGTACGCCAAGGGTTGCATCGAGTTTCTGAACCGTCCAGCCTTTGCCATGGTGGGTAGCCGCAACGGCACGAAACAGGGCGAAATGAACGCGGAAAGCTTTGCTGCGGCGCTCGCCAAGGCCGGCTTGACGATTGTTAGCGGGTTGGCGGCCGGTATTGATGCCGCCGCGCATCGTGGCGCACTTCAGGAAGCCGCCTCGACCATCGCCGTCATCGGTACCGGCATCGATCGCATTTACCCGGCCAGCAACGCGGCTCTGGCGCGCGAGATTGCCGCTCGGGGCGTTGTCGTCAGCGAATTCGCGCTCGGTACGCCGCCCATTGCCAATAATTTCCCGCGCCGTAACCGCCTGATTGCCGGCCTGACACGCGGTTGCCTGGTGGTCGAAGCCGCCCGCCAGAGCGGCTCACTGATTACCGCCCGCCTTGCCGCCGAGATTGGCCGCGACGTCTTCGCCATTCCCGGTTCGATCCATTCGCCGCAGTCGAAAGGTTGCCACGCGCTCATCAAGCAGGGAGCCAAACTCGTTGAGTCAGCCCAAGACATTCTCGAAGAGTTGGGCTGGGGCAACATCGTTAATCCGGCGGCCCTGCCGTCGATCCATGAGGCGGAAACCGACCCGATCCTAGTGGCCCTCGGCCGTGATCCCTGCGATCTTGATACCCTGGCGGCGCGTAGCGGCCTGGCACCGGAGTCTCTGTTGGCACAACTTCTGCCGCTGGAGTTGGACGGCCGTCTCGCCCAGTTGCCGGGCGGACGTTATCAGCGCTTGAATTAAGCAAACTTGCCAGCCGGCATCAAGCGCGCTTAATATCCGCTCCCTCAGCACGGGACACCTATGAGCAAACAGCTAATCATTGCCGAAAAACCTTCCGTTGCCCAGGACATTGCCAAAGCCCTGGGAGGATTTACCCGCGAAGGTGAATACTTCGAGAGCGACGACTACGTGCTTTCCTCTGCCGTCGGCCACCTGCTGGAACTGGCGGTGCCGGAAGAGTATGAGGTCAAGCGCGGCAAGTGGACCTTTACCCATCTGCCGGTGATTCCGCCGCGCTTCACCGTCAACCCCATCGACAAGACCGCCGACCGCTTGCGCCTGCTCACCCGGCTGATCAAGCGCAAGGATGTCACCGGGCTGGTGAATGCCTGCGACGCCGGGCGCGAAGGCGAGCTGATCTTCCGCTACGTCGTGCAGCATGCGCTGGCCGAAAAGAACGCCAAACCGATCCGCCGCCTGTGGTTGCAGTCGATGACTGCTACCGCCATCCGCGACGGTTTTGCCCACCTGCGCTCCGACGCGGAAATGCTGCCGCTGGCCGATGCCGCGCGCTGTCGGTCCGAGGCTGACTGGCTGATTGGCATCAATGGCACGCGTGCCATGACCGCCTTCAACTCGCAGGAAGGCGGCTTCTACAAGACGACGGTTGGCCGCGTGCAAACGCCCACGCTGACGATCCTGGTCGAGCGCGAGCGCAAGATTCGCGCCTTTGAGTCGCGTGACTATTGGGAAGTTGAGGCCGAATTTCAGGCTGTGGCTGGCACCTATCGGGGTCGCTGGTTCAACGAGAAGTTCAAGAAACCGGAAGGTGACGAACACGCCAAGGCCGAAAGAATTTGGGCTAAAGCAACAGCCGAGGCCCTGCGCCAAAAATGCCTCGGCAAGCACGGTATCGTCAGCGAGGAAGCCAAGCCGAAGACCGAAGCCTGCCCGATGCTCTACGACCTGACCTCATTACAGCGCGAGGCCAATGGTCGTTTCGGCTTTTCGGCGAAGAACACCCTGGGGATTGCCCAGGCGCTGTACGAGCGGCACAAGGTGCTGACCTACCCGCGGACCGATTCGCGCTGCCTGCCCGAAGATTATGTCGGCCAGGTCAAGGACACCCTGCGTTCGTTGAGCGCAAGCCAGTTTGGCCAGCACGCCACCACTGTGCTGGATAACGGCTGGGTGCATCCGAACAAGCGCATTTTCAATAACGCCAAGGTTTCCGACCACTTCGCCATCATCCCCACTGGCACGCTGCCGAAGAGCCTGTCGGAACCCGAGCAAAAGCTTTACGACCTCGTCGTCAAGCGGTTCATCGCCATTTTTTACCCGTCTGCCGAATACCTCATTACCACGCGCATCACGCGCGTCGAGAGCGAGCCCTTCAAGACCGAGGGCAAGGTGTTGGTGACGCCGGGCTGGCTGGCGGTGTATGGCAAGGAAGCCGTCGGTGCGGATGAGGAAAATCCCAACCTGCCGCTGTTGCAGAAGGACGAGCGTGTCTGGGCCAACGATGTCGAAGTCAAGGCGCAAGCCACCAAGCCGCCGCCGCGCTTCAACGAAGCGACGCTGCTGTCAGCCATGGAAGGCGCGGGCAAGCTCATCGAAGACGACGAATTGCGCGAGGCGATGGCCGAGCGCGGCCTTGGCACACCGGCGACGCGCGCTGCCACCATCGAGGGCCTGATCGCTGAGGAATATCTGCATCGCAATGGTCGCGAACTACAGCCCACCGCCAAGGCGTTCTCGCTGCTGTTCGCGCTGGAACAGCTCAAGGTTGACGAGATTCGTTCGCCGGAACTGACCGGCCTGTGGGAGTGGAAGCTCAAGGAGATGGAGCAGGGCCGCCTGAAGCGCGAAGAGTTCATGGCGCATATCACCGGCCAGACGCAGGCCATGGTTGAGCGCATCAAGACCGGTGAATTCACTGACGCCGATTTCGGCGCGCTCAAGTCGCCCTGTCCGAAATGCGGCGGCACCATCCATGAAACCTACCGTCATTTCAAGTGCGACAAGTGCGACTACAAGCTGTGGAAGGTCATCGCTAGCCGCCAATGGGAACCCGAGGAAATGGACCAACTGCTGCGTGAGCGCCAGATTGGTCCGCTGCAAGGCTTTCGCAGCAAGATGGGGCGCGCCTTCGCTGCCCTCATTAAGCTCAACGACGAACACGCCCCCAGTTTCGATTTCGGCAACGAAGACGAGGCGGGCGAGGCAATCGACTTCACTGGACAGGAACCGCTCGGCGCCTGCCCGAAATGTAGCGCCCGCGTCTTCGAACAGCCAATGTCCTATATCTGCGAAAAATCGACTGGCCCGAACAAGAGTTGCGACTTCCGCTCCGGCAAGGTGATCCTGCAACAGGAAATGTCCCGTGCCGAGATGCAGAAACTGCTGGAAACCGGCAAGACCAGCCTGTTGAAAGGCTTTATTTCCAACCGCACACGCAAGAAGTTTTCTGCTTACCTGGTACGTGGCGCGGATGGCAAGGTCGGCTTCGAGTTCGAGCAGCGCGCGCCAAAGGTGCCGAAAGCAACGACCAAAGCGGCGGTCAAACCCGCCGCGAAGCCTGCTAGCGAGGCCAAGGTGACCAAGGCGGCCAAAGTCGGCGCTGGCGGGACGGTGAAGAAAAAGGCTGCGACTAAAAAAGCGTCCTGAACGTTAGGTCGCCCACAGGCGGTCGATATTCTTGATGCCCCATTTGGCGGCATCTTCGCGGCCGGCGATCTTTTCGCTGGCGCCGTGTGGGCGCGACAGGTCGATGATTTCGGGGGGGATATAGGTTTTCGACTTGGTCGAGAAAAACACCTTGACCGTCGGCGCCAGCAGCGACTTGGGCGATTGCTCGACGACCACGGCGAGCCGCCCTGACGAAAGACGTACCAGCGAGCCGGTTGGATAGATGCCGATGCTTTTAACGAAGCCCTGGAAGACGTGCTCGTCGAAATGGCCCTTCGACCACTCGGTCATCTTGCGGATCGACTCGGCCGGATCCCAGCCCGCCTTGTAGGGCCGGTTAGAGGTGATCGCGTCATAGACGTCGCAGACCGCGCCCATCTTGGCGTAGATGCTGATCTCGGTGTCCTTGAGGCCTTTCGGATAGCCCGAGCCGTCCACCTTTTCGTGGTGATAGAGACAGACATCGAGCGGGATGTCGCCTACCGCGCCACCTTCCAGCAGCAGGCGGTGGCCCTCGACGGGGTGGCTCTTGATGATGGCGAATTCCTCTTCGGTCAGTTTGCCCGGCTTGTTTAGTACTTCCATGGGCATTACCGCCTTGCCCAAGTCGTGCAGCAGGCCGGCCATGCCCGCCTCACGCGTGGATTTATCGTCGAGATTGAGTTGCCGTGCCAGCGCGACCATCAGCGCGCATACC
>Ga0315268_10001993_pt1 | contig 23327 bp, 25 predicted proteins | sample C1_top_MG_FD_204535 | JGI IMG/M metagenome (GOLD analysis project Ga0315268, IMG submission 204535) | Sediment microbial communities from Yellowstone Lake, YNP, Wyoming, USA - C1_top | ecosystem: Environmental > Aquatic > Freshwater > Lake > Sediment | place: USA: Wyoming | collected 2017-08-01 | reverse complement strand
AAATCCTCCGTAGAAGTGATTTCGCTTTGGCGCGCGTAAAAAGGCAGCTCGATCGTGGCAGAGCCGTCAATCTGCTTCGCTCCGGCAAAATTCTTTTCATTGCCCTGAAAAGCGTTTCGTTTGAAATTCGAGCTGTTGATGATGTTCACCTCGTTGGCAACTTCAAAGCCGAGATTCGACTGCGCACTCTGGAGCCCTGAAGGGATAACCACCATCTTGCCCACAACCAAATATTCCTTGGGCAGATACAAAACATAAAGAAAAGCCACCGCGGCTCCGAGAACCGCCACGAAAATCGCGCGTCCGAGAAACTTTTTTATAGCTATGGTCATTGATTCACTCATAATGATATTTTAGCTGAGATATATAATGGATTAGGATATTTCGCAAATCATTGCATTATTGCGGATGGTTTGAAAATTGTCAAGTCTTACCGTTCCGAGGCTATAGCGCCGCGAAAAGTATTGCCGTCACCCGCGCTCACGCCGTCGGCTTCGACGCTTTTCACCAACAGTTCGCTGTTATGAAGCTCGTTGTCCCAGGTTTTGAAACCGATTCCGCCAAATGAAAATTCCGGAGCGAGAACGGCGCTGCCAATCGTTTTTCCGTTGGCAAGACAACTGATACTCTGATCTTTGACTGAAATTCCGGCTTCGGCGCCAGCCGCGAAAAATTGAGAGGAAAACGGCACATCGGCGAGCGTTATGTCATTGCCGTCCTTATGTTCATTAATGAAAAGCTCTTGAGCACCATAGTCGCAGGAAACATAAGAGTCTCCATTATGATAGCGGGCCAAAAGCGCGAAAGATTTCCCTTTCATGAGCTGAACCTGGCTTTTGAAAGTGTAGTCTTTCCACAAATAACTCCCCTCAAGAAAGGTCAGCGAGCTGTCTTCCGAATTTGAAGGTCCGGTCAGCATCAAGCCGTTTTGAAACTGGCGCTTCCCCCAGCCTTCCATCCAGCCCCGGTCGCTCACGAATTTATCGGCGAAATTGGCAGCCGGTTTGTCCTGGGCGTTCATGAGAGCCGTCACCAAATTTTCAGCTGATATGGCCGAAGTCACCGGCAACCTTTTCGCAAGGTCCGCTTCGGGATGGGGATAATTTCCAATAAAGTCGCTCGATCGCACCTGATAGAATGAATAAGGAAATATTTTTTGGGTAATTTCTGGGAGATAATTTTTGCTTTGTGGATAATTCACGCTCTCAAGGCCGTAATCGCCAAAAGGAAAAGCGAACGCCTTGACCGGCACATGCAGATTTTCTTCGATATCATTTTTGGACACGGCCAAATCGTCGGCCACCCGCCTCTTGTATTCATCATCCGTCTCCATCCGACCTTCAAATTTGAGCCAAAGCTTGTTGGTGAGAAAATGGCCTTCATCGCCCTGGACATCAATTTTTTCCATATTATGACCAGCCTTGGTGTGAGAACCAATATCCCAACGGCCGCTGTCGACCATTTTTTGAAGTTCGGTTTGGTCAAGATGAAAAGTGTTGTCGGCTTTCGCTTCATCGAGCGACCGGCCCGTGATCACGAACATCGTCGCGCGATAGCCAAGGGCCCGCAAAACCGGATCGACCGGGTAGTAGCTATCTTTTCTTCCGTCATCGAAAGTCAAAAGAAACGACTTTGGCGGCAGATTTTTTTTGCCAGCCAGAAATGCCAGAAAATCATCCAGGCTCACCGTTTGGTAGCCAAACGACTTGAGTAAGATCATTTGCCGCTCGAAATCGGAAAATCGGACACTGACGTCATCCTGTTTCCAAGTCGGGTCGGCGATGACTCCGTGATAAAGCAGGACCGGCACGGACTGAGCCCGGTTTTGGGGATCAATTTTCATCAGCGGTTCTTGCCCAACGCTCCCGAACATTCCCAACATTTGAGAAGGATTCTCCACGAGATACTGAATGCGCGTTCTCAAAAATATGAGTTGCATCATGAGATACTGCTTTTGCCAGTAATAGCCGCCTTCAAGCTTCGTCACGCCAGCGACCAATATCAAAATCAGAACGATGAGGATCGCGACAAAAAATATTTTTACTTTTCCGGTAGTGATTGTATTCATAATAATCTAGCTAAATCAAAATCTCTGATTATCTCGTTCCCCAGCCCCGATCCTGAATTTTGACGACCGCCCAGAACATGACGAGCGCGAGCGCCACCATATTGAGAGTCGACCAGAGAAAAAGATAGGGCCAATAAGGGTTTTTTCTCCCGACAAAGCGGTAATAAGCCACGATAATGGCGGTTATCAGCAAAACTCCAGCCAGCTGATACCAGGGAAATATCCGGTGAACAGCCGGTGCCCAAACGATCGAGCGGAAAGCCATGATCGGAGTCAAAAGCGAGACTATGATCAGCGGGAAATAATAAAAGAAACTGACAAACGGCTGGACTTTCCAAATGAAACGGCTGGTGAGGCAGGCGTTCACGATCCAGGATTTTTTCCAGCGCAACTGTTGCTTGAAAAGGCTGCGGACAGTGTTCGGGCAAATAGTCCGGCAAAGCGCTTTTTCGTTATAGATAGTTTTGTGGCCGTCCTTGATTACCCAGCTTGAAAGCGCCCGATCGTCGCCCCAAGTGGCCGGCAAGCCGAGAAATTTTTCGTTGAGCCAATTATCAATCACGGGCAAGACCGCGCTTTTCCGGTAGGCTGAAGCGCAGCCGCTCAAACAAAATACGGTGAAATAGGTTGACTCGGCGGCTTTCAAGATCCTAAAGGACGCGAAATAATAGGCTGCCTGCATCCGAGTAATGACGTTCTCATCGGCGTTCGCCGGATCGGCGTGGGCGCAAACCCCCGCGATTTCCGGATAAACGAAAGGCCGGATGAGCTCGCGGAAAGTGCTCGGGACGACATAGCTGTCGCTGTCGAGCTGAACCACTATCTCACCGCGCGCCCGGCGAAAACCTTCCGCCATGCCTTGTCGTTTGCCGCGATTTTTTTCCCAATGGACAACCGTAAGATTCGGGTAAATTCTTTCGAGTTCTTGAAGAACTGCCAGCGTTCCGTCGGTGCTGCCGTCATTCACAACAATGACTTCCAGTTTTTCCTTCGGATAATCAGCTTCAAAACATTTTTGAACCGTGGCGGCAATATTCCTTTCTTCATTCTTGCAAGGAATCACGAACGTCACATCGGGTTCAAAAAAACCATCAACTATATCTGCGTGAGCTGAATCCGAAATCATTGCTTTCATTGAGCGGCGATAAAAGAGCGCGCTCAAAAGCCGCGACATCGCGAAAGTCGTGACAAAAATCGAATAAACAAAAAACAACGGCTCAATTTGAAAGCTGACCGTAGTTCGGGACTTGAGAAGAAGAACGAGAAAAAAAGCCGCCAAACCCGCGAGAACGATCGTGAGAGAGCTCACGGTATTTTGGATGCGCGCCGATTTGGTTTTCCAGGTTGCAATCGGCGGCGCAAGAATCGCTTGTTCAGTTTTTTGGTAAATTCCGTTCATATAGAAATCGTATTACCTTAGCACCTCTCGTGAATAAATTACAAATAACTTATGAGACTAACACATTTCTTTTTGCCTGTCAATACTCGAGGGATTTTTTCGTTTCAATGATATTTTTTGCCTTATATAAAGTAATATCCGGCTATAAAAAAGAACCCCCAAAGTGTCTATTCCTATTCCCTCCTTTCATAGAGAATAGATTGACTTTGAGGGTTTTGAGGGCTGATGCCCTGCATTAATTGCAGTTGTGGCCGCCGTGGTGGCCGTGGCCGCCTTGTTTTTCGCAGGGGGATTGGAACTTAAATTTTTGATTCACTTCGGCGTTGGCCTTGGCTCCGACATTGATGTTGTCGGGCCGCAGGAGAGCAGCTCCGCCGACGATGCCGGCAGCTTGGGCCGCTCCGCTCGCTAAAGCTGGAAGGATCAAATCAGCCGTGCCGGGGGTAGCGTGGGACGAGGTGCCCACGACTTCTTCCGTCCGTGGCTTAACGGCAGTAATCGTTTCCGTTTCGTTGACCGTCCGGACGACCCGCGGCTTGAGCTCATTCTTGCATTTCGGGTCGAACATTTGCTTGGTTTCGGTCCCTGCAGACTTAGTGGTGGTTGTGGTTTGATACACTGAGCCGGCCGGCGGTGTGTAAGTCACGGCGCCATTCGCCGTCTGGGGCCCGAAAGGCTTCGTTGTTCCCCACTCGTAGCCCGTTAACGTTCCGCCGGAGGGCGTGCCGAATGTTGCCGTGTTCTTCCAATAGGTCGGTGAACATGCTCCGATCCCCATGACCATTAAGGCCAACAATGCGATAATTCCAGCCCTTTTCATTGATTACTCCTTTCGCTCAAAGGATTTTTTTCTCGCATCCTTGATGCGGTAAATTTTATCAATTCCTTAGTTGGAATGATGCTTTCTCTCGAATAGCTAACTGGACTTTCGCCCCTATAATTTACTCTGATGGCCTGAATCTTCGGCACCTGAATGAAATGACCCGTCTCTCCGTTTATAATTTCCATATGTTTCGGTCCGCATTCGCGCACCACTCTGTCAGAGTAATTTTCAATCTGTTTGATACTCCGGTTATCAAATATATAGTATTCCGTAGTTTCGGCTGATTTATTTTCGCTGGACTGATGGATATTAGTCTGTTTCTGGTAATCGGTACCCTTCAAATTTGACGCATTTACGTTGTTAGCCTTCTGGATCCGCCGCTCAATCTTGGGAGCGGAGGCATTCTGTTCGACACGAACCGCCTGCGCGGCGGCTTTTTTGACGCTCCCATTCCAGGGCTTCTTCGGCGCAGTTGGCCGCTTCTGGCTTCTGGCCTTCTTTTCTGCGGACGCCATCTCAGCGTCAACCTTGACCCAGGTGCGAACGTTGCCGTCCGGACCGGTCCAGGCCCAATAGGTTTCACCACAAAAGGTGACCACATGAATTTTAGCCTCGGCCACCTGTGGCCGAATAGCCAGACCCACTATGACAATTGCGACAGCCATTGCTAGCACTAACGACAGCCTTTTCATGGCCGCCTCCTTTCTCGAATTTGCAATTTTTAAAGGACAAATCAAAATAGCAATACTCTATTTATTTGTCAAGAGAAACAACTCCGGTCAAATTTATTTTGGGCGCGCTATTTTTAGAACGAAAAATTCCGATCGCCGGTGAGCGTTTCTTCGGCGCTCGCTTCGCTTTTATCTGTTTTTCTCAAAGAAACGCTGAAGGGCAATTCTCCGGAACCGGATTGCTTTTGAACAAGCAATTTGTAGGGATTGTTCCTCGCTAAATCTGGAAGCTTATACTTTAAAGTGACTGTTTTGGTTTGGCCAACCGGCACAAAAACCTTCATCCCGAAGACTTTCTTCCCCAGCTCTTCCGCGGGCTGGGCATCCCCATTCTGTCCAGTCGCTTCGTCAAGGCTGGACCCGGCCGGCGCGTAGACTCGGAGCCAATCCCGATAATCGGTTGTCATCCAGTCTTTGGCGCGGCAAGTATGCTCGTAAGTTATATTAAGAATCGCTGTCGGCGCGTCTCCCGAAAGATCCACGTTATAATCAATTTTTCGCTTAATGCAAAAATCGCTTTTGAGCGAATTCAGGTTCGCGTCCACGACCATCAAATAGTCTCCGTCAGATTTCTGGACCCGTCCGCCCCAATTGATATTTTCAATGTCTTTTTGCAAATCCTGGTCTTTGAAAAAAAGCTGGATATCTTTTTTGACGAGATGCTCTTCAATTTTTCGGGCGAGCTCAAGTTGCTGGACCAGCGAGAAATTGCGGGCCTTGGCTTCAAGAACAATCGCCAAATCTTTCATAATGTCTTTTCGGGCACCCTTTTCGATTCCCTGCTCCTCGAAACCTTTTTCCACTTGGTATTCGAGGCTCAAAATTCCGCTCTGGTCGTTGAATTCTCCCGGATAGCCGTCAATTCTGACCGGCCCGCCGATCGCGAGAAAAGAATTCAGGACGTTTGAGTTGAGGGAAATTATGCCGTCAAAATTTTCCTGGCCTTGTCCGAGCTTATAGAAGCGTTCGGCCTCTTGGGCGTCAGTCGCGAAATCCGGCGACCAGTTCGAGTCGCGCATCTTCCAGGATTTTATTCCTAGAATATCGGCAAGAGGCGCCGGCGGAGTTTCGGAATTCGGCACGCGGCTGTCAAAAATTCCCGTATCGTGCACTTGAAGGTCCGAAAGTTTCCCGTTTTTGATTTTCATGATGCCGAACGATCCGATGAATCCCCCGCCCGGACGAAGTTCGAGATTATTTTGAAAAAGCACCAGAAAAGTTTTTTCCGAGTCATAGCCTCCCATTTTTTGATAGATATCGGCGAGAACTTCGAGTTCGTTTTTTTGCTGGTTTTTCAAAGGCAAAATTTCAGCAATCGGTTTCAGATTTTCGATCTTGTGGTATTTGATCTGAAGAAACACAAACCAGGAAAAAAGAAAAATCGCGGCCAGGAGCCAAAATGCCAGCCAAAATTTCCAGCCTTTTCTTTGATTTTCGGGCAGATTTTCCATGTCTTTGACGCTATTCTATAACATTATAAGTTAGCCCCTTTTTAATTCTTTGTCAATTCAAATAATAAGGCTTATACAAGCTTTATTATTATTTTGTTAGCCTTTTTTAAGCTATTTCTAGGCTATCTTTAAAATTTGACTATTGACAATTCTATATCCCTCTGCTATGCTATGCACACAAAATCCCTTTGGTAGGGATTCAGTTCATTCAAGGAAGGAGAATTTCTATGAAGCGAAGACCCGCCGGCCTGAACACCTCATTTATCGAGAACATGATCACCTGCGCCCCCGGGGGCGGCAACAACGCCCGGACCACCGATTATACCTTTTATCACGACAGGGCCCAGGCCTCCCAGGTCACCTGACCCGGGGCCGCCGGCCGCGGCGCGATTGGCGGACGATCTGCCGGTCGCCGATCTGAAAAGAAACCGGCCATATGGCCACCTGATCCGGATCCGGCCGCCGAGCAAGGCGGCTCTGGAGGTGACCCATGACCAAAACCCGGTGCCGCAAGGTTGAGGCCCTTGTCTAGCGCTGAGCGCTGGTTTGCCGGATCGGGCCTATTGCCCCCGGCAAGATGATTCATCACTCTAAATTCTTGAGGCAGTACCCCGCGGTGCGTGGCCGGGACCGGCAAGGCCGCCATCGGCCTGCGGGAAACCCGGAACCCGCCGAGGCCCGGACCTTGCGCTTCCGTTTTATTTTTATGGAGCGCCTGGCGCGGTCATGCATGGTTGGGGAACAGAAAAAGCGCGCGTCGATCGCACGCCCGCCCGGAAACAGGCACCTGCGTGCCCTCCGGAGATGATCCTCATACCCCGACTCGGTCGCGGCCCGCAACGCGGGATGTTAAGGCCCCCGGGCTTATCAGTTTCGCCCGGCAGGCTAAGTTTAGTTCAGTACTTTTTTCCCCTCCAATCCGGAGCCGGACACCCCCCCTGAAGAGTGGGTACGATACCGGCTCCGGCGTTTCAAAGGCAGAGAAGCCTCCCCCTCCCTGCCTTCAGCAGCAAAGCCCGGGCTCACGCTTAAGTGACCCGGGTTCTTTTTTTTAATTTGACAAGCATTTTCCATTTATATAAATTATAGCTACGGGATCCGCGCGGAGGGGAATTTCTTAGGGGTATCCCATATTAACAATCCCACAAGGAGGTGAAGATAAGGCAATAGGTAATCGACCATTGGGGGAATTTTTTGGCCAACAAAGAGCCTTGCCTTGTCCCAACCGCGCGGAACCCCAGAAGTTTAATGTTCTTTGGCTCCCGGAGGCGTTCTGATTTCTTCCTGTCGAGGAGGATGGAAGAGGTTCGCTTCATGGGCAAACACACCGCATTGAGAGTTTAAGCAAATTTTCGGAAATTCGGTTTTCCAAAAATGCGACATACGGTTCTTTCTCTCATTACAGCCCCTTGGCTTTTCCGACGAAGCCTTGGGGTTTTATTTTTTCTGAAAATATTCTTTTCTTGACAAATAAATTCTCGAGCGTAATTTAGAGATATGCAATCTAGAGCCAATAAATCAAAAAGGAGAAGAGCCTCCTCTCTTGGGCCCTGCGATTGCTGCTCCGGCGGGGATAGGTCACACGGACAAAGTCCGGTGATACTTTCCCTTCCGGAGTTATCTTAAGTGGAGGACTTCACAAATGGCAAAATATTTATTATTCTATAATTAGGCATATCTTACTGGGGAGGTTTTAATGAGGAAGATCTTTTCTTATTATCGTCCATGGCGTGGAGTCCGTATCCTGTTCTTTGTAAGAAATACTCGCCACGGTTGGCGAAAATACCCGAGAGTTTAGCGGTTGTTTCAAATCGCTGAATTTTACCACCGCCTCCCGCGAACCATCATGCTGGCTATGTAGGGTTGATATTATCTTCCAACATAGCCCGGGTCAAAGCGGAATCTATCAAGAGGAAAGAGGTGACCAAGAGACTTCCTGAGAAAGGAGGGATTATATACATTCACATTTAGAAAGCGCCCCCGCTCTACCAAAAGAGTGGGGGCTTTATATTTCTAAAAATAAAATTACTTCCGCAACGCTTCGATGGGTGAAAGCTTCGAGGCTTTCCACGCGGGATAGATGCCGAAAATAATTCCGGTTCCGATCGAAAATCCGGTGGCGAGCAGGATTGAGCTAATGGGAATAGCAAAGGCGAGACTAAAACCGGCCCGCGCCAGGAGTTGATTCAGCGCGTAGGTTGTTCCGATTCCCAGCAGAATCCCAATGACCCCCCCAAAAAAGGTGACGACAACCGCTTCAAAAAGAAACTGACGCAGGACGCCTGAATTCGTCGCGCCCAGCGCTTTTCGCAGTCCGATCTCGCGCGTCCTTTCGGTGACCGCCACATACATGACATTCATGATTCCGACGCCGCCGACCACGAGCGAGATTGAAGTCAGCGCCAGCAAGAGATAGGAGAGCGCCCCAAAAATGGTATCGAGTATTTTTCTCGCTTCCACGGCTGAAGTCACTGAAAAATCTTCCTTGTCCGGATCGGTTATTTTGTGCTGGGTTCGCATAACGTCCCGAATATCGAGAGAAGTCTGTTCAATCTTTGACATGTCCTTGACCTTGAATATGATAAATTGGAAATAATTTACTCCCAATAGCTTTTTATTGAGAGTCTGGACGGGAGCAAAGATCATATCATCCAGACTGAAAAGGCCGGCGGCTCCTCCCCTTTTTTTGACCGTGCCGATCACCCGGAAACTTTGCCCCTTCACTTTGATAACTTTCCCCACGGCGTTCTCGTTGCCAAAAAAGCTGTCTTTGACTCCCGAGCCGATGACCGCCACCTGGCTTAGCCCGTTATTTTCTCCCTCGGAAAAAAATGTGCCTTCATCCAGTTTGGCTTGTCCGTCAATCTGGGGCCAGTCAGGACCCACCCCGAAGAAGAGCACGCGCTTGTTGACATTTTTATAAGTCACCAGCTCTTGGCCGATGTTTCCTTCCGACCAGACTGACACATTGGGGATTCTCGCCACGGCTTTGGCATCTTCTTCCTTGAGCGTGGTGATCGTCACCCCAGTCGCACGTCCCGAAGCGTTCGCGAACGAGGTAGCTCCTGTTCCCGGGATTTTCACTTCGACTTGGATATAGTCAGAACCAAAAGCCTCGACATAGGCCACTATGTAGTTTTTGAGCGCCTGTCCGCCGGCCATAACAATAATAACGGCTGTTATCCCAATGACAATGCCAAGGGTGGTGAGAATGGTTCTCGCCTTATTCATTCGCAGATTGCGGAGCGACAAACGAACAATGACCACCCACTCATGGGGCGACCTTATGGCAAATTTTGTGAGACTAACAAATTTTTCTTTTATCAAATTTTTTTTAGGGTTATTCGTATATTCGTAATTGATTCGTAGTTCGTAAAGATTTATTCAAATCTCAAAGCTTCCGTGATATGGAGCTTTGAGGCTTTGCGGGCGGGATAAAGCCCGAAAAAAATTCCCACTAGAGCCGAGATCGAAGTCGCTAGGAGAATAGACGGCAAAGTGACCACAAAGGGCCAGGCATAGCCGAGCTTCTGGATCACCAGGGCCGCCAGAAACGAGACAGCAATTCCAGAAAGTATCCCGACAATCCCTCCCGTTACGGTGATGACGACAGATTCCAGCAGGAACTGGACGAGAATATTGGAATTTTTCGCGCCCAGGGCTTTTCGGAGACCGACCTCCCTGATCCGCTGATTGACGCTGATGAGCATCGTGTTCATTATGCCAATGCCTCCGACGAGCAAGGCTATCCCGGCAATGGCCGTCAGGAAATATTTGATCGCGCCCGTGATATTTGAAATGGCATCGAGGCCGGCCTGCTGGGCGCGGACGGTGAAATCGTCATCCGCCGGTTTTTTGATGCGGTGCTGATCGCGCAACGTCGCCTTCACGTCCGCCACCGCTCGATCAATATTGTTCTCGCTGTCAACTTTGAGGCGCAGAAAATTCACATAATCAATGCCCAGCATTATTTTTTGGGCAGTCAGAAGCGGCATAAAAATGGCGGAGTCCTGATTTGAAAAAGCGCTTGAGCCCCGGCTTTCAAGCACGCCGATAACTTCGAAGCTTTGGTCTCCGATCTTGATCCGCTGGCCGACGGGATTGATGTTCGAATCAAAGAGATCGTTCACAACTCCCGAGCCCAAGACGGCCACCCGCGAGAGAGACAGATCATCTTCATTGGTGAAAAATCTGCCCTTGGCAACCGAAACGGTTTCCACGTCGGGATAACTGGCCGTAGTTCCCGTAAATGATATGCTTTTGCTCTTGGCTTCGAACTGAACCGCTTTGTTCCCGCTGACATAAGCCGCGCCGGTGACAACATTCGGCACGTTTTGTTTTTTGAGAATAGCTTTGAGGTCATCCAGCTTCAAGGTCGTGAGCGTCACGCCAAACGCGGTCGCTGGCGGCCCTTTTTCTTCCGAAGCTCCCGGCAAAATCCCGATAAGATTCGAGCCGATTCCCCGGACCTGGTTCAAAATGAGCTCCTGCGCGCTGGTTCCGATAGCCATGATGATGATCACCGACGCGATGCCAATAATAATCCCGAGAATTGTCAAAAAAGAGCGGAATTTCGCCGCCAGAAGGTTTTTATAAGCCATTTTCACCGGATCAGAGAAACGCATAAAAATTCAGGGAAAATTTATTTCAAAAGTCCTTTTTCCCCATCCGCGAGCAGTCGTTTCTTCACTAAATAATCCTTGATAATTCCCCCGTCTTTCATTTGGATGATCCTTTTGGCGTGTTCCGAGGTATAGGTTTCGTGCGTCACCATCACAATCGTATGGCCCTCGCCGTTGAGTCTTTGTAAAATCCTCATAATCTGGAGACCGTTCTTGGAATCAAGATTTCCAGTGGGCTCGTCGGCGAGAATGAGAGCGGGATCATTGACAAGCGCCCGGGCGATCGCCACCCTTTGCTGTTCGCCTCCGGAAAGCTGGTTAGAGAAATTGTTGATCCTTTCTTGAAGTCCGACCGCCTGCAAAGCGTTTTTCACTTTTTTCTCGATTTCACTTTTGACGTCCCGCCGCTCGTCATAAAGAAGCGGCAGCTCCACGTTTTCATAGACGGTCGTCCGCGGCAAGAGGTTGAAAGCCTGAAAAACAAAACCGATCTTCTGGTTGCGGAGATACGCCAGCTCGTCGTCGCTGAAATTCTCCGTGTCCTTGCCTTCGAAAAAATATTTGCCCGTCGTCGGACGGTCCAGAAAGCCCAAGAGCTGCATGAGGGTCGATTTGCCGGAACCGCTCGGTCCCATGATCGCCACAAACTCCCCCTTGTCTATAGAAAAAGAAACCCCGCAGACAGCGCGGGTTATGACCCCTTCGTTATTATAGTCCTTGCAGAGTTTTTCGACGCGAATCAACATAGGTAAAAATTACTTCGTCGAGGTTATCACCTTCTCTCCTTCCGCGAGTCCGCTCAAAACTTCAACGACTCCGCCGTCACCTTTGAGGCTGGTGGTTATATTTCTTTTTTCAACCTGTTTTTTTTCGTTGAGGACTTGAACCGTCTGATTATTACCCTCCGTTTGGATAGCCCGCTCGGGAATGAACAGCACGTTGTTTTTCTCGGCAATATGGAAATCTATGTCCGCGCTCATGCCGTCTTTGAATCTGGCATCGCTTTTGTCGAGTGCAACTTTGACGACGTAATCAACCACGTCCTGCACGACCGTGGACGAAGGCTCGATGGAAGCGATCGCTCCCGAAAATTTCTCATCGGCCGAAAACGCGTCGAAAGTGAGCTGGGCAGCTTGTCCCACGCTCAACTTGGCAATATCTGACTCGGGAACTTGCGCCTCAAATATAAAGTCATACGAAATCATTTCCGCGAAAGTATTCGAGGTGATCGAGCCCGTGTTGCTATTGATGGATGTGAGACCCGAAACTTCCCCAACTTTGAAGTTTACGGCCTTAATAATGCCTGAAGCCGGCGCCTTTAGCACGGATTTTCCAAGATTGTTGAGGGCGGTTTGATACTGCGCCTCAAAGCTCCTGACGGTTGCGTTGTCGCTCGCGGAAACGAATTTTGATTGAACCGCTGCCAGGTTTGCCTTGGCCGTATCCAGTGAATTGTCGGCTGATGTTTCATTTAGGTCAGCTTGTTTTTTAGCTACCTCCAAATTATTTTTAGCTTGGCTATAATTGGCGTCCGCCGTGTCGAGCGTCAGTTTTGCGAGCTTGGCTTCGGCGCTTGAGGCTCCTCCGTGATCGGTTTTCACCTGGTCATAATAGCTCTGAGCATCGTCGCGGTAATCTTTGGTGTCGGAAACCTCCTGATCGGCCGCGTCAATATTTTTCCCGTTAAGATCTTGAGTGCCGTTGAGATAATCCTTGGCGTTGTCCACCGCCACTTCGGCGGTATGGATGGAATCGGAATTGGCTCCGGCATCGGCTCTGGCTTTGTCGAGATTCGCTCGGGCCTGATCCGCTGCCAGCTGAAGATTTGAATCGTCAATGACAGCTAAGATGTCATCTTTCGCCACTTTTTGACCGACTTTGATCCGGATGTCTTTGATGCGCCCGGAAGTTTCGAAATTGAGATTTATGGTGTCATTGGCTTTGAGGGTGCCTGAGGCAGCCACTGTTTGCGAAATCGTTCCCCGTTGCACATCCGCGGTTTCATATTGGACTTTCGGTTTTCGGAGAAACGAAAAATAGACTATTCCGGCGAGGACCAGAAAAGCGACGATGGACCAGATAGCTGTTTTTCGGTTGGACATAAAAATTTTTGGTTTTTTCTATTACTTCAGATCGAAATATACGCCCGCGAAAGCATTCAGCTCACTGTCGATTTTTCTCTTGAGCGGTGTGAGATCTTGGACGAAAGAAATATATTTTTCAGCGCTCGCGGAAAATTCGTCTTGGGCTTTGGCAAAATCCGCGTAAGCCTGCTCAAGCTCTCCCGGATCTTCTTTTTTCTGGGTCGCGACTTTCTCCATTTTGTCGAGAAATGATCCGGTCGAACTGACTAATTGAGAGCCGCTAGGCTCGAGCTCTGGCGGGAGATTAGTGGCATTCATTGACCCGCTTTTCTCCTTGGCTTGAGACACAAAACTTTCAATATCGGAGAGAGTCGTGCTTTCAGAGATTTGGGAAAAGCTTTGTGAAACTCCGAATATATCGTTTATAAAAGACATAATCGCCCGAAGATTTTTGGCCTGCTCGCCGGTCTGGGAATAATACTCCGTGAGGGCTTTTCTGGTATCTTGCGCGATTCGTGGCGTGTCGAGTCCCGCGATTTCTTTTTGGGCAGTCCCGGTCAGGTTCTGGAGATTCGCCAGACGCGCAAGATAGTTGGCCGCTCCCGCCTGAAGCGCTTGGGCATCGGTCGAGTCTTGGCTGTGAAAATATTTTTCAATTTCCTGGAGCTCGCCGTCAAAATCGTTTTTGGTCTCAACCGCTTTCTCGTCCCGCGCGAAATTTCTGATCCTTTTGGCGTTGATGAAACCGTAGGCCAGCGTGGCCGTGGCCGCAATCAACAAAACTAAAACTGCGTAGAGAATGAATTTTCTCATCACCTTTATTTTACCTCAAAAAAGACAAAAAGCAAATCTCTTTGATTTGCGTTCTTAGCATACAGGGAAGCGAACGTCGCTTCGCTCCCAATAGGGCTTCCGCCCTCTTGTCCTCGTCATTGCATTCCTCGGTCACCCCGGTCGGGAAACTTCCGTTTCCCGACCCCTTCCCTGTTCGATTCTCTCCAAAAAAAGAAAAATCATCCACGTTGGATAATTTTTCTTTTTTGCACGGGTGGAGGGAATCGAACCCCCGTTACCGGTTTTGGAGACCGGCGTACTACCACTGTACGACACCCGCATATTCGCAAGCAGGCAGGGAGACCACTGTTATACCACTTAACTATGCCCGCAAGTTAATTTTAGATAACAAAGCTCAAATTTCAAATAAAACCTAAACATCAAAATCTAAAAAACTTTGACCTTTAGTCATTTGAAATTGATTTGAAATTTAAAATTTAGACTTTGAAATTCCCCTAAACTTTCGCTTCCTTATGCAACGTGTGCTTGCGGCAGGTTGAACAGTGTTTTTTGAGCAAAAGTTTTTCTTTGATTTTTTTCTTGTTGCGGTAGGTATGGTATTTCACTTTTTTGCAGACCTCGCAGCGAAGCCCGACCAGATTGTCTTGGGACATATGAAATTCAAATTTATATTAGTTAATCCGATCCCAACCCTGGGTGTCCGTGTTGAACTGATAGGTTGTGAGATCCGTCACGCTCGAGAATTTGTCTTTCCCTTCCTTGAGGACATAGTCATCCTCGCCCATTTCCCAATAAGCCAGAACTTTGGCGGTAAAATTTCCGCCCGCTGCGGCCGACGTCTCGAGCAGGATCTTCCGCGAAGTGTCTTCACTCACATTGGCATTCTCATCATCCTGGGCCGTGTCGTAATATTCGACGTAAACATTATTCTCATCCACAAAATCGATTGTGTCAACTATCCAGCTCTTATACTTCGCTTTGTGAGGGGCGATCTCATTGATGTGCGCGCCAATATAGCTCATCAGTTTCTTGCGAGCGCCGATGATATTCTGGTTTGTCTCGACCCCCGTGCATTTGAGCGCGGCCACTTCCAGTTCTTTTTTGTCAGTATTCTTCACGCCCTGAACTTCGACTGTCCGGTCTTCGAAAAAATCAAGCTTGGAAAGATCCTGGCCGGTGAGAGCGAAACTCGTGGGCGTCGCCTCGAGGAAATAGAGATAATCTTTGAACGGCGCTGAAGCCGAGTCATCCGGATAAACTTTCCGCAGTTTTCCAGTAAGCGAGGAAATATCTCCCGAAACATCAGAGATCTTGACTGATTGCCCAGACTCACAAAGCGCGTTGTAATCAGTGTTATCCTCGCTGGCCGAATTATCATTGGCAAGGTTTTGCTCCTGGTTGCCATTGGCCTGTTCATCGCTCGCGAGTTGGGTGTTTTGGGCAGCCGATTTCAATTTGCTCACTTGATTTCGGTGCCATAGGAAACCCGCAAAAATTATGGCAATAATCGCAATAATGCCCCAAAAAAATTTTGAGCCGCGCATATGTTTTGAACTAAGTTTTAAGATTACACCTCAAGTATATCTTATGGCATCAATTTTTCAAAATCGAGCCGATGACCGGACTTGAACCGGTGACCTACTCCTTACCATGGAGTTGCTCTACCACTGAGCTACATCGGCATATGCGAAGACGGGCGGGGAAGCGTTCTGCTATTAAACTACTTGGGTATTTTGCAAAAATTATCCACCTAAAAACCAGCGTAATCTTAGCATGTGAAAGTAAATTTTTCAATCTCAAATAAAAAAGCCCGCCTCCCAAAGGAAACGGGCGTAAGCGCCGCAGGTTCAAGGACCGTCGCGGCAAACTGGACAATCGCGCTTTGCGCCAAAGTGAATTGGGATTTTTGATATATACATCCCAACCCCACTCAAGATAGCCATAATCAGGCCGGGCGTCATGATAACGGCCAATGCCGTCTGGCCGAACCTGGTGAAAAATCCGAGCCCAGCCCCCAGGCCGGAGAGAAATACACCCACCCAGAAAAGAAAACTAAAAAACATGTGGATGAAAATCTTTTTCCCGGAAGGCGTTTTGAGAAAATCCCCATATTCCCGATCCAAATCAGATTTTTCCGACATGGTCAAATCCTCCTTATTGCATTTTAATTTACTGTGATTTACTGACACCCAATCTTGAGAAGCGGCTATTTAGCCGCAATAGACTCTTTCGAGTCCTGCCCTAAATTCATGAGCCAGATTCCGCAGCTGCTGCTTGGCCTTTCTCTCCCAGGTCTTGTTTTCGGTTATAAGCTGGTATTTCAACCGGTGCAAAAATTTGACCCTATCTCTTTCTTTTATTTTTTGCACCCAGTATTCCACTACCAGCGAGAATTTGGCCGCTGGATCGTCCAGATAGAAATACGACTCCTCGAAGTCATGTTTTACCGGGGCAGTGATTGCTAGGATCTTCTTGATTTTCTCCAGGTATTTGCGGACCCGAAACATCAGGATTGTTTCCCTCGAGGCCCGGGGAAATATTTTGAAAAGAGCTTCCTGCAGAGAGCGTAATAACGCCCTAGCTTTCTTTCGTGACATGATTATGGGAATCGGAATAATCATTTGTCCCTCCTTGAGACAGGAAAGATTTCCATTTTTCTTCTATCCTTAATAGCAAAAAAATGGCGGAAAGTCAACAAAACAACCCCACTACTTGTGTGCAACGGGGCTGCTTCAAAAAAACTAAACTATCCGTTTACGGACTCTGCGGATAAGTCCCGCCTGGAGCCGGAGCTGGAAGTGGAAGCGGCACTGGCTCTGGAGCGGTTGTCGTATCGGAAGCTGAATCTTGGGGCGCGACTGCCGGATTGAACAATTTGAAAAACCAGCCAAAGAGACTGAACTGATTCTCGTTGTCAGTGATGAATTTGTTGAGGTTCGTCATATCCGTGTTGAGAGTCTGAATTTGCGTTGCGAGCGTGGCCTTCACCGTCTCATCTTGGGTATCATTCATCAGCCGAGTGAGCTGCCGGATGCGGTTTCGGGTATGCACGTATTGGCTCCGCAATGCTCCCAGATTTTTGTAATCCGATCCAACCAGAAATGTTTTGATCTTGCCGCGAGTCTCGACTGATTGCAGGGCTTCATCCGTCACTGCCTCGTCCTGATTTTGCTGCTGCGCGATGACTTTCACCTGCGGCCCGATCGCACTATCTTGTTCTGCTACAGCCAGCAGGCTTTGAACGAAGCTGGCTACAATACTCCGATGCAGAGCCGCGGTTTCCTGCCCCAAATTTTTCCCCGTCGCATTTGTCACGGGACCCGCATCCTCGTCATCCGGATCGTCAACGACATCATCAGCATTGCGGCCGTTTTGGACCGCCGCTTGTCCTCCGGAGTTACCGTTATTGTTTTTCAAGTTGCTCTGTGAAACGTTGTTATTTTGGGCGGAACTTCCAGAATCGCTCTTTCCATTTCCGCCGCTCGAATTTCCGTTGGCATTTTGTGATTTCGCCACCGCCGCAACGCCGAGCGCGGCAGCAAGTGCGATTACCAGCGCTAATAAGCTCAATTTTGTTTTTCGCATTTTTTTCTATTTATAGTTTAATTCTCTCTTTATTTTATAGCTTCCAGAACCATTGTCAAATCACCAACCACCCGCTGCTCGCGAGCAGCGGAGCTGCTTTGCAGGCAGATATTGGCGTGTTAATATATATTCAATAAAGTTAATTCGTCAAAAAATAAAACTATGGTCATCAAATTCGTCTATACAATCTTTCTTGCTTTGCTTATCGCCCTTTTTGTGGGGCTGGGGATCAGCGCTTTTTACCCCGGACCGAAGGAGCCCCAATTTCCCGTGGAGCTGGATGCGGAAAAACCCGGCTGCGAGGAAACTCCAGCGCTCAAAACCGCCCGTGAAGAATTCAACCAGGCCCAGAGGGATTACACGAATAATTTCAAGCCCTACAGCCGGAATGTCTCGATTATTTCTATTGCCGCCGCGATTTTGATTCTCATCGCGAGCCTCACCCTGCTTTCGAAAATAAAAATGATTGCGGATGGAATTCTCTTGGGAGGAGTTTTCACCACGATCTATAGCATCATCCGGGGCCTTATGAGCGAAGACACCAAATTCCGTTTTCTCATCGTGACAGTCGGGCTGCTCATTGCTCTCGTCCTGGGTTACCTAAAATTTATTCGGCCGAAAGAGGAATCCGAAAAGAAATAATCTAGCTATCGCCTAAAACATTCCAATATTCTCAAGAATATTGGAATGTTTTTTATATAGGCGATATAAAAGTTATTCACGGCGCCAGATAAAAAATATTTTCCCAAAAAGAAAAGGCCACTCCCCGGAGTGGCCTTTAGCTAAATTATTCTGTCCCTTAGGGACGCTGATTTTCAAGTGGGCCGAAAATTGAATCCCTAGGAGTGCTTCACATACCTTACTTCCGTGATGCGGCACCGCACCCTCCCCCTGGCGATTGGCTCTTCGGACGGTCTCTCCTGGAAGCTCAATTCGCCGACATAATCTCCCTCCATCTCGCCCAAGGAGTTTTGGATGGAAATAAATAAACGAGTATTCTGGTAAATCGAGGAGTGCTCGGGTTGAGTGTATTTTTTCTGGAGATACAGGGAGACAGTATCTTCCTTTCCCCCCACCCAATCACCTTTTTTCAAAGTCCCCCACACCTCTGCCTCGCCCCGGCCGTCAAAGATCAGGCCTATGCAATTAGGCTGACTACTCTCGAGCAAAAGAACCAGGAGGCCGGAAAAGGGAACTTTTTTGCCGGCACCTAAACCCTTCACCGGGGGAATTTCTTGAAGACCCGTAATGTGCAAAAACGTCACCAGCCTATTATTCCCGTCTTCTATCATGACGCCCTCCCTTATTGGCGAATTTGCATATTTATGCAGTTTATTATTATAGGGATTGCCCGCTGGATGTCAAATAAAAACAACCCGCCGGGGAGGCCAGGGGCTGTTTTTCAAGAGTTCCCAAAGCTTAGCTTCAGGAACAGTTATTTTTTTACAACATTACAATCAATGTCACAGGTGCACAGACTATTGCCCATTGGGCTATATTTTGAGGTGGCATCACATCTGAATTCTGAGCCCGGAGTTCGAAATTTGCAGGAATTTTCTTTTACGCAAGTGGAGCTAGATTTTTCCTCAAGGGCTTTCTTTTCCGCCTCCAAGGTGTTTATATTTTGGGACATTTCGTCCAATTTACTTTGAATATCTTTGTTGCTTGCGTCCAGGTCTGAAATTTTTGTCTGCATGACGCTTTTTTCCTGCTCCAGGGCCATTTTTGCTGAATTCAATTCTTTGTTTTTCTTTTGCGTCTGCCAGACAAAATAGCCCAGGGACAAAATTGCGATCAGCAAAATAATGGAAACAACCCAGGGCAGTTTTGATGATCTTCCCTGCGACGACGCATTGAGGGCTGGCGCGGGCGGAGTGTTTTGGTTTTTTATTTCCTCCATTTTTTTTGTTTATGATTTATATTTTTATTATATATAAAGGGTATAATAAAAACAACCCCGCCATCGGCGGGGCTGTTTTTCGAGAATTCCGAAAGTTGAACTTCAGGAACGGTTGTTATCGGAACAACTTCACCACCCAGCCGAACAAACTGAATTTGTCTTCGTTTTGGGTGACAAAATTATCAATGTTCGTCTGCTCTTGCTCCAATGTTTGGATTTGGCTTTCCAATTCGGCCTTATCTTGGTCATTTTCCGCTTTGTCCGCCAATCTTGTAAGCTGGGCAATCTGATTCCTCGTCTGCACTATCTGGCTTCGAAGGTCTCCGAGATTTTTGAAGTCCGAGCCAAAAAAGAAAGTTTTGACTTCGCTTCGGTTTTCGACTATTTTGATTTCTTCAGCTGTTTTGTCTTTAGTATCGTTTTGCAGCTCGGCAATCACTCTCACTTGCTGTCCGATGCCTCCCTCTCGGCCAGCTACAGCCAAAAGGCTCTGAACGAAGTTGGCCACTAGACCTCTATGGGCCTCTGCAGTTATTGCTCCAACACCGTGCAAAGCGTTTTTTTTCTGCGGGGCCGGAGCAGTGCTGCTGACCACCGCCGAAGCCGCGCTCGTCGCCGTATTTTCTGTGACATTTCCAGTATTTTTTACGGCAGCGGGAGCTTCGTTCAAAATGTTAGGTTGCACGATGGGCAGGTCTTCGGCCATGGCGAAATCGGCGTAACCTTGCGCTTCTCCATTAGCCAAAACAATCGGATTGGGCCAGGTGGATTTCCAACCAGAAGGAGGCATAAGCTCTAGCGTCAGTTTTGTCCCTATGGAATAGGTTTTTGTATTGTAATAGACTCCAAAGCCTGAAAATGGGGCGCGAGTTCTATTTCCGCAATAATTCAAGGCGTAATAACTAATCTTGCGACTTGAGCCCTTTTCAGCAGTAACTTTTATTTTAGTCCCTGGCACGATCTTCCCTCCTCGACATGACCTGGCAGAACTTATATATCCTGTTTCATTGCTATCGTGCAATCCATTGCCGTTTTGGTCATAAAAAACAGTTCCCGAAATAAAAAATGAAGTTGGCCCTGTGCTTGCAGTCGCATAAGAAAAAGACACACCGGCAACAAAAAGCACCAGAACCACGAAAATGATTTTTTTCATTTTTGTTTTATATAAAGATTATTTCCTATATTATATCACAATAAGCGGATAAAAAAACAACCCCGCCATCGGCGGGGCAGATTTCTTGAATTCCTAACATTGAATGTTAGGAAAGGCTAACGATTGGCTCTCGCCGCAAAATTAAAAGCGATAAAGTATTTTTTCCATTTTTCAGCGGAAGATTGATACACATTTTCGAATACGAAATAATCAGCTAGCGCCTCTCTTGACCGAGCGATTTCCTTGAGGCGTTTTCTATTTTTCATATCTGCCATCGTCAGATCCAAAAGTTCGAGCGCGCGTTCAAAAGCTTTCCGGCTGTAATCAGGATTATTTTTGTCCTTCCAGCTAATCGTCCTCTCAACCTCACTGCCGACGTTCGCCATCTGCTCAGCGAAAGAAAGCTGGTTCCACCTTCCGGATGCCAGTTGTTGATGCTCCATATTCATTTTGCAACAACTTTATTAACGATTTCAATTATTTTTTTCCGGATGTCTGGATTTTCCACTCCCCGACTGCGATTATCCTGCGAAGGCCGCAAATTTATCATGGAGTCAAATTCCACAAAATCCTCGCCCGTGAGTTCAGGATAAAGGTTGATCCCCCAAAGATTTTTTTGTTGAGATCCGTTCTCCATCAGTAACGCCTCCAAATCGGCATGAAGCTCGGCGTCAACCGCCAGAATTCCCCTCTTGATATCCACCACCGCTTTTACAAGATTGCCAAACATATTTTTGGCCAGCGCTTGGAGTTCAGCAGTAGTAATTTTATTTTCTATGATCTTCATGTTTTTGGGCAAAATATCAGTATTCATATTATACATTAGATTTTTTGCTTGTCCATTTTATAAAAAACAACCCGCCGATGAGGCGGGGGCAGATTTCAAGAATTCCGAAAGTTAGGCTCCGGGAAAGGCTAGCGAAACTCTAAATGCGCATCAATTTCTTTTTGAAAGAATTTCTTCACCTCGGAAATCCCCACCTTTTCGGAGAACAGTTGCGTTTCTTCAACTTCACGAGGAGAAATATCTTCCGTATACACCAATTGAGCTAGAAATAATTTCTCATTAAAAATTTCTCCATAGACTTTCCGCGCTTCTTTGATAATATTACCCAAAGTGGCTATTTGCTGCTTCAGCAGAACATATAAGTCCAGGTAATCCCGCCAGCTGTTTCGTCTATTCAGGGCATAGGCTTTGGCCAAAGCCACCCCCATGGGTGAGAGAATGCCGAGGGGCAAACTTTCGTTTCTTATTATGTGCGCTTTCAAATCAAATGGGTAAAAAATGAAAGAAATTTTGATGTCGTCACCCGTTAGAAAAGTGAATTCGTCTTGATTGTTTACCAGAGCTTCTTTAACGGGAAATTCTTTCTTGACGCCCGCTGGAAAATTGAGAGGAATTTCCTTGGCACAAAAAATATCGAAATCATAGGAAGTCCTGTGCCCGATTTGCAAGGCCAAGGCTGTGCCGCCAGCCAAATAGCCAACGCGTTTGAACGCGGCCAATTTCGTGAATATTGCTCTTCGTTCTTCATCCAAAATCTCAAGATGGATTTTCTCCATGGATATTTTTGATATATTGGACCTTATCAACTTTGGTTTTCAGGAGATATTGAAAAAGCTCGAGCACGGCCGGATGATAGAGACCCTTGACTGGTTTTTGAAATTCTTTTCTAGCGGTGTCTTTCCCATAAACTTCAAATATTTTTCTGACATCATCCATAGAGCCCAGAGCGAGAGCTTGATGGATAATCATATTCCGGTCCTTGCTAATATCCAAATTTTCAGCCCTGTTTTTCAAATACCAAAAAAGCCTGCCAATTGTTTCTAACCCCTTTTTCATATAGGTATTATAGCACAAAAATTGGATTTTGAAAACGCGACCAATCGCCTCTTTTTTCGTCAAAAAAACAACCCCGCTGCTCGCGAGCGGCAGGGGCTGTTTTTCGAGAATTCCTAATATTTAATACTTACTTGGACCTCGGAGGTCCAAGTAGAGGCTCTAAAATAGAAATTCGCTATTTATGGCACAATATTGACAAAACAAGAATTATAAGCTAGGCTTATTTATTAAATAAAAACGAAAAGGAAGGAGGACGAGCGCCATGGGATGGGGATGGACCGTAGTGACCATTTTAGCCATATTACTTGCTGTGAATGCCCTCCTTGTTCTTTATTTGTCCAAGCGGGGCCGCATCTGGCGTTTCGAGCCGAGAACCAAAGGTTCCCCAAAGGTTTCCCTTGAATCATACCGGGGAAAAATTCTCTCGCATGACCCAAACTCGGTGACTATGGAAATCGGCGGAAAAACCCAGGTAATCTTGGCCGCGAACGTGCAGGAATCCGAAACCATTTTGAGGATAGCTGAGGAAAGCGGGCGCGAAATCATCCTTCACGCCACGATTCTCAACCCCTGTATTTTTCCGGAAAGGAAAATTGCCCTCATTGACATGAATCCAAGATAACGGGCCGTCTGGCGAGTATCGCTTGCCAGACGGCTTTTTCTTTTTTGCATACATTCTAGTTCATTAGAGAACTAGAATGTTAGCAGAAATTGACATTGCTCGGATATCTTTTGTTTTAAAACAAGCCGCCGATGAGGCGGGGCTGTTTTTCGAGGATTCCTAAGACTTAGCTTTAGGAACGGTTGCTTGCTCCGAGAGTTGAACTCTGGGAGACACAATGCTCCATTAAAAAACCCCGCTCCTAAATCAAA
>Ga0315268_10001991_pt1 | contig 23334 bp, 22 predicted proteins | sample C1_top_MG_FD_204535 | JGI IMG/M metagenome (GOLD analysis project Ga0315268, IMG submission 204535) | Sediment microbial communities from Yellowstone Lake, YNP, Wyoming, USA - C1_top | ecosystem: Environmental > Aquatic > Freshwater > Lake > Sediment | place: USA: Wyoming | collected 2017-08-01 | reverse complement strand
ACGCGATCCATCATCGGTCGCCATTGTGGCGCCGTGGCGATATCGGCACAGGTGTGCATTTCGATGCCCGCAGCGTCGAGCCGCGCGAGCGGCCGCCGACTCAATGCATGGACCTGATGACCCGCATTTGCAAGCGTGAGGCACAAGGGCAGGCCAACGAACCCGGCGGCGCCGGTCACTAGAACGCGAATTGTCAATCGATATCCTCCCGATCGGGAATGGTAATCCGGGCTGTTCTTACAAATATGCGAAGTATGCCGTGCGCACAGGTATACTCTCGCTCCAGGTTTTAGGGAATTTAGCCTCGCGCTATCAGAGGGGGGGTATTGATAGCCAAAATAGGCAGCTGGCCCCGTGCCGCAAAACGTGCGCTGATGTACGGCGCGGACATGCTCGCCATTCCAGTCGCATTCTGGATGGCGGCCGTCGTCAAAGCGGACGCATGGGTAGTACCAGACAGGCGCATGGTGTTGCTCTTCGCCGTCGGCATTGTAGCAGCCCTGGTTACTTTTCAGTGGGCAGGCCTGTACCGGTTGGTGGTCAGGTTTGTGGTGCCGCGTGCGGGCCTGAACATCATTCTCGGCGTGGCGGTCTCGGTAATTGTGGTTGCGATGGTCGATCGCCTTTTGCCTGGGCCCTATATACCCGTTTCGGTACTCGCGACATACGTGGTTTTTGCGATGACTTTGGTCGCAGGCAGCCGCTGGTTCGCCGCACTGATGCTGAATGGTGAAGCGGTCGGCAAAGTGTTGGAGCCGATCATCATCTACGGTGCCGGTCACGCTGGCCGGAATCTGGCGGACGCCCTGGTATCCAGCCGGGAATTCCGACTGGCAGGATTTGTGGACGACGACATCGCCTTGCACGGCATGGAAATCAAAGGAGCTCGCGTCCATTCGCCGGCGCGGATTGTTGAGCTCGTGCGGAAGCTCGAAGTGCAGCGCATCTTGCTCGCGCTGCCCAGCGTGGCGCGGCGGCGGCGACGGGAAATACTGGCCCGCCTGGAGCCTCTGAGAATACACGTCCAGACCGTACCCGACGTGGCCGAGATCGTCTCGGGTCGGTCACAGATCGAGGAGATTCGCGAGGTTGACGTGCGTGACCTGTTGGGTCGCGATCCGGTGCCCGCCAACAACGCATTGCTCGACGCCTGCATCCTCGGTAAATCGGTACTGGTGACCGGAGCGGGCGGGTCAATCGGCTCAGAGTTGTGCCGGCAGATCCTGCAGCACTATCCGAGCACACTGGTGCTGCTGGAAATCTCGGAAGCGGCTCTGTACAGCATCGAGCACGAACTCGCGGCTTTTATCAGCGCGCAACATCTGGACATCAAACTCGTCGCCTTGATAGGCAACGCGCACCATCGGTTGCGGGTGCGTGAGATTCTGCAATCCTTCAATGTGCAGACGATCTATCACGCCGCCGCCTACAAGCATGTGCCGCTCGTTGAGCACAACATGATTGAGGGCATCCAGAACAATGTCGTCGCCACCTGGTACACGGCCGAGGCGGCCGCTGAATGCGGGGTGGAGACCTTCGTACTGGTTTCCAGCGACAAGGCCGTCAACCCGACCAACGTCATGGGCGCCACCAAGCGCTTCTCGGAACTGGTGCTCCAGGCCCTGCAGCAACGTGGCAGCAAGACGCGCTTTTGCATGGTGCGCTTCGGCAATGTGCTGGCATCATCCGGGTCGGTGGTGCCCTTGTTTCAGCAGCAGATTCGCTCTGGCGGGCCGATTACCGTCACCCATCCGGACGTCATTCGCTACTTCATGACCATTGAAGAAGCGGCCATGCTGGTCATTCAGGCCGGTTCGATGGCGACCGGTGGGGATGTATTCGTGCTCGATATGGGCAAGCCGGTGCGCATCACCGATCTCGCCGAACGCATGGTGACGCTGGCCGGGCTCACGGTGCGGGATGCCCAGCACCCGGAAGGTGACATCGAGATCGTGTTCACGGGGCTCCGGCCTGCCGAGAAAATGTTCGAGGAGCTGCTGATCGGCACCAATGTGGCGGGGACCGAGCACCCGCGGATTCTGCGCGCCGTGGAAAGGTGTCTGCCCTGGGAGAAACTCGAGCTACTGCTGCGTGAGCTGGCGGCCACCGTGCAAACCGTGGATTGCCGGCGCGCCCGCGAATTACTGCAAAATGCGATCGAGGAATACCAGCCCGGCGAGCCGATTCAGGATCTGGTGTGGATGGAGCGCAATGGCGTGACGGCGGTTCAGGTCGACAGCGCCAAGGTCACGAATCTGAGTGAGGCGCGTGCGCGCTTGAACTGACGGGGCAGTCTGATCGGCTTCCGCAGCGCCAGTGCGTGAATCGACCGGCAGGTTACTCGATCCTGTTTTTAGACAAACGCACCAGATTCTGCTATCGCAGGGATCTTCAATCGCGGGTCAGAATAGGGTGGCCTACATGTTTGCAGGTCGCTTTGTACACTGCCACATGCCGTGCTAGAATTCTTTACCGTAGGTAAAGAAATCTGACATGAGTAAAGAATTCTGTGAGTGAGTCCACGATTTCAAGCAAGGGACAAGTCACCGTGCCCAAGTCCATTCGCACCCGACTGCACCTCAAGGCCGGGGACCGGCTGCGATTTCTGGTCGATGCGGATGGGTCGGTACGTCTCGCCGCGGCTACGCGCGATGTAGCAACGTTGCGCGACATTCTGCCGCGCCCAAAACGTCGGGCAACGCTTGAGGAGCTCGACGTGGTCATACGGCAGCATGCCGCGCGTCGCCAACGCTCGTGATAGGCGTTGACACCAATGTTGTCGTGCGCCTGTTGGTCGCCGACGATGAGTCGCAAACCGCTGCCGCCGTGCGCTACCTAAAGACCCATTGCTCCAGCGACGAACCGGCACTGCTATCAGATATCGTGCTGGTAGAAACCGCCTGGGTGCTGGAAGGTTTCTACGATTACTCACGTGCGCAGATTGCTGACGCCCTCGATGGGCTGCTCAGCAGCGCCCAGTTGCGCACCGGCAATGCCTCGGCAGCGGTCGCCGCGCTGCAGCGCTATCGATCCGGCACGGCTGATTTTGCCGATTGCCTGCTCGGAGTGAACAACGCGGGGGCGGGCTGCGAATACACGGTGACTTTTGATCGCAAGGCAGCCAAGCTGGAGGAATTCAAGCTGCTGAGCGCAGTTTGACGCGGCTTGACCGCTTCCCCGTATTCGATATCTTGCCTCGTTTGTTATTGAAAGCGCAGTGAGAGGTCAATCATGCGGGTAGTCGTCACCGGTTCAGAAGGTTTCATCGGCCAGGCGCTGGTAGCGCGATTGCTGCATGACGCGCCGCTGGGCGAGCAGGGGCTGCCCGCGAGCGTGATCACGCGACTCGATCTGCGCATGGGCCCGGCCGGCAGTTTGCCACGGGTGCGCTGTGTGGAGGGTGAGTTCGGCGATCGCGCGGTGCTGGCGCGTGCCTTTGAGGGCGGCGTCGACTGCGTGTTTCATCTCGCGAGCGTTCCGAGCGGCGCGGCGGAGCAGAATTTTGCGCTGGGTCTGCGCGTCAATCTGCAGGGCACGCTTGAGCTGCTGGAAGCGCTGCGACTCGGCGGTCAAAAGCCCATGCTGGTGTTTGCCAGTACGATCGGCGTCTACGGCGTGCCCATGCCCTCGGTCATCGATGAGCAGACGGTGCCCTTGCCGACGCTTAGTTTCGGCGCGCACAAATACATGTCTGAAGTAATGATAGGCGATTACAGCCGGCGCGGCATTGTCGACGGACGTTCGTTGCGCATTCCCGGCATCGTGGCGCGGCCGCCGGGCGAGGGCATGCGTTCGGTCTTTTTGAGTGACCTGATTCGGGAGCTGGCGGCCGGTAACAACTTCATCTGCCCGGTGGCTGCCAACGCGCCGTCCTGGTGGATGAGTCGTCCGTGTGTCGTCGACAATCTGCTGCGTGCTGCGGCTCTGCCGGCCAAAGTAGTCGCGCGGCAGCGCAGTTTTCTGCTGCCGGTTCTGCGACTGACGATTGCCGAAGTCGTCAAGAGCATGGCCGCTGTGTACGGATCCGACCTGCCGGGCCGTATCAGTTATCAGCCTGATGCCGTGCTGCAGGCGCAATTCGCAAACTACCCACCACTGCACTGCCCACAATCCGAGTTGGCCGGTTTTCGGCACGACGGCGACGTCGCGGCACTGGTGCAGCGCGCGCTCGATCCGCTTTAGACCTCATGATGCGTATATGACATCATTTTAATGTGCGTACCACCCTGACATTGGACGACGACATCGCCGAGCACTTGCAGGCCGAGGCGCGGCGTAGTGCGCGCCCCTTCAAGACTGTGGTGAACGAATTTCTGCGTGCCGGCCTGGCGCAGCGGCGTGCCATCACCAAAGTCGATTCATTTCTTGTCAAACCGCATGATTTTGGCGGTCTGCGCCCGGGGCTGGCGCTGGATAAGATCGGGGTGCTGCTCGAGGAGCTTGAAGGCACCCATCATTTGCCAAGGCAAACCTTCGGCCGATGACGGGCGCGCAGGCCTGCGCTGTGGCGAGCTCCTTGCTTGAGCGTCCGCAGGTGTCTATTCCATCGCCCGGCGAGCGTTACTGGGGCGTTTTGACGGCCTGAAACTCTACGACCCTACCGGGACAGCGCGCAGCTAACCCCCCCCTTAACTACCGAGCCACTCCATCGTTGGGCTGCGCGAGAGCGTGCCTAGCCGCAGGATGCGCACCTTGTTGGGCCCCACCACGTAGAGCACCATCGTGCCGTTGCCTGAACCTGTGACGGTCAGGCTGCCGACGCCACGCCCTGTGGTCGTCGAGAAGGCGTAGAAGCCGTTGGCGCTGCCGGCCGAAATACTGCCCGCCGCCAGATTTACAGACGGTAGCAGAGCCATGGGGCCCGGGTATTGGGCGTACTGGGTACCGCTGACGAACAGACCCGGTATGGTGGCAGAGAACGGGCCCGGCGCCTGCGCCTCCAGGAAGCCGGCACTGCCACTGGCCCCGCCAACCTCCAGCAGATAGCCGTTGGCTGCGCCGTCGAGATAACCGGCGAAATGGCGCGTGACGGCGCCTGACACGAAGCTCAGTGTGAAGCGCCCATCGGCGCTCTCAATGGCATAAGTGGCGCCGCTAAAGGGCTGGGCAAGCGCGCCACCGGCGTTTTCGGCCCGATCAACCAGCAGATCGACGGTGCCTGCTGAGGTGTTGGCATTGGACAGTCGGCCCAGCTCCAGCACCGCCGGCGGTGCTTTGGAATTGGCGCCCCACAGACTCATGATGGCCGGGTTCGCCAGCGAAGTGCTGTCAAAAATGCCGCTTTGGCGTGTCATGAAGCCGGCCAGGCGTGGCGCCGCCGGGTCATCGGCGCTCACCAGCAACAGGCGATTGGCATCGATGACGTGCACGGCATACTTGTAGGTCTGCGCGCCCGCAGTGAGCTGCAGCGTCGTACGTCCATTGGCATCGGGCGAGCCCAGGTTGCCGCTGAGCGCGGTGCCGCCCAGTGCTGTCGTGCCATTCGCATCGACCCGCCCGGCCGTGACCAGGCCCCCCGCATCCAGTGTGATCGCGCCAACCACGGCCATGCGTGCGCCGCCGGCCTCCGAGCCCAGGGTGCCAAAGGCGTAGCTGCCCGCCAGGGTCGGCAGCGAGAAGGCTGCGGCGTCCTGCTGCAGGAGCAACCCGGAGCTGGAATCTATATCGCGGCCATTTTCCAGCTGCACGCGGCCACTGTTGAAGCCGGTGGTGATCGCATAGTCGTAGCTGGGCGAATGTGCCGTGCCGGTGAGTTTGAGTTCACCGTTGTTGGCTTTGCGTGTGGTGCAGGTGCCGCTGACCGATTCGCTCACGGTGGCGCTGCTGGTCTTGTAATCCTGCGTGCCGCTGACGGTGCCGGCGGTAACGATGTTCAGGCTGGCGGCGCCGACAGTAGTCGTATTGTTGGTAAAGCCGGTCACCAGCAATGCGTAGTGGCCGTTGAGCAGGCAGGCTGCCGCAGCATTGATGGTCAGCGAGAGATCAACAGTTGCCGAGTTGGCATTCTTGTCGACAACCTTGACCTGGAAAGTAAAAGTGCCTGTCTCGGTTGGGGTGCCGCTTAGCCCGACAAAGGCGGTCGTGGCGGTGGTGCCAAGGGTGATGCCTGCGGGCAGCGTGCCGGAGCTCAGCGACCAGGTAAAGGGCGCCAGACCGGCGGAAACGACAATCGCGGCACCATAGGGGCTGCTGAGATTGCCGGGGAACAGGGTCGTGGCATCAATGATCGGTAAACCGCTGACAATCAGCGGCGCCGAGTTCGATTTCGTGGGGTCGGCAATCGAAGTCGCGGTGATGACGGGTGTGAGCGTGCCGGCGAAGCCGGTAGGCGCGTTGTAGGTGGCGGTATCCTTGGTCTGATCGGTCAGCGTGCCTTCACCGGTCAAAATCCAGGTCACGCCGGCCTTGCTGGTGTCGTTCGTGACGGAGGCGGTAACGACCAGGCTCGCGCCGGCTTGCACCTGTGCGCTGCCGGTTGCCGTGCTCAGTACCACAGGCGTCGTGGTGGAGCTCACCGGATCAGTAATTACGGCTCGGCCGCTGCCGCCACCGCAGGCCGCCAGCATCAAACAACCTATCGCCAACCAACAGCCAGCCGGCAGGCGCCAGTTCGGCGCGCGTTTCTGAAAGCTCAAATCACATCTCCTGGAGGCCGGCGTTACGGGCTGTGGGTTGGGTGTAGGCCAGCCGCGTAGCATAACGACAGTCGCGGCCGGATTCAGTTCAACCTGCGGCCTGGCCTGTGGCGCCTTGCCGACGGCGCCGCGCCGTGATAGCAATCAGGGCGATGCCGGCCAGCCATGCCAGGGTGGGCATATCGAAGCCACCAGTGCCATCACCGGCCTTCACCGACACGGAATCGATGGTCTTGCTCACTTGATCCTGCCGGCCGGCGCCATCGGTCACGGTGAGCGTAACGGTCACCGGGCGCGTGGCGGGAAACACCAGCCTGGCGACCGCGCTGCTGGCGTTGGCAATGCCGACATCCGGATCGGCCTTCCAGTGGTAAGCCAGGCTATAGCCGGTGGCCGCGCTGCTGCTGGTGCCATCGAGGGTTATGCTTTCCCCTATCGAGGCCCGATCGGTCGAGGTTGTAAGGCTGGCGATCGGGAACTGGGCCGCCGCGACCGCCGCCGGGGCATTGAGCATGCCGGCGCCGCAGGTGGCGGTGGTGCACTGGCATTCGTCGGCATTCTGCACGTCGGTGTATTGGCCATTGGCATCCTGCGCCAGGCTCGCTACATGGCAGATACCACCGGTGGGCAGCGTCGCCGGAACCGGAAAGGGTGTCGCCGCGGCCTGCATGCGGGCGATGAGCTGGCTGACCGTGAGATTGCCATTGGCCTGTGCCATCAGTGCGACGACGCCGGAGACGATGGGCGCCGCGAAACTGGTGCCCAGCGTGCCCTCGTTGTCGTAGTTGATGCCGCTGCCCTGGGTGAGCAGCGAGTAGCTGTAGAAAGGTTTGCCAGGCGTCGTCAAGCCGTCATTACTGGTGGTTTCGATCGAATACAGGCAGGGCAGCGTCCAGGGCCGGTTGCCCAGCACGTTGAAACAATTGCCCGCAGGAGCCGCGATGCTGATGGCCGCCGCCGTGCTGCTGACATTGCTGTAGCCCACTTTCGTACCCACGTGGCGCAGACCCGCCACCGATAGCGCGCCGACGCAATTGGCGGGGGCGCTGACCGGGCCGCCATCGTTGCCTGCCGCTGCCACGACGACATGACCGTCCTGGGTGATGGCAGTGACGGCATCCTGCTCGGTCTGGGTGCAGGCACTGCCAGCGCCCAGGCTGAGATTGAGGATATGCGCCGGGGTCGGATTTGTTGTGACACCCGTAATCGCCGAGTTGCTCAGCCCCGCCGCCCAATACATGCCGGCGACGATGTCGGAGATGTAGCCGCCGCACTTGCCGATCACACGTACCGGCAGGATCAGCGCGTCGGGCGCGACCCCGGCGATGCCCTCGGCGTTGTGGGTTTGCGCCGCGGCAATGCCGGCCACGCGGGTGCCGTGCCAGCTGCTGTCGAGGTGGTGATCGGGAGCGGTCGGGTCGCCACAGCTGGCGTCAAATTGCCCGCTCACGGGGTCGAGGTCGGCAACGCTGATCCAGTCGCCAGGATCGCTGGCGTCATTGTCCCAGCCATCGCCGTCGTTGGCGATCAGGTAGGTATTGGTGGCGGTGCCGGAGAGGCAGTCGGTCGTTGAATCGTTGCAGACGAAATCGCGCCCGGCGTAGAGCTTGCCCAGCAGATCGGGGTGCGTGGCGTCGACGCCGGTATCGAGCACGGCAATCACAAAACCCAGGCCGGTAATCGGTGTATTGGCCAGGCCCGTGGGGTTCTTCCAGGCGCTGGTGGCGCCGATGGCGGAGAGGGTCGTGGTGTTGGTGGCGGGGTCCAGGGCGGGGTCTTTCAGGTACCACTGGCCTTCCCATTGGCCAAAGCTGTCGCTGCCGGCGTTAAAGCGCGGATCATTCGGATAGTCGACCGGAAGGCCCGCCAGGATATAGCGCTTGGCGTCGGGCTCGGCATATTGCACGGCCGGATCGTTGCGCAGGCGATTGAGCGTCTGGCGCAGGGCCTCACCGCGCAGGGGGGCCGACAGACGCACCACATCGAGCCGGTCATGAATGGCGCGCAGCGGCGTGAGTTTCACGCCGCTCATGCGGCTAAGAGCGGCCGTGCGTTCCACCGGGCTATCGATCTGCATTGCCGCGACGCCGCTTTCGCGCCACTTGACGATGACCCGATCGGTGGGCAATGCAGCCGCGCGCGCGCGAAACGGCGCGGCATGGGCCAGCGCCACAAGCGAGCAGGCACAAAGCAGTGCGAGGCTGCGCCTGAAAAAACGGCGCGACAGGTTGTTCCGGGTGGTGTTCAAGGGGCGCAAGTTAGCCTGTTTTTTCCGGTACCGGCAAGCCGCCAGCGGCGAATGGGTGCGATGAGCCCTCAAACGCCCGCTTGTGCCGTTCCCGGGCACCTGTATTGGCGTGCTTGCACGATTTACAGGGCATGACGCGGCGGCCTGGAAGGCGTGCAATTGCGTTCAGCCCCACGCACCACAGGAGAGCCGAAACATGAGACCAAGCAGGCAGCAATCCGGTCAGGGCATGACCGAATACATCATCATCGTGGCACTGATCGCGGTTGCGGCCATTGGCGTCTACACGGCTTTTGGCAAGACGGTGCGCGGGCAGATGGCCGTTACCGCACAGGCGCTCGCCGGCAAGAGCGCCAGCACGGCCCGAAGCGTGGCCAACCAGGGTGGCGCCGAGGCCCAGGGGCAGGCGCAGCGCGACATCCAGCTCGATAACTATGATCAGGCACGCTGAAGCGGGCCTGGCCGCCGGCGGGCCCCGTCGTCAGCAGGCGGGGCAGGCACTGGCCTTCCTGCTGATGGTCATGGCAGCGCTGCTCGGCGGCCTGCTGTTCGTGTTCGATTCCGGGCAGGTGGTGGCGGCCAAAGTGCGCCTGCTCGGCGCGGCCGATGCGGCGGCCTACAGCGCGGCGCTCTGGCAGGCGCGTTCGCTCAATTTCCAGAGCTACATGAACCGCGCCATTGTCGCCAACGAAGTGGCGATCGCCCAGCTGGTGTCGCTGCAATCCTGGTCGGCCTACATGAATCAGGTGCTGCAGAAAACCTCCGCGCTCAGCACTGTCGTGCCACCGCTGGCAGCGCAGATGCAGGCCGTGGCGCGTGGTTGGAGCGTGGCTGATCGAGGCTTGCAGCGCGCGTTGCCGCGGCTCGAGGCCGCCGCCAGCGGCTGGAATGCCGATGTGCTCGCCAACGCCGAGCGGGTGGCGGCCTCCCAGACCGTGATTGCCGCCGATGATCTCGCGCAGCGCGTGGCGTTGAGCAATGTGGCGAGCGCGCTGGCGGGCGAGGGCGCGACGGCCTTTCGTGCGCTCAATGCCGCGCGGTGGGCGAGGCAGAGTGCGAGCTACCAGCGGCGCGGCGATGAACGCTCGCGCCTGAAGCAGGTGGTTATGGATTCGCGCGATGGCTTCAGCCGCACACGGGGCTGGGACCTGGGCACTCCCTTGCTGGGAGTGCGCAAACGCGGCGGCACCGATCTGATCGGCTATGACAGTTGGCGAGGCATGGATACCCTGTCGCTGAGCGTACCGGCGCTGTTTGGCAGTCCTGAGCAGCCGCTGGCCTGGGGTGGCGATGAAAACCGCCGCACTGCGCCGGCCGGTCGCGGTGAACACGGCGGCAGCTATCGCGATAATCCGCGCACTTCCAATCGCGCGGCGCGAGAGCTGCGCTCGGCGCGAGGGTATCTCGGGCTTCCAGCCTTCCGCGATCTGTCCGCGGCGGCGTTGCGGGCCAACAGTGAGCTGCGCTATGAGTTTGAATTGCGCCAGCCGGGCGCCGCGATTCAGACCAGCAACGTGGCTATGGCAGGGCCGGCGACTGCCGTGCCAGGCGAGCAGGAAAAGCCTTTTGTGCCGGCCTATGCCAACGACTCGGCCTATGCCTTGTCCGCAGCCCGCGTGTTTTTTTCGCGGCCTGTTGGCCGAGCGGACGGCGCGCGCGAACTGCCGAGTCTGTTCAATCCCTATTGGCAGGCGCGGCTGGCTCCGGTCACGCGCCAGCAACGTCTCGTCGCCGCTGCGGCGCATCGCGGTGACATCGACCCCTACACGGTGCTGCCATGAAGTGCGCCGGGCAGGCGATGATCGAATTTGCCGTTGCGGCGGCCGCGCTCTCAATGCTGCTGCTGGGGATGCCGGTGATTGCGCGCTATCACACGCTGCAGCTGGCGAGCATTGAGGGTGCGCGCGAGCTGGCGTTCATGAGCAGCTGGCGGCTCGCTGGAGTTGATGCCGGCGCGAGCTACAGCGCGGGCGGGCCGCAGGCGGCGGCGCTGCGCACGCGCTTTTTTCCGGAGCAGGCCGATCACGATCAGGCCAGCGCAGGTGCGATGAACGTGCAGGTCCTGGAAACCGACCCACCGGGCGTGGCCGCTGCGGTCGGACGGCTCATGCTGGCGCCATTCTGGCCCCTGCAGCACCTGGGTAGTGGCTTTGATCTGCACAACGCCGGCCTGCATCGCGCGCAACTCGATGTCGCGATCGTGCCGCCCGCTGCAACGCCTGAGCCCTTCGCTGACATACCCATGGCGTTCCACGAGCGCTATACGCTGCTGGGTGATGGCTGGAGCAGTGCCGGTCCCGGCCAGGTGGCCACGCGCGCGGGCGGCCTGGTCCTGACTCGGGCGGCGCAGGCCCTGCAGCCGCTCGTCGCGTTGGGCGCTGATGTGCTCATGCTCATCGAGCCGGCGTTGCGTCAGTTCTGTCCGGGTCTCGTCAATCCTGAAATCCTGCCGAGCGATCGGTTGGGTCCAGCAGCTCGAACAGAATCGCCAACCCTGTGGCGCGCAGCATGCTAGGTCGCGCTGCATCGGCCTTCGCACTGCTCATCGCTGCGCGCTCATTGGCGGCCTCGGCGCCGGCCGATTTGCCTGCAGAAGTTGTTGTGCAAACCCGTGCGCAGGCATTGAATGTCAATGGGCTGCAATGCGACACCTATGCCTTGCGCTCGCCGCGCGCACCGGTCGAACTCGACGGCCTGATCCGCGCCACATGGCGGAGCGCCAGCGAGGCGCTGCCCGTTGTGCGCCGGCAGGCCGGTGACTGGCTGGTGATTTCCCGGCGCCTGGGTGAGCGCGTGCAGACAGTGCAATTGCGCGGCACGGCCGTGGGTGGCAGTGAGGGTTATCTCTCTGAGGTCAATCTCAGTCGCATGCCGACTGATCGGGTACGCCCGGCATTGGCGCTGCCATCGGCGTTGAGCATCCGCAGCTTTGTGCAGAGTCGAGATGCTGACGCCATCGCCACCCAGTTCACGGCGTCGTCACCCCTGTCTGCAACGACGTTGCTGCGCACGCTGTCGCAGCTTGCTTCACGCCAGCACTGGACGGTCCTGTCGACTGGCACCGGCCTTAAGCTGCAGCGTGGCGACTTCCATCTGGAGCTGCTGGTGGCTCGCGATGCCTCCGGCAGCAGCCTGGTCATCAATCAACGCGAAATCAAAACGATTCACTGATGAGCAACGCAGGGTCTCAACTTGGGCAGGCCATGAGCGAATACCTGATCGGTCTGAGCTGCGTAGTGCTGGTGCTGTTCGTGCCCCTGTTCGATGGCCGGTCGGTGGCCGGTGCGCTCGCTAACGCACTGCACGACGGCTTTGCCACCTTTAGTTTTCTGTTGTCGTTGTGCTGAAGAAACCAGCTGGAGTAGTTAATGATGCCGTGGACGACATGGATGAAAAATCGCCAGGCGCGACTGGGTGCTGCCGCAGTACTGGTGGGCGCGGTGTCGTTCTGGCTTGCGCATCGGTATCTGCGCGCTCAGGAGCAGGCCGCGCAGCAACGCGTCGCTGTGCAATATCAGACGCGCGAAGTGGTGGTGGCCGCGACCGATGTCGCGGCGGGCGCCGCCCTTGAGCCGGCCATGTTGGCGAAGCGGGCGATCCCGGAGCGCTTTCTCGCCAGCGATGCGCTGACGCCCGAGGCGGTGGGCGGTGTAGCCGGCCGGCGTGTGCTGCGGGCTTTGCGACGCGGTGAAACGCTGACCGGCTCGGCGCTGGAATCGGCGCTCAATCCTGCGCTTTCGTCGCTCATCGAGCCGGGTCTGCGTGCCATCACGATTCCGGTGGATGAGAGTAGTGCCGCAGCAGGCCTGCTGGCGCCGGGTGATCTGGTGGATCTGCTGTTGGTCACGCGCGACGCCGAATCGGCGGCAGGCTTTGCTGCCGTGCGGCCACTCCTGCAGGCCGTGCGAGTGGTGGCCACCGGCAAACAGACCAGCCGGATCCACGGTTCACAGCGCGCCGACGAGCTCGATAGCGCCTATGCCACGCTTACCTTGCATGTACGCCCGGAAGAAGCCGAGCGCATTCTGCTGGCGCAACGCATCGGTGAACTCGCCGTCGTGCTGCGCACCGCGGTCGACACGGAAACGGGCGCAATGGCCGCCCTGAATAGCGAGGCGCTGCTCGGCGGGCCGCCACACCGGGTGGCGCGCGCGCGATCACGGGCGCTTGAGATCGAATACATCATCGGCGGTACGGGCGCCGCTGCCGTGGCGCCGCGCCGCGCGGCCCTGCGACGCCAGAGCCAGGAAGTACAGCCATGAAGTCGCCGACTCCGGCGCGGGCTGGGCTGCGCGCCCTGTTGCGCCCAGCAACAGGGTTTGTCGTGTTGGCAGCGCTGGTGTCTCTTGCCGGTAGCGCACGGATCAGTGCCGCCGAGCCACGTGCTCCAGCCACGCCAAATGCGCAGCGCATCGAACTGTATGTGGGCGACACCACTCTGCTCGATGCGCGTGCGCGGCGCATCGCCGTGGGAAACGGTCGGGTGCTGTCAGTCACCGAGGTAGACGGCCGGCAGCTGCTGTTGCTCGGCGAATCGGCGGGCGTTTCCGCCATGGAAGTGTGGACGCGCGATGGCGGTTATCGCCGCTTTGTGGTCACCGTCCTCGAATATAGCGGCGAAGCGCTGCTCACCCAGGTGCAGCGGCTGCTGGAAGGCACGCACCAGGTCACTGCACGCCTGGCGGGTGATCGGATTGTGCTCGAAGGGCAACGCGTCAGCGCGCTCGATCGCGAGCGTGCCGGCGCGGTAGTCAAGGCCTATCCGGCCCGCGTCTTCGATTTCATCGACAAGGTCGGTTGGGATGCCATGATTCACATGCAGGTTAGCATCCTCGAAGTGCGACGTTCCGCCACCGATGCACTGGGCATCCGCTGGGACAACCTGCTGCAGGGTCCGGTCGTCATAATCAACAGCGCCGCGAGTGGCGCGCGTCGCGGCCGCATCGAGTGGAACGCAACCCTGAGTTCCACGATCGATCTGCTGCGCCAGCGCGGCGACGCGCGTGTCGTTGCCGAGCCTACCTTAAGCTGCCGGAGCGGTGGCGAAGCGCATTTTGTTGCGGGTGGCGAGCTGCCGGTGCCGGTGCTCAATGGCCAGGGCACGCCCGATGTGCAATTTCGTGAGTATGGCGTGATCCTCGACGTCAAGCCTGCGGCGGACGACGCCGGCAACATTTACGCGCGCATTGAAACCGAAGTCAGCGACATCGATCGCAGTGTGCAGGTCATGGGTGTGCCCGGCATTCTCAAGCGGCACTCAAATACCGAGGTCAATGTGCGTGCCGGCGAGACCATCGTCATCGCGGGTTTACTCAGTCACTCAGGTAGTCACGACCGGCACGGATTGCCAGGCCTGGGTGCCATCCCGTTGCTCTCTGGTCTGTTTCAGTCGCACACCCATGAGCGCCAGGAATCCGAGCTCGTGGTTTTCATTACGCCGCGCATCGTTACCGCACGACCGGCGCCGCCAGGCGGTGCCGATCCGGGGCTGCAACAGCTGGAGCGTGCCGAGCACGCGCTGCATTCCGCGGAATGAGTGCATGATCAATTCAGATCGTGAGCCCCACGGCTATGCACAGTTTGCGCGCCAGGTGCAGGAGCAGCTGCTCACGCAGCTGGATCTGCGCCGTACCGACGTAGCGCGCCTCGCCGATGTGCCGTTGCGTGCCATGGTGGGGCGCCTCGCACAGGGTATCGTCGCGCGTCTCGCGCTGCCGCCCGAGCTCGACGCCGAGCGTCTGATTCGCGTGGTGCTTGATGAAGCGCTGGGCCTGGGGCCACTCGAACCCCTGCTCGCCGATGCCTCGATCTCGGAAATCATGATCAACGGCGCCGAGGCCGTATTCGTCGAGCGTGGCGGCAGACTGGAGGCTGTCGAGGCAACCTTCAGCAGTGACAAGACCCTGCGCGGCGCCATTGAAAGAATGGTGGGCGCGGTGGGCAGGCGCGTCGATGAGGCCTCACCCATGGTCGACGCCCGGCTGCGCGATGGCTCGCGCGTCAATGTCATCCTGCCGCCGCTGGCGTTGCATGGCCCGGTGGTGACGATCCGGAAATTTTCACAGAGCCGTCTCGACATGGCGAGCCTGGTGGCGCGCGGCGCGCTCAGTGTAGCGATGGCGCAGTTCCTGCGCGTGGCGGTGCACTCGCGCCTGAACATCATCGTCAGCGGTGGCACCGGTTCGGGCAAAACCACCCTGCTCAATGCCATTGCAGCATTCATACCCGGCTCTGAGCGTGTCATTACCATTGAAGACGCCGCCGAGCTCGCTCTGCAGCACGCGCACGTCGTGGCGCTCGAGGCCAGGCCGCGCAATGCCGAAGGGCAGGGTGAGGTCACGATTCGCGATCTGGTACGCAATGCGCTGCGGATGCGCCCCGATCGCATCATCGTCGGCGAATGCCGCGGCGGCGAGACGCTCGACATGCTGCAAGCCATGAATACCGGGCACGAAGGTTCGCTGACCACAGCGCATGCCAATTCGCCGCGCGATCTGCTCTCACGACTGGAGATCATGGCCTTGATGGCCGGTATCGAACTGCCGCTACCGGCGATCCGCGCACAGATTGCCGGCGCCATCGATCTGATTGTGCACCAGACCCGGCACGCTTCCGGTGCGCGGCGCGTCAGCAGCATCGTCGAGGTCACGGGGCTCGACAGCGGCGTCGTGCAGACGCAGGAGCTGTTTCGCTTTGATCAAGATGCTGGCGACACTGGTAGTCTGGCCGGCGCTGGCGCTGGCGCTGGCGCTGGCTCTGGCGCGGGCGGCGCATTTCGCAGCTGCGGCCAGATACCGGCCTGCTACGAGAGATTGCGCCACGCCGGCTCGTTGCTGGCAAACGAGGGCCTGGCCCCGTTCGCAATTGGCAGCGCCGCCGTGGTCGAGAGGGTCTGATGTACGGCCTGGCGATTGCGTTGTGCGCGGCGCTGGCCGTCGGCATGCTTATTCCAGCCGTATCACTCGCACTGCATAGCTGGGCGCGCAGTCTGCATCATTCACGTGAACGCACGCTCGATGCGCAGTTCTCTGACGCCTTTGTGTTTTTTGACCCGCGCCGCTACGCCATCGCGCTGGCCCTGCTGGTTGTGTTCAGCGCGGGCTTGATCACGGTTTTGTCCGGCAGCGGATTACTGGGCTGCACCGCGGGGGTTATCACACTGTGCCTGCCGGCAATCGTCGCCCGAAAACTGCAGCAACGGCGACGGCTGAGGGTGCTGGCACAGCTTCCCGACGCGCTGGATCTGCTGGCGGCCACGCTCAAATCCGGGCTCGGACTGGCGCCGGGCCTGGTGCACCTGGCAGAACATCAACCACCGCCCCTGGCGCAGGAGCTGCTGCTGGTGGTGCGCCGACAGCGGTTGGGTCGCTCGCTCGATGAAGCTCTGGCAGTCATGCACGGGCGCATCGGCGGCTCAGAGCTGGCGCTGCTGAGCACTGCCGTAGCCGTGGCACGCGTGGTGGGCGGAAATCTTTCCGAGGTGCTGGGGCGCCTGGCGCAGACCCTGCGCGACAAGCAGGGGATCGAGCGCAAGATCGCAGCGCTCACCTCCCAGGCGCGTTTGCAGGCTCGTATCGCCGGGCTGTTGCCGCTGGCATTGCTGTTGGTGATGTGCCGACTCGAGCCGCGTGCCATGCACCTGATGTTCAGCACCGCACCGGGCTGGGCCGCTCTGCTGGTGCTGGCCGTACTGGAAATTGCCGGAGCACTGTGGCTGCGCCGTCAGGCACACATCGATGTGTAGGGAGTATCAATGGCAGTAGCAATCAGCTTTGGCTTCGCCGGCACGGTCGCATTGCTGTACACGCTGATGCGGACGGCGCTGCCTTCGCGCCTGGCGCCGGCGTCGCAGTCTTCAGCTGCGCCACGCGTGTTGCGATGGCTGAGTCTCCCGATACGCACGCTGGCGACCCTTATTGCGCCGCATGTGAGCGAAGCGGCGCGGTCGGCAGTGAGTCGGCGCTTGGCACGGGCCGACCTCGACGCCGCGGTCGCAGCCGACGAATGGTTGGCCCTGGGTCCGGTGCTGGCGGCTATCGCGTCGAGCGTGGCGTACCTGCTTGCCGCTCAGATTCACGGCGACGCGACGCTGGTCGCAGGCGCCGCCGGTGTGGCGGCAGGGGCGGCGCCATGGCTGTGGCTGGCTGAGCGAATCAAACGGTTGCGTTTTGCCGTGCTGCGTGAACTGCCGGGGTGTCTCGATACCCTTACCCTGGCGCTCGAGGCCGGCTGTGCCTTCGGGGCGGCGCTGCAATTGACTCTGGAGCGTGCCACCGAGAGTCCCTTGCGCCGTGCCCTGCAGCGTTGCCAGCAGGAGATGCGCGCCGGTCGTGGGCGCCGGGAATCCCTGGAGCGTTTCGAACAGCGGCTGGCGATTCCGGCGATCAGCGCAACGGTGGCCGCTATCGTGCAGGCCGAGGTGACGGGTGTCAGCCTGGCCCCGGTCATGCGCGCACAGGCACTGCGTGGCACGCAGGAGCGTTTCGCGCGCGCGGAAAAGCTCGCCATGGAGGCGCCGGTCAAAATGCTGGCGCCGCTCGTGCTGTGCATTTTCCCCTGTACCTTCATTGTGGTGGGCTTCCCTATTGCCGCCACGCTGTTTTGGGGCGCTTGAGAGCTGCGCATCCGTGTCCACGAGGTACCAGCTCACGGTGAATGGCAGAGCGCAGCCTGTGCGCGTGCACCGCTGCGATACTTTCTGCACTCGCCTGCGCGGCATGTTGGGGTCTGGTTACCCGCATCGCCACGATGCCTGGTACCTGCATCGCTGCCGGGCCGTGCACACTTTCTTGCTGGCGCGAGCTATCGACGTCGTGTTCTGTGACGAGCGCGGCGAGGTGCTGCGCGTCTGTGCGCCGCTGCCGGCGCGCCACTGGGCCTGCTGTCGAGGTGCAGACCAGGTCTGGGAGTTTTTCGCCGGCGAAGCCCGCCGTTGGCAGCTGCAACCCGGGCAACGCCTGGATTGCAGGGCATTGCCGTGAGCCCAGCTTCTTCACACCGGCGCACAGGTGGCGCCACACTGATCGAATTCACCCTGGTGTTGCTGCTGGGCGTCTTGCCCCTGGTGTTGGCGATACTGCAGATTGCGGCGTTGCTGGTGGCGCACAATACCGTGAATCTGGCGACCTTTCTCGCGGCGCGGCAGGGCGCCGTGGCGCACGCCGAATTCGATGCCATGCGTCGGGAACTGGCCCGGGGTCTGCTGCCCTTGTATGTCCCCGCGTCACGCGGCGGACGTTCGCCACCGGCACTCGTGGCGCGCTCCTATGCCACCGCCTGGCGCGATGTACTCGTTCTCGATGAGCTACGCATTGAAACGCCCACCCGGGCGCAGGCCTCAGACCTGGTGCAGGCGCGCAACGGCGTGCAGGTCATTCCCAATGATGCCCTGGAATATCGTGGCAGCCCGGTGCAGGAGGCCAACGTGCTGACCATCGTGGTCACGCATTGTCAGCCCCTGGTGGTGCCCTTCATCGGACCGGCGCTGGCAGAATTGCTGGCAGCATTCGATCATGAGGCCGTTCACCAGCGCTGCTACATGATGGGGCGCGCACCGTTGCGGTCACGCGCCAGCGTCGTCATGCAGAGCGACACCCTTGTCGCGATGCTCCCCGACTGAGCTCCTGAATGACGCCATGGCTGATTCGGTAGCCGGCAACGCGCCGCCCGCCTATGATTTGCTCCATGGCCACGCCGCTGAATACCATCCCCCGTCTCTATTGCACCGTGGTGCTGACACTGACCGGGTTGCTTGCCGGTTGTGCGCGTGAGCAGGGGGCCCCGGCAGTGGGCACCATTGAGCGCCACCGTTTTGAGCTGTCGGCGACAGTCGCTGAACAGATCATTGCCCTGCCGGTGCGCGAGGGCCAGGCGGTGCGCGCCGGTGAGCTGCTGGCGCAGCTGGATGGGCGTGCACTGGCTGCCAGTCGTGCCAGCGCGGCGGCACAGGTTGAGCAGTGGCGGCAACGGCTGGAGGAACTCAGGCACGGCGCGCGCCGTGAAGAGATTGCGCAGCTCCAGGCGCAACTCGCCGCAGCGGTTGCGCTGCGCGATCAGGCCGAGAAAGACTACGCTCGCGCGACACAGCTGCTGTCGCGTGGCCTGATCGCCCAGGCGCAGGTCGATCAACTGCTGCAGTTGCGCGATTCCAGCGCGGCAACCATGCGCTCGGCGCAGGCGGCGCTGGATCTGCTGCGCGCCGGCACGCGCAGCGAGCAGTTGGCGCAGGCCGCCTCCCAATTGCGCTCATCCGAGGAGCAACTGCGCCAGCAGGATGTGCTGCTCGATCGGCTCACGTTGCGGGCAGCGGTCGATGGTGTGGTTGAAGCATTGCCCTATCGGCTGGGCGAGCGGCCGCAGGTCGGAGCGCCAGTAGTCATCATGCTGGCCAGCGGCATGCCCTATGCGCGGGTCTACATCCCTGAGCCGCAGCGCGCCGCGCTGCACGCCGGGCAGAAACTGCAGGTGCACGTCGACGGTGTTGCGAAAGCCTTCACGGGGCAACTGCGCTACATCGCCGGTGAGGCCAGCTTTACCCCGTATTTTTCGCTCACGCAGCGCGATCGCAGCCGACTGGCGTATCTGGCGGAAATCGATCTGCCCGAAGCGGCGGCGCGCGACTTGCCGGTAGGCGTACCTGTCGAGGTGTCACTGGGCAACGCTGCCGGCGCCGAACCGTGAGCACCAGGCCGTGAGCGTTACGCTGTGAGCGCAGCTGAGCTGGCCATTGAGGCACACGGGCTCACGCGGCGTTTCGGCAATGTCGTGGCCGTTGACGATATCGCCTTGAGTATTCCGCGCGGCCGCATCTACGGTTTTCTGGGTCCTAACGGCTCGGGAAAGTCGACCACCATCCGCATGCTGTGTGGGTTGATCAAACCCAGCAGTGGCACCATCCGGGTGCTGGGGCTGGAAATGCCGCGGCAGGTCGAAGCCCTGCGCCGCCGCGTGGGCTACATGACACAGCGCTTCTCCCTGTGGGAAGACCTGAGCGCACGCGAAAACCTGGCGTTCATGGCCAGCATCTATACGCTCGAGGCGCGCCACGCGGCACAGCGCATCGCCGCGGCGATTGCCGAGTATCGATTGCAGGAGTTTCTGGATCGACCCGCCGGCACGCTCAGCGGTGGCCAGAAGCAGCGCTTGGCGCTGGCGGCGGCGACCCTGCATGAGCCGCAATTGTTGCTGCTCGATGAGCCGACCAGTGCGGTTGATCCGCAGAGCCGGCGCGACTTCTGGGAGAGCCTGTTCGCGCTGACGGCCGGGGGCACAACCATACTGGTGTCCACACACTACATGGATGAAGCCGAGCGCTGTCATGGCCTGGCCATTCTCGATCTGGGCCGCATCGTGGCCAGCGGTACGCCAACTCAGCTGATGCAGGATCTGCCGCTGCAGGTGGTCGAGATCGAAGCGGCCGATCCGACTGCGGTGCGCGCGGCGCTCCGCGGGCTGGCGTCGCTGCGTTCCCTGGCGCAGCTGGGGTTGCGCCTGCACGCGCTGCTGGCCCCGCCCGCTGCCCAGGCTGGCAGCCCGACTGGCGCGCTGCCGGGCGGCCAGGGAGAGGGCGACGGCGTGGAACAGGTTCGTGCGCTGCTCGCGCGGGCCGGCATCGTGGCCACCGTACGCAAGGCCCCGCCAAGTCTCGAAGACGTATTCGTCGGCGCCACGCTTTCCGCCGGCGCGACGCCTCACTGAATGCGCTTTCCCGGGCTGCGAAGAACGTGGGCGATTGCCGTCAAGGAGCTGCGGCAGATGTCGCGCGATCGGCTGACGCTCGGCATGATCGTTGGCATTCCACTGATGCAGATGATCATCTTCGGATTCGGCATCAACAACGATGTGCGGCATGTGCGCACCGGCGTGGTGGATCTGGCCGGCACGCAGGCCTCGCGTGCCCTGATCGCCGATATCGGCGCCAGCCAGGTGATCGACTTTGTAGCGCGGCCGCGGGGCGTGGAGGCGTTGCGCGGCATGATCGCCAGCGGCCAGATCCAGGTTGGGCTGTACATTCCTCCCGATTTCGAGCGTCGGCGCATCGATGCCACGCGCCCGGTGGCCCAGGTCATCGTCGATGGCACGCATCCGGGTGTAGAACCGGCGGTGCGGGCGATCGCCAGCGCGCCGCTGGCCACCCGCAGTGGCCTGCAGCAGCGCGCCCGGCCGGTCATCGAGGTGCTGACCGAATTCAATCCCGAGCGGCGCACCGCCGTGCAGGTGGTGCCGGCCCTGATCGGCGTGATCCTGAATATGACCATGGTGATCTTTACCGCCATTGCGCTGGTGCGCGAGCGTGAGCGCGGCAATCTGGAACTGCTGATCATGACCCCGGTGCGATCGGCCGAACTCATGATCGGCAAACTCCTGCCTTACGTGGCGGTAGGGCTGATCCAGACCACCATCGTGTTGCTGACTGCGGTACTGCTGTTTGATGTGCCGGTGAACGGCAGTGTCTGGCAGCTGTATCTGGGCGCCGCGCTGTTCATTGCCGCCACGCTGGCCCTGGGTCTGGTTATTTCCACGCTGGCCAGCACCCAGTTCCAGGCCATGCAGCTCGGATTTTTCACCATGCTGCCCTCAATCCTGCTGTCGGGCTTTGCCTTCCCTTTTGAGGGTAGCCCGAAGGTTGTGCAATATTTTGCCCAGGTGCTGCCCTTGACGCACTTCGTGGAGGTCCTGCGCGGCGTTATCGTGCGGGGCGCCACGCTCGCCAGTCTCTGGCAGCCGCTGGCGAAGTTATCGGTGTTCCTGGTGCTGGCGGTGGCGCTGGCGGCGACCCGGTTTCACAAGCGTCTGGACTAGGCCGTGGGTACCGGGTTTGCCGCCTTGCGGGAAGGGCAGGCGGCCAGTAGAGTGCTGGCGTTTTTGCAGCCAGTAGTGCCTTGCCGATGAGCTCCCCTGACCCTGACTCCTGGGTCGTTCATAAATTTGGTGGTTCCAGTGTCGCGGACGCAGCCTGCTTCGCCCGCGTGGCCGCTATTGTCGAATCGCAACCGGGTCGCCGGCTGGCGGTGGTGCTGTCCGCCTGCAAGGGCGTGACCGACGCGCTGCTGCAGTTGGTGAACTCGGCCGAGCGACAGGATGAAAGCTGGCGTGCGGCGCTCCAGGCGCTGCGTGAGCGCCATGCCACGATCGCCGCAGCGCTGCTGCCCGCGGCTCTCGTCCAGGAGTATCTGGCTGAGTTTGATCGCGACGCGGCTGATCTGGACAGCGTGCTGCGCACGACCCAGGTCATGCGTACCGGTGGCCTGCACGTGCGCGACAGAGTGTCCGGGTACGGCGAAATCTGGTCGACGCGCCTGTTCTGGCGCTATCTGCAGCAGCGCGGCCAGCGGCGTGAGATTCACTGGGTCGATGCGCGTACCTGCGTGGTCGCCGAATGGGGTCCGCTGGGCCCGGGCATCCAGTGGCCGGTGTCGAGCGAACGCCTGCAGAAGCTGCTGCCGCCCGCTGCGGCCACGCTGATCGTTACCGGCTACATCGCCAGCGACGCGGCTGGAATCCAGACCACGCTCGGCCGTAACGGCAGTGATTTTTCCGCATCGATTTTCGGTGCCTTGCTGGCGGCCGCCGAGATCCACATCTGGACCGACGTCGATGGCGTGCTCTCGGCCGATCCGCGCCGGGTACCCGATGCACGGGTGATCAGCGCGCTCTCCTACAACGAGGCGATGGAGCTGGCCTACTTCGGCGCCAAGGTGATTCATCCGCAGACCATGGCGCCGGCCGTAGGGCGTGGCATTCCGATCTGGATCCGCAATACCTTTGCGCCGGAGAAGCCCGGCACGCTGATCTGCGCACATCCGAATTCTGATCAGCCGGTCAAGGGCATCACCAGCATCGATGAGGTGGCGCTGGTGAACATTGAGGGCGCCGGCATGATCGGCGTGCCCGGTACCGCGCATCGCCTGTTCGGCGCACTGCGTGAAGAAGATATCTCGGTGATCCTGATCTCGCAGGGCAGTTCCGAGCATTCCATCTGCTGCGCCATTCCGGCCAGCCAGGCGGCGCGCGCCACCCGAGTGCTGGAACGGGCGTTTGCACGCGAGCTGGCCGATGGGCAGATTCAGAGTGTTGAAGTCACTGGCGAGCTGGCCATACTCGCGGTGGTTGGCGATGGCATGGCTGGCATGCCGGGTGTCGCGGGTAAAGTGTTCAATGCCCTCGGCACCGCCAACGTCAATGTACGCGCCATTGCCCAGGGTGCTTCAGAGCGTAACATCTCAGTGGTGGTCGCCGGCAAAGACGCGACGCGCGCGCTGCGCGCCGTGCATGCGGGCTTTTATCTCTCGCCGCATACGCTCTCGATCGGCATCATTGGCCCAGGCTCGGTCGGCCAGGTGCTGCTCGATCAGCTGGCCAGCCAGCGCGTGCGGCTGGCCCGTGAATTCAATGTCGACCTGCGCGTGCGCGGCATCATGAGTTCCAAACGCATGACGCTGCCGCCGGCCG
>Ga0315268_10001990_pt1 | contig 23337 bp, 21 predicted proteins | sample C1_top_MG_FD_204535 | JGI IMG/M metagenome (GOLD analysis project Ga0315268, IMG submission 204535) | Sediment microbial communities from Yellowstone Lake, YNP, Wyoming, USA - C1_top | ecosystem: Environmental > Aquatic > Freshwater > Lake > Sediment | place: USA: Wyoming | collected 2017-08-01 | reverse complement strand
CACCTCAGCCTCAACATCGAAACCCTAGAAACCCCAATCCAAGCCTTCCACAGAAAACTTCCACTGGAGAAAACGGAAAAACCCGAAATAGCAGAACCCCTAGTGAAATAATTATGGGAAATCACAGGAATTGTTTCTGGCGAGAAACGTGAATACTTCCTCCGCGACGAGCTCCGGAGGGCCTGTGATCTTCTTTTCGAGGGTTCCGTAGCGTATGGTGACCTCTAGCGGTTGTCCTACCCATGAGACTTGTTGAGGCCGTTCTGACAAGCTACTTTCACTTCACATTCGCTCTCACACACTACAAAAGCTTTGAAGTGCAAAATGAAGCTGCTTGATGTTACTCATATATCTGAGGGCCTTTCGTGCAATACCGAGCAAGAAAATGTCAGAGTTGAAGCTTCTGCGAGATGTTACTTACATTCAACTCGGAAAACATCTATCGAGCTATAGCTCTGAATCGAGTGTGTTAAAGCCGTAACCCTGGGTAATCTTGGTTAGACTTGAACTATAATGAACTGAAGCTAGCCATTCTTCAGGCAATCTCGAAACGAGGGCCCTTGGACAGCACGGCTCTATCCCAGGAACTTTCAGCGAAGCGTCTGACCGTCGACATTCACGCACTCAGGATGGCGTTGATGCGTTACTATAAGCTGGGTCTGTTGAAGCGCGAGCGGACGGGTGGAGTGTACATCTATACCTTGTCTGAACGAGGCGCACAGCGGCTCCGGTGGCTTGAATCGCAATAACGACTACATCGTAGGCTTTGAATGTACTAGCTTTTCAGCCCGTCCCAACTATTGACATCGTGGCGGACTTCTGTTGCCGGCAGCGGAGCGATATATCCTCGCGGTAGATCAGGGCACGACGCGGACGAAGGCGGTTCTCTTTGACCGAAAGGGACGCGTACGAGGGTTTGGTTTCTGCCCCGTTCCGAGAAGTTTCCCGCAACCCGGCTGGGTGGAGCAGAACCCGGAGGCAATCTGGTCATCGGTTCTCATTGCTACAAAGAAGGCGATGCGAAATGCGTCGTGTACGCCGAGACAAATCGCCGCCGTTGGGATTGATGATCAAGGCGAGACGGTGGTCATGTGGAACAAGCGAACCGGAAAACCATTGTACAATGCAATCGTTTGGCAGTGCCGACGTACCGCTTCGGCCTGTGAGAGGCTCAAGAAGAATAATGGTTTGGAGTCTGAGGTTAAGAAGAGAACTGGGCTAGTTATCGACCCCTATTTTTCGGCGACCAAGATTCGTTGGGTCTTGGATAACGTGAAAGACGCCGAGAAACTAGCGAAGCGCGGAGACATGCTCTTCGGAACAACTGACACGTGGCTCGTTTGGAGGATGAGCCGAGGACGCCATTTCGTCACCGACTGCGCAACTGCCTCACGAACCATGCTGTTCAACATCCACAAAATGAAATGGGATGGTGAGCTTCTTCGAATCTTCCGTGTCCCAGACGGCATCATGGCAGATGTGCATCCTAATTCGGGAGACATCGCACGAACAGACCCTGGTGCGTTCCTGAGGATAGATGCGCCGATTTCAGGAATCATCGTAGACCAACAGAGCGCACTCTTCGGCCACGGTTGCTTCAGCAAAGGGGATTCTAAGAACACATACGGGACGGGCTGTTTCATGTTGATGAATACTGGGCCCACTCCTAAGACTTCACAGAATGGGTTGTTGACGACTGTCGCATGGGTGTTGGATGGGCGGAGGAACTATGCGTTGGATGGTGGCGTCTACGTGGCCGGATCCGCAATAGACTGGTTAATCCGCGGATTGCAGATTGTCAAGAAGCCTGAGGAAACCAGTAGGCTCGCGTATTCGATTCCAAGCAATCAAGGAGTGTACTTCGTCCCTGCATTCGTAGGACTAGCTGCGCCGTATTGGGATTCATACGCGCGTGGGACGATACTGGGGATATCGGACGGCACAACACGTGCACACATCGTAAGAGCTACCCTGGAATCGATCGCATTCCAAGTCAACGAGGTTCTGCGTTGCATGGAAGCAGACGCGAAGTTGAAAGTGAACCAACTGAGGGTCGACGGGGGTCCTACGGCGAATCAATATTTGATGCAGTTCCAAGCGGATATCAGTGGAATCCCGGTTGAGGTCCCTGAGGTAAGCGAGGTTACTGCACAGGGTGCCGCATTTTTGGCCGGGTTGGGTGTGGATTTTTGGAGCGACCTGTCAGATCTTCTTCGACTTAGGAAGAGTCGCGTGTACAGACCAAGAATGGGTGATGCGGAACGAGCGAAGTTGATACATGGATGGATGCGGGCGGTTGAACGTGCTCGTAACTGGGCCAGGGAAACGGCCTGAAAGAATTAAAGCCCCTGCGCACGTACCGCTAGACGGCGTTAACTTTGACCGAAACCCAAGGCGTCAACTTGTACGCCTACGTGAACGACCGTTACATGCGAAAGGACGAGGCATCGATTTCAATCTACGACCACGGTTTCCTGTATGGTGACGGCGTTTACGAGGCCATCAGAGCATATGATGGCATAGTGTTCAAGCTTCGCGAGCATTTGGATAGATTGTATGAGTCCGCCAAATCCATCAAGATTGACATACCGCTCGAGAAAGATGAGCTGGGACGGGTGGTTGTCGAGGTTCTGAAGAAGAACCAACTCAGGGATGGTTACGTTCGAATCGTTGTCTCCCGTGGCGCGGGCAGGATGGGGGTCGATCCAAGAAATTGTCCGAAGCCGACCTTAGTTGTTATGGCTGAATCTCGGGAACCGTTATTCGGCGAGAAGGTGAAGGGAATATCTGCAATTGTCTCCTCGCTTCGCAGAACACCCTCCTGGTCTCTGGATCCTAGGATTAAGACGCTCAATTATCTGAACAACATTCTTGCGAAGATTGAGGCCATCGAAGCGGGTGTCGAGGAAGCAATCATGCTCAATGAGCAGGGTTACGTAGCGGAGACATCAACTGAGAACGTCTTCGTTGTGAAGAACGGCGTAGTCGCCACGCCGCATCCATCTCTAGGTGTACTGAAAGGTATCACGCGTGATGTTGTCATCAGAATCGTCAAGGAGCTAGGATACCCGCTTGAGGAACGCAGCATCACGGTCCATGAACTCTATAACGCCGACGAAGTGCTCGTAACCGGGACAGCGGCGGAAGTCGTACCGATTGCCAAGATTAGTGGCAGAGTTGTCGGTGACGGGAAGATCGGGCCAGTTTTCACGAAGGTCATGGCTAGATTCCGCGAACTTGCTCATAGCCCCAAAGAGGGCATTGTGATAGAATAGGGACGATGCCACATTGACTCGCATACTCCATGCCTCTGATTTCCATGGTTCGGACATTGCCTACCGTAAGTTCCTAGGCGCAGCGAAAATGCACAAGGCGGACGTAGTCATCATCGGCGGAGACATCACCGGCAAGGCAATGGTTCCAGTCATCGAACAACCCGACGGTTCACATGAAGCATACTTCTTTGCTACCACTCACGTGGCCAGAACAAAAGAAGAACTCGAAGCGCTTACGAAACAAATCAGCCACGTTGGCTTCTATCCATATCCAACCAGTCGACTGGAGTACGAGGACCTCAAACAGAACCCAAGGAAGCTAGATGAGCTTTTTGCGAAGATAATGGTGGAACGTGTTGCGGAATGGGTCAAGCTGGCTGAAGAGCACCTGAAAAGCACTGGCGCGAAGTTCTACATGATGGCGGGAAACGACGACATATACGCAGTCGACGACGCCATCAATTCCTCAGACTACGTGGTGAATATCGAGGGTAAAGTCGTTGACATAGATGAGCACCACGAGATGATTAACACTGGGCACACGAACATGACGCCGTGGGAATGCCCAAGAGACGTGCCGGAAGAGAAGCTGGGTGAAATCATTGACAAGATGACGTCCCAAGTCAAGGACATGAAACGTTGCATCTTCAACCTTCACTGCCCACCCTACGACACAAAGCTGGACCAAGCGCCGAGACTGGATGAAAACATGACCTACGTGCACAAGGGCGGCCAAATCGAAATGATCCCAGTCGGGTCAACCTCAGTACGCAAGGCGATTGAGAAGCATCAGCCAACGCTGGGACTGCATGGACATATTCACGAAGCACGCGGATTCGACAGGATTGGACGAACACTTTTGATCAATGGCGGCAGCGAGTATGCAGAAGGTATCTGTAGAGCAGTTATTGTAAATATCGATAAGGACAAAGTAAAGGGTTACTTATTCATCTCTGGATAACGTTTTAAGCAAAGCGAACTGCACTCTTGCCTTGAGGCCTCAATTTGGCTGAAAAGGCACTCTTCGTAAGAAAAGCATCAGGACTTGTGAGGGCAATCGGCGGATTCGACGCCATGATATTCGGCGTCCACTGCATTAGCCTCTCATCATCAGGGCTCATCAGTTTCGCGTGGGTTGTATTCCTATGGCCTGGCGCGGACCTCTTCCAGCTACTCACAATCGCAATGATACTCTGCCTATTCCACGCCTTCACCTACTCGCAAATCGGTGCAACGATGCCCCGAGCTGGGGCGGATTACGTGTTTGCTAGTCGAACCTTGAACCCGACTTTGGCGTTTGCGAGCAGTTGGACCTTAACAATTTTCAGTGGAGTCGTTGCAGGGTCACTTATCGCTTGGATTCCATCCACAGTACTCTCAAGCTTCTACTGGTCGTGGGGTATGATTTTCAAGGCACCAGATTTGGTCAGCTTCTCAACGACTTTGACTTCTGGAACCAACGTGCTCACGATCGGCACAATCTTCGTCATCATCACATTCCTGACCATGATATTGCCCACACGGCCGATACTGCGCATACTCGAAATCGGATTCTTCCTCGGCGTTATAGCATGGATAATCATCTTCGCGTCCTTGCTTTCAGCTTCCGGTCCCGCCGCGTTCCAAGCCGCATGGGACGCCTTCATGGGCCAGGGCAATTATGCATCGGTGATTCCGACAGCGACGGCGCACGGGTTCAATTATGCACCGATGCCAGTTGGGTTGCTTACCGTTGCCGGGCTCATCATGGGCTTCTGGATTTACTACGGCTACTACATCCCAACATTCTTTGCAGGAGAACTCAAGGAAGCACCGAAGACACTAATCGTCGGAAGCTGGGGAGCACTCATAGTCACGTGGGCAATTTTCGGAGCTGGCGCATTACTGATCACAAAACTCACGACTCTGCAATGGATGTCGGCTGAAGCATACCTGTTCTACGGCTCGCCCGGCGTAACACCGGCGTTGCCGTTCATCACCTTCTACTCGGCTGTTCTGCTTCCGAACGCTATTCTAGTCGCCATTGTGATGATCGCGTTCGTTTACACGCTCATCAACCTCGCGCAAACGTACTTCTTCTACTGTAGCCGAAACATCTTCGCTTGGGCATTCGACCGCGTACTACCAGGCAGGGTTGCGGATGTCAGCACCAGACTGCGGAGCCCCGTTGTCGCAATGGCTCTAATCGCAGCCCTTGCTGAGCTCGGCGTATACTTCAGCATCTACACGACAATCTTCGTACAGATCAACTTCACCCTCTTCGCCATCATTACGATGCTAGTCCCAGTCCTCTCAGCGATTCTATACCCATTCATCAAGAAAGAGCAATGGAAGAATGGGCCCTCCCTCGTCAAAAAGACCGTCGGCGGATTTCCGTTGATGACCCTGATCGGGATAGTCACGATGGGTTACCTGCTCTGGATGATTTACGCGTCCTATGCATACCCAGCGGTCGGCGGCTTCATCACACTCAACACAGTCGCAACCTTCGTCGGCGTCTTCGTCGCGGGCCTAATAATATTCCAAGCGGCACGATACTACAGGCTAAAGAAAGAAGGGCTCGATATCGCGCTGACATTCAAAGAGATTCCGCCAGTCTAAACCCATTCAGCAAGACTCCTCCCCTTTTCCCTTTTTTCCGCGAATTTAATAGCGAAGCAACTGGGCACAGAGGCTTCCGTAAGCGATTTGCGGGGAGCACGGAGAGTTGTCGAAGTACGGGGCCATTCTTCCTGGCTTCCGTGATGAAGCAGAGCGCATCACGAGCGCCGCGAAGGAAGAGGGTGTGCTCCTCAGGATGATCGGGGCCCTTGCATTCAACGTGCACTGCCCCAAGTTCGGTTATTTGCAGGAAGCGATAGGGCGAAGCTACACTGACATAGACTTCGCGTCTTATGGCAAGCAGGCCACAAAGATCAGCAAGTTGTTCGCGGAACTCGGCTACCAGGAAGACTTCATGGTAACCAGACTCTTCGGGTCAGGGAGGATGCTCTTTCACGATACTGGTGGAAACAGACATTGCGATGTCTTCCTCGACAAACTGGCCTTCTCTCACGACATACCGTTTCAGGACAGACTCGAAGTGGATGAGCCAACTGCCCCACTCGCAGAGCTGCTATTGGAGAAGATGCAGATCGTGAAGCTGAACAGGAAGGACGTCGTCGACACGATAATGCTGCTCAGAGAGCATCAGTTGGGTGATTCAGATGATGATATTATTAACGCTCAACACATCGCGAACCTCTGCTCGCGCGACTGGGGATTATGGAAGACCGTCACAACCAACCTAGATAGAATTAGGGAACTCACGAAGGACATGGAGAAGCTTGCGCAGGAAGATAAAACAGACGTAACAGGGAAGATTGAGAAGCTCGTCACCCGCATAAACGACGAGCCAAAAAGCACGGGCTGGAAGATGCGGGCACGAATTGGCGAGAAAAGAAAATGGTACAGGGACGTCGAAGAACTATCACGAACTTGAATCGGAAGCGCCAAGAAGTCGGGCGGTCTGTTCCTGCTCTGGCACCGGCACACCCGAAATCGTCCACGATTTACACATTCGTCCACGGTTCGGTCATCTTGTGTGCGGACCATCAGATCGCGTGACTTATGGCGACTTTAGAGTAGCGTAGGTAAGCTCCGAGCCCAAAGAACAGAACTCAGATCCAAACGATTTTCACGCATCGTAAAAAAGAAATTGGCTTGCGTCCCCCCTGAGGGATATCCCATACCTGAAGCGCCACATTCATCAGGTCTTCCAACCCACTGAGGAACTCAAGGGACGGACGGAGTGATGGAAAGCGCTTCCAGTGCACTATGGGCGCGGAGTGGCATGGCGAGCGTGGATCTACATTCTGATTATGGTTGAGTGCTCGGAACTGTTGCAGGCCTAATCCTGGGAAGAACTTCCTGCGTAATCCGCTGCAAACCCGCCCCCGAGAGCGAGTAACGCCCCTGCTCCGCGATGAGCTTACCTTCCTTCCTAAGCTCGCTAACACGGGCGCGCACCACATTGTCCTTCATAGCTTTCCAACTCATTCCAAGCAACTCGATTACTTTCGCGTCTTCTATAGGAGTTGGACTGGCGCTATAGAGGATCAGGCCAATGGCTTCTTTCGCGGAAATCCTGTCGAAAGGTATTGTGAAATGTAGCTTGCCCTCTGGCGTAGTCTCCAGAATACCTGACAGTTCCTCTCCCGGAACAACTGCCTCAGAGGAAAGGTCTCCCATTCCTTGCTGCGAAGCAATTTGAGCTCCTGGCTGAGATTGGAGAAGCTCCTCGAACTTACCCTTCACGTACTCGTAGTCTCCTCCGAGCTCGACTTCAAAATTGCCCCTGCGAATCCTGAACCTCAATCTACGCTCAGACAATGAGCCCGCCAGCACAACCTACGAGCGGTGATATTTCATACTTGCGAGCGAAGGCAGCTTGTTCAATGATCATCGTTAAAAGACAGCGCCCAGATCGCCCCATGTCGAATTTGCCCGAACTTTGGTCGAAACAAGGGATCCATTGCGTCCAATCGAGCCCGTTACTCATGAAGACTATTTGAGATTCATCAGACTTGTAAATCAGCCGCCTCAAACTTTCAACGTCTGAAGCGGCAATTAGTCTCCTACTCTTTGAAACCGTACGATGTGACAGCCTTCGCTCGCCAAGAGCGCATCAGCGAGATCGATTATATGATCTTCACGGGCTTAAACTGCGCACTGTATTCCACTTCTCGATTTGTGATGACTTTCGATTCTGCTAACACTTATTTGCAGAAGAAGCGTTCTCGTGCGGCTGATGCGGCCGTAGTCTAGCCTGGTCTAGGACATTGCGTTTCTGCGCGTCCACTGGCCTTCCAAGCCAACGACCCGGGTCCGAATCCCGGCGGCCGCACCATTAACGCGAACCAACCCACTAGTGAATCGCATCTCCCAAGTTGATATAGTGCCGCTCCGTTAGTGTGTTTGCGATCGGACCCTATGCAGCATTCTATGGAGCGGTCTGGGCCGCCTCCTCGTCTTTTCGGTTTCGTCGGTTGGGGAATCCTGGCAATGATTTTTGTCGGCGTGATCGTTTATGGATTGTCAGTTTACTTGGACTGGGTTGTTCTCCAGTCCATGTATGCGTCCAAGGCAGGCTTGGATTGGTTTGCCATCAACTTCTACCACAATAACACCTTCATCGTCGCTGGTCTGCTCGCCTTTCTCTTCATCAATCCAATCCCAAGAAGGAGCCATCTGTTCGAGGCGTTCTCAGCGCTCGGAGGAACGATGGCTCGCATGAGAGGCCAAGAAGAGGCGATCTCGCTTGGCCCTGGCAGGGTTTCCTGGCTACTTTGGCAGATAATCAAGTGGGCTATCGCGTTTTGGATGATCGCATCGGCGAACGGGATACCGGGGCTCGGCAACCTGACGATGGTGATCACTATGCTGCAGAGCGGGCTCGGCGACTGGAGCCAGGTTTCGAAGATCTTTCTGCTCCCGTTGGCTCCCGTTTCGGGCACAGAACTTGTGGCGTTGATGCCCACGATGGAGGTTCAGTACCGTCTGATCTACGACATTCTCGCCGCGGTCGTGTTCGTGGCCGTCCTCCGGCTAATCTTGATGCTTGTCCGCGATTTCGCTCGACTCAAAACGAACGCGTGGGCGAGAGACCTGTTTCTCGTTCTCGCCTTGGTTGTGTTCTTGACGATCGCAGACGCGCCTTACTGGGCGATGAACGTTGCAACACCCAACAATTACCTAATAGCCGTAGTAGTCTTCGCGAGCTTTCTAGTCATTGCGGCGTCATTTCAGTTCGGTGTCGTTCGCAGAACAATAGGCATGGCCCGGCGGAAGCGATGGATCGTCTACCTGATGGCACTGTTCCTGTTCACAATATTGATCGTGAACTTGGGTTTCGTGGTCGGCTATTCGCTGAACTGGAACAACAACTGGACCGATTACGAATGGAGACCCATGACGGTGAAGCAGATCCAGGCAACTCGATGGGCTGCGGGGATCGAGGATGTGGGAACCGAACCGCTCTCTAGCCTCCCTGCAGGAAACACAAGTATCATCGTCTCCTTGGTGCGCCAGTGGGACCACGATGCTTCATACACGAAGATGAAGAATCAAATTGGTGTCAACTGGATGCAGCTGAGCGATTCGCACATAATCTACCTTAACGGTCACGAATACTGGGCTGCTCCCACAACGATCAACTATCCAACCGACGACTGGATCAGCCATCACCTCATCTACACGCACGCCTCCAGGATAGTCGTGATCGACAGTCATTCCGGCGAATATGTTTCCGTCCAGCAGGCATTTGGAGTTCGGTCGGAACCCTCCATCTATTATGGAGAGAAAATCAGCGACGATGTCTACGTCCACGTTAGAGGATTCGAGGAAATCGGGAACGCATCATACACCGGAGATCCTGACTACATACTTTCAGGCTGGCAGAGGACCCTGTGGTTCCTCGCGAAAGAAGGTCAAGTCGGTTTCGCCTTCACTCCTCCCCAAGACGACATCATGATGCTGCACAATCGAGATGTCCATCAGAGAGTTCAAGACATTCTGATCGGCGGGCTTACAACGGACCAGGCAAGTTACTTGGTCACGGACGGAAGCAGGATCTACTATCTCGTCCAAGTGTACACGGATTACCCGATTCATTCTGGATTTTCTGGCAGCAACTACCTGCGATTCTTCGGAGTCGTGCTCGTTGACATAGAAGACGGACGCATGTATCCCTACGTCATAGCAAAACCTGACGGCTTTCTCGTGGATTTTTACAGGCAATACTACTCATCATGGCAGTCTCCGCCGGATTGGCTTATCAGCCAATTACGCTATCCGGAAGACCTGCTTGGCACACACGACCTGCCCGGTCAGCTCGACGTGTCGTTCCAATATCACGTTAGCGACCCGTTCGTTTGGAGATCAGGCTCAGACTTCTACGAGCGACCTGAGGCTACGGAGGTACTCTACGTGCTAATGACCTCGGGCAACCGACCTGACTTCGTGGGACTGCAGCTGGTGGAATATCAGGCATCACCAGGTCGGAATCTCGCTGGGATGTACATAGCATACGGCAGCGACCAGCTCGGAAAAGTGAACCTGTACAGGATATCCAATTCCACAACGCAGCTCATTGGGCCATCGGCCGCCCTTCAAGCGGTTGAAACCGATGACTACGTACGCCAACAACTTACGCTCCTGCCAAACTACAGACTCGGAAACATTCTACTCTACCTCATCGGCGACCATCTTTACTATTTCATTCCTGTCTACATCAACACGGAAGTCCAGAACGCGGTTATCACGAAGATGGCTTTCGTCACTGTCGTCGACGCGACAACTGGGGCCAAAGTAGCGGTCGGGGCAGACTCCTCTCAGGCCTACTATGCGATATCCGGCGGAATCCCCACCATACTAGGCGCGGCGGAACGTCAGAAGAAACTCAACTCACAATTCTCCGACAGTGGATACTCACTGATCAGCCCGACGAGCATCAACGCTAACGCCGAAATCCGAATAGCAAACGTTACTTACACAGACGAAACCCAGTGGGCGTCTGTCAGCGCCACAATTAGCGATTTCATAGCCAACTACGCCCAAAAGTACGGTGTGACGGAAGTCTATTATTGGACCACGCAGAACGGTGACCTCAACTATGGAGTACTCGTTTCCGCAAACGGTGTTGTGAAACTCTACTACATAACCGTCCAGATCAGTTAGGTGTCTGCATGTCGTCGCAACAGGAAGAGTTCGAGCTATGGGTCAATAGCAAATACTCTAACCCCTTCTGGGTGGGACACCACAGATTCGAGAAGAGCATCACGGGCGAGATACGAGTGGACAACGGAATATTCAACAGGGATGAGGCTGTGATCCTCTTCCGGATGCTGAAGTCACGCGACCCCTTCACGAGACTCAACGCTAGATTCGTCATATGGGAGAGGAATCGTAGCTTGCTGATACTGCTCGTAATTGTCACGATCATAATGCTCGCGCTTGTGATCATCAGAATTCGCAGATAGCTCCACATGGTGTGAGATTGTGAGAGTTTACTCAGTGAGATACTCGTTTAGTCAGCGCTTTGTCGTGCCCGCGAGGCAGGCCTTCAAGTGGTGCACCGACTATCAGCCCGGAGACTTCACGCTAATGGGAGTCAAAGGTAGTCGAAGGATACGTAGGATCAACGAGGACACCGTTCTCCTCACTGAGGTAACTCGTAGCGGTGGGAAACGGATTGTGAAAACAAAGCTGGTCAGGATAAATGCTGCCGACATGTCTTGGACAAACACCCATGTTGCCGGACCACATCGCTACTCTCAATTCATGTACGAGATAATACCAGAAGCACGAGCGTCAAGACTTCAGTTTAGAGGCCTACTCCTATTCTATTCAGGCACACCTATCCGACCGAGTAGGCTCAAACAAATCGGTTTGGACGAAAAGCGAGAAGACTCCCGAGTGTGGCGTAATCTCGCGAAAGCGATGATCAAGGAGTTCGGCACGCGCCGTACGTGAATTTCAGACTGCATGATTTCTGATGCGTTTACCGAAACAGGAAAATTCATGAATGTGGAACGGCCAAAGTATAGTACGTGGTTTCTTTGACCGCCATCGAACGCGGTGGCCTAACAGACCGAGAGCAAGTTCAGGAGATGTATTCGAGGTTTGGTTGGAAGTGGGCCGTCATGGCCTACATGGCTGGTCGAGTCGTTGGGAACGGCAAGCAGCTGCCATCCACCATTGTGGATGATCTGAGGATGACAAGGGCGAGAATTGAGAGCGGGTGCGAGAGCCTTTGCGACATAGCCGCAGACCTTCGCAGGCTGGAGATTGAACTTTTCCCAGTGCTGTTGAACGTCAGCGAAGGCGAGGTTCACACGATGCTAGAGCTGCTGGGCAAAGCAATGAACGGATCCATTCAGGAGAGAGACATTGATCTATCACCGCTAAGACCCACGCTAGCTGAAGTATCTATTCCCAAGGTGTGCCTTCGACAAGTCGCCACGGCGTAGAATTACCGCCTGGAGGGGCCTCCCGCGATTCAAGGTCGAAAGATCGCCCCTCATATAGACGCCTCCCTAGTTCGCCTACGCCGATGGACCCGAGGGCCCGCCGTATAACCTACTTGCCTAGGACCTGTGTCTTCTTTTTCTCAAGCCAAGTCAAGAACCGCGACACGGAGTTAAGGTCTTTCTCAATGGAAACCGAAATCACTTGGGACGCAACTCGCGCGTATACGCATGCCACAAGTCCGAACCAGACCACTACAGAGTCAACTCCCTGGACGTATGCGGAATACTTTTCCGCCACTCCGAGAAGTGTGAGCGGCCCAAGCCTGACAAACTCTTCATCTGTATCCTGTGGAGAATAGGAGTGGACGCCTGGACGCATTTGATTGACAAGAATGTCTCCCTTGTCAGTTGTCAAAGCCACCCATCGAATCTTCCCATCTACGGCGAAAACTTCCTGAGCACTGACGACCGGCGTCACATGGGCCAATCTTGCGAACTCTCCGCCATCCTGCCCAGAACAAAATCCGTTCCTCGCGTATATAATGCTCGCCAAATGCAAGAGAATTGTGAAAATGCATCAAAAGCGAGACCGCACTCACTGTAAACCAACCACGAAAAACTACATTAGCATCAGTGATCGCACAATCCTCACGTGATCCGAGTTGCATAAAGTGAACATGACCGCGATCGCCGATGCTCCTGTTGCGGAGGCAGACGCGAAGGACGTCCGCATTAAGTGGCTGATCAATGAGAAAGACGGAGCCCCGAACTTCGTAATGCGCCACTTCACGGTGGGACCTAACGGGTTCACCCCACATCACAAACACGAGTGGGAGCATGAGGTCTACGTACTCGAAGGAGAAGGCAAGGTTCGATACGAGGACCAGGAAGAGAACATTCAATCTGGAGACGCTATTCTCATTCCGCCGAACAAGATGCACCAATTCCTAGCCGGCTCAGGCACACTGAAGTTTCTGTGCTTGGTCCCCAAATGAGGGCTACACGGCAGCCTACGCCTTGGCCTCGGCGCGTATCTCCTTTTCCAGCTCCCTGTTCTGTCGGCCGTTCTTATCGCTTTCGAGAAACGAGAACTTCTTGACGAGCGCCTTCGGGTAGAATTTTCTCCAGTCGAATTGAACTTCATCGCAGAGTTCCTTCACGGCATAGGGAGAGATGTAGTTCTTCAGCGAGGTGCCGAGGTTAAGTGTCTTTGTCAGTCTCATGTTCTCAAGCCGTGCCTTCAGGGCGACGCGCCGCTTGGCCGCGCTCTTCGTTTCCTTCCCCTCCAACTCAGCGAGCATCTTCTTCCGCTTGTCGTAGACTTCCTTCCAACGTTTAGGCGGAGCTTTCTGATGGTTCATTAGCTCAGCCACAGCAGCGTTTGCCTTTTGCAACGCCTGTAGCTTCGTCGTGTCATCATCATCGGCCTTGATTCTGATTTGCTTGAACGCATCCCTGAAGGTGTTCGTTGCAGCGTAGGTGCGGAATACCTTTGGACTCAGTCCTGGCATGACCTCGCGAAAGAAGTCACGAACGTGATTCGAGCTGATGCCATCAAAGACCACCGAGTTTGACTTCGACACGAATTCCTTTAGGTTGGCTACGACTTCGTTAGGCAGTTCAACTTCCTTGTGATAGCGTACTGAATCCTTTCCTAGGAAATCGAACTCCACTTTCGTTCCACCGTTGAACGCTATGTTTTCCCTTCTGAGCGTTGTCGCGCCAACCGTATCCGCCTCTTCCTTCACATCCTTCTCGTCACCCACACGGAGCTTCAACAAATCAATCAGAGCGGCGACCGTAGCGACCTTTCGCCTCCGTTCATCTGGTGAGACCAACCCCTCGTTGATGTGGGCGCGAACCTTCCCCAATTCGTGGTCGAGTTGCTCTGCAAGCTTGAACTTATCCTGAAACTTCTCTTGCCTTATCGGCGTGTGTTCGGCTAACCAAATGTACTTGACTTTCCCGGCGAGGGGATCTACCCATCGCGCCACCCACATCTCATCAGGCCGCCAAACTCTCCCCTTCCATTCGCCCGGGGGCATCGGCGCGTTCGGGCTTAGGTTCAACTCGACATCTTTGGTGGAGATCGAAGCTTTCCATTTCCCCCTCTTCGGGTGCCGGCCGCGCCCCATGAAGATCGATGGGGGCTCCACGGCGTAATTCCCTAGTTCCATCTTCTGGCCGTCAACTGTCGCCCATCCGTAGCGTTCTTTGTTCTGCTCACGAATCAGCTTGCGTTCAGCGGCGAGTTTCTTCCGTTCATCCTTCGGCATGTTCGCCTTGCGTGCTCTTTCAGACTCGACCCATCGCAGGATCGGTGACCAGTCTACATCCTCCTTTGCGAGCTTGCCTTTGATTCCTAAGGCTTTCGCGAAATCCTCCATGAAGTTCGCGCAGAACCTTTTGTCTTCAACGTATGGCGTCCCGAATTTCTGCACAAACTTGACAGCCATCTCCTCTTGAAGCGGCGTCAGGTTGACTTGTTTCCCTAGGACTTTGATGGTGAACCCCCTCGGTTCGTACGCTGCGGGTATCATGACTCCATTATGGAGAAACTGTTTCAACAGAAACGCCACCTCCGAAGAATCGTGATCCTACGCTGAGAGTCACCTTGCAAAGTCAAGAGATTCATTCGAATCAATGTGCGATTTTTGGTGAATCACGATGTTGAAAGGGCCTTATATGCAAATCGCACTGTGGATGGTAAGAATACTCGCTGACCGAGTCTCTGGGGACATCTGATGGTCAAGTTGGTTTTCCATGGTGGGGCGGGCGAGATCGGGGGCAACAAGATTCTGCTCATAGATCGAGACACGCGAATTCTTCTTGACTTCGGCATGAATTTTGCTGAACGCTCGAAGTTCTTCTCGACGCCATGGCTAGAGCCGAGGGACGAGAAAGGTTTCCTTGAGTTTGGGTTATTGCCGAGGATTGAGGGAACGTACCATTTCGACGAGGGGCCTGCTCAGGTAGACGCGGTCTTCCTTTCCCACTCGCATACAGATCACACAGCCTGTTTGCCGTTTCTCAAGAGAGAGATTCCTGTCTTCTGCGGCGAAACAACCGCACTCCTCCTCCAAGCTTTCAATGAAACCACGGCAGGCAGGAAGTTCGAAAGATACGCAGACGGTTTCAAGTTCACCACGTTTCGCACTGGCTCAAAGATCAGAATCAAGGGGGTCGAAGTTGAGCCCATTCACGTAGACCACTCCGTTCCAGGCGCGTACGGGTTCATAATACACACATCGGAGGGCGCTGTTCTCTATTCGGGAGACTTTCGCATTCACGGGGCAAGAGGTGACCTCACGGGGGATTTTGTCGACATCGCTGCCAAATCAAAGCCCATCGCGATGATCTGCGAGGGCACGAATCTTACCGAAGGCGAGGTCTCAACAGAGCAAGAAGTGCAGGTCAAGATAGGAAGAGTCGTAAACGCAACGTCAAAACTGGTGCTCGCGGACTTTCGATCTGCCGATGTGGATCGGATTCGAACGTTTCATCAGGCAGCCAGAGAGAGCCGACGAAAGTTGGCCATCTCACTCAAACAGGCCTACATCCTTGACAAGTTGAGAGCGGACAAGAACCTCGAATTGCCAGACCTGAACTCCCCTGACTTCCTAATCTTTCAGCGCGAGAAGAAACGGTACTACAACTGGGAAAGCGCGATCGTTGACCGGTACCAGAATGTTGTGGACGCAGCGCGGATCGGAGAACTTCAAAGCAAAGTTGTGCTTTCCACAACTTTTTCAGACTTCAACGAGATGCTGGACATCAAGCCCAAACCTGGCAGCAGTTTCATCTTCTCGACTTCGGAACCATTTAACGAGGAACTTGAAATCCGGCATGACAGGTACGTTAATTGGCTAGATCACTTCGGCCTGCCGATGTATCATATTCATTGCTCCGGCCATATCATGCCAAACGAGGCGAGACATGTCGTTGCGAAGGTTGCCCCCAAGAAATTCTTTCCGATACACACGGAGAACCCGCGGCTGTTTGGCCGGTTCGTCTCAGACCTTGCGCAAGTCGAGTTGCCGGAGAAAGGTGGAATCTACGAACTTCCCTGAACTCCACTCAGCAGGTTCTCGTAGACCTCGTAATCACTTTTGGAGAAGCACACGAAGATCACTTTCTGAATCTCCGTTGACCTCTCGAGAAACCGGCGAACGGTGTCCACTGCGATTCTCGAAGCTCTGTCCGTTGGAAAACCGTAGGCGCCGGTGCTGATTGAGGGGAAAGCGATGGTCTTCACGCCGTTCTCTTCGGCCAGCTTCAGCGAGTTGTGATAGCAATTCGCAAGCAAATTGTCTTCATCCAGTTTTCCTCCGCTCCACACCGGGCCAACTGTGTGAATGATGTTTTTCGCTCGCAGTCTGTACCCCTTCGTGATCCTCGCGTCTCCAGTCGCGCAACCTCCAATCTGGCGACATTCTTCGAGAAGACTAGGGCCAGCTGCTCGGTGGATCGCCCCGTCAACACCTCCTCCACCCAACAGTGATGTGTTAGCGGCGTTGACGATTGCGTCAGCGTTTTGCTGTGTTATGTCTCCCAAAACGAGTTCGATACTTGCCATATCTTGACGTTCCGCTCAGGTCGGTGTTCTTCGCGCGAGTTCTCGTAACGTCGACAGTCCCCAACCGTTGTGAGCGACATCAGATCGGTCAGGTGGCTTGCTGACATCAAACCATTCAGCCGAGACCAACTCAGGAGATGGTTTTAGCTCTGGCTGCTCATCGAGGTCGACCTTGTAATGGAAGGACAGATGCGAATTGTCATTGTCGCCTTTGAACGATTCAATGAATCCAAACGACACTGACGCAATACTCAGACCAAGTTGCTCTCTCAGAACTCTTTTTGCTCCAACCTCTGGGTGCTCGAAGTCTCTCAACCCATCATCTGGTAGGAACCATCCAGCCTCGCCGTCGTACTTCTCAAGATCCTTGTATTTGACAAATAGCGCTTTGCCGCCGTGGAACAGTCCAACGTCGACGACGAACGTATGAAACTTGCACAACTCGTTTCCCATAGTTCATGATCTCCAGTCGCGCGCTGGAGAATGATCTACTTATTATAGAGTTTCTACGCATCTTCTGGTAGGCGAAAGAAAGAGTATTCGAGCTCGTCCCAATTTCGTTCAGAAGTCGGGTCAATGGTTCAGTTTCGTGTTTTCAGACACTTGAACTCGGAGTACGCGAGCTACTCCACGAGCTGATAGGGCGAACAGTAGGATTGTGCCAAGAACGCCGATCGCTATTACGCTGCCCAGAAAGACGCCTAACCAGCCGACCTCCAAAGGCATGTTGAACAGGAGGCTTAGGTAGCTTCCGACGATCAATGTTATGACGGCTACCTCTAGAGCCACTCCCGCCAACTTCCATGATCGCTTTCTGTTCATCGAGATTTTCCACGCCAGGTAGGTGGCGATGAAATTCGCGATTGCTCCTCCGATTATGTCAACGGGGCCGAGTTCACCGAAGAAGTTTGCAATGAGCGCACCAATTGTCAGTCCGAGTACGGCCGGCCATCCGAAGATCATGGAGAGGGGCAGAAGTGCGTCTGCGACTCTTACCTGGAAGAGCTGGAAGCTGATTGGGGCGAGGAAGAAGACACCCACCGCGTATGCCGCCGCGAAAACGGCAGTCAACGCCACTGTGAGTGATTTGCCTCGTGAATCTTTCATTGGCTTGCCTCCCTGCTCCGGGGTTTGTTCGGCGCAACGGGTGGGAGGCCCCACTCACGCGCCAATTTCGCCCACTTACTGACATCGCATTTAGAGTTTCCGCTAGTGTAGGAGTCTTAAGTAAAATGCCAGACCTAGTTGATCCTGTTCAAGGCGATTCCATGGACAAGGTAATCCTAGCTGAGAAGTTCAACCATATTCGCGAGTTTTGGACGCCGTATGTCGTTGCTGAACTGAATGCCCAGCAGGTGAAGCTCGACAAGCTGAAGGGCGAGTTCGTCTGGCATCATCACCCCTTGTCGTAAACGGAAAGTTTCGGATGGAGTTTCGAGATCGGGGGGACTGTGGGTTAGGGGTGGGGGAGTTTATCGTCGTCCCAAGAGGGGTGGACCATCGGCCTGTGGCTGAGGAAGAGGCACATGTTCTTCTCTTCGAGCCGGCATCTACGTTGAATACTGGCAATGTGTGCAACGAGCGCACGTTAGAGAAACTTGAACGAATCTAGTAACCGGGCTAACAGCCGCATGCACCTGCAGAATTTGCGACGTGTCAAAATGCTTGTTTTGCAACGAAGAAAATAAGAAAGTGGGAAGCGTCAGGGCGCCGTTCCGATTCACTCGTTCTTGCGCCAGTTCGCAACGAGCTTCTTGCTTCCCTCGAGCAGCTTCTCGCGCGCCTTCCCGTTGCTGAGTATGCTGGCGGCGATTGCGCCCACTGCGAGTGAAACAACCGCTACGGCGACCTGCCTCTTGAATTGTCCATTCATGTTCTCTTTCAACCTCCTGTTGATGTGTGCTACATATACACGCAACTTCGCTATAAGTTGTTGCGTGGATTTTCGATACAACGATCGTCGAGCAGTGTATATTAACGTACCGAAAATGAAACATTAATATACCAACAAAGCTGTATGGCCGAAACATGGCAGCCGGACAGTTTGGACATGGGAACAACCTCACGCCGCCATGTCACAATCACAACACTGGACAAGTGACAACACGAACAAACGTGCGCAACCCGCCTCATGCCCATAGTCCGACTGTGGCCAACAAAGAGGTGAAAATCTCTTGGTGAAATGTCTGAAATGCGGAGGCGAAGTGATTGGCCCAGCCAAGGAATGGGACATGCATCCTAAGGATGGACGTGGCCCAGCGCTGCACATCAAACACTATTCATGCCCGTCATGTGGCAAGAAATTCCGGTTGGCCACCAAACTTGTAGGAGCATAGTTAGAATTGCTTAACCTCCAACCGTCACATTCCCACAAGCGCTAGAGACCCACCACCCCAGGACCGCCCGCCCCCCTCCACCCAGAGGGGGGCACCCACTCATTTCACGCGAGCCCGCGTCAATTGCCGATCGGAGGCATCTCAAGCCTCTGCTTGTCCCGCTTCATCTTGGACCACCTCACGAACTCCTCAGATGGCGGTTCCTCCTCGTACAGAGTTCGCCGAACCGCCTCAAGGAGGTAAGGGACTTGGCCTGCGTACTCGGCCCCAGTTGTCACTCTGTAGAATGATTGCGCGCCAGCGTCGAAAACGCTCTTGGCGCTGTCTCTCCATTCTGCAGAACGCAATATGTGATGGTCAAAGATCACAGTCGGAACCTTGCCAGCTATTCTGGATGCATTGCTTAATGCTGACACGATGGCTTCCTTGGCCACCTTGGAACCCTGCAGATATACCGGAGGCCCGCCCAGAACTAGTAGGTCTGGCCGCTCCCTCAGAATCATACGACTTGTTTGCTTCGACACTGGCCCTTGAACATCAGACGAGTGGACAAAACGCATATCGTCCGTCTCGATGGTTGTCATCAGAACCCATCCGAGCTCCGAACCTTCTCCGCCGTGTGGGACGGGCTGCGAAATCCTCACCTTGGTCGCTCCAAATTCAACCGTCTCGCGATCTGCCACCTTGCAGGTGGCACCGATCTTCTTGAGAAACTGCTGAAACATCCATCCTCTGCGACGTTGGCTGAAGTTTATCGAATCGCGGATGCTCTTGGCTAGCACGAGCTTGTCCTTGTAGATCTGCTCAGACTCCTCGACACTGCTACCAAGCCACACCGTCTCCGTGTAGTTTGGTGTGTGATGATCATTATGATAGTGGGAGACGACGATAAGATCGGCTTTCGCGGCGTACTCGCGAATCTTGGCCCTGCATATGTTCCGGGCCTGGTACTCTCTCGGATGAGGCAGTTTTCCAAACCTAGGTCCCAGGGCTACCCCTGCGTCGATTAGAACACGTGCGTCGGGTGTCTCCACGAATGTGCACATTGACCTGACGCCGAGACTCTCAAACCCTATTGGAGTTACGCGAATCATCGGCATCGGCGTGCGACTTCCCTTGGAATGTCCGAGGGTTCGGTTCGCAATCAGATAAGCTTGCAATGTGTTAGATACGCAAATTAGCAGGTTTCAGGCAAAAGTATAGTGGCGGGCGATGACGAGTCTGGCCCAATTGACTCGCAGTGAAATAGATCTTGAGTGCGCGAGCCCGCATTCACTGTCGGGCCCATTAGATCCTTACCGGCTCTAGGGTTCAGGTCTGTCGGCGCATATCCGGGGCCTTTGTTTGTTCCGCTTGTTAGGCTGTACAATGATGCTCTAGAAGTGGGTTTAGGTCTCGGCCACTTCAATCAGGTTTAGCAAAGTTCTCGTATTGTCGGTCCTCGAAAAGATTACGTACCTCCGCTGCCTTGTAACGGCTTCGGTTTTAGCCTGTGCAAGTCGGGGAGTATGACCTTTTCATCGATCTAGATTTTGACCGCCTCGAATATAGTGGAAGACTTCTCATCAGGCTTCAGACAGAGCAGAATGTCGTACTGAATGCCGTTGGGTTGAACATTCACCGCATTAGGTCGGGGGAGAGGGATCTTCACTTCAGCCAGCAGGGAGAGGACCTCATCGTGCATACAGGGGCATTCGCAGGGAGCTTCGAAGTAGAATACTCCGCGGTAGTTCCAGATTCTCTCGCTGGAATCTACAGAGCACCCTACAGCAACACGCACATTGTGACCACCCATTTCGAGGCAGCCCAAGCCAGACGAATGTTTCCGTGCGTCGACCGACCCGACATCAAAGCCGAATTCAAACTCACCGTAAGAATAGACAAGGATCTGACAGCGATTTCCAACATGCCCGTCGAATTCACCAAACAAAATGGCGAGAAGAAGACAGTAGCCTTCCAGAAGTCGCCGAGAATGTCCACTTATCTTCTCTACCTCGGTGTTGGAAAATTCGAAGAGTCAACACAACGAATGGACGGGACCGATATCATCGTCGCCACCACCCCCGGAAAGACTCGGTACGGCGGTTTCGCTCAGAAAGAAGCTCGCAACGCGATCCGATACTTCAATTCCTATTACGGAATTCCATACACCCTCCCCAAGCTTCACCTCATCGGCGTCCCGGAATTTGCGATGGGGGCTATGGAGAACTGGGGAGCCATAACGTTCCGCGAGACCAGGCTGCTCGTACAGCCGAGCACGAGCACGAAGACCAAGATGCAGATCTCGTTAGCCGTCGCTCACGAGTTGGCTCATCAATGGTTCGGCGATCTGGTAACCATGAAGTGGTGGGACGATATTTGGCTCAATGAGAGCTTCGCGACTCTCATGGCCTACAAGGCAGTCGACTCTATGCATCCGGATTGGAACATCAGAAACAACTTCTTCAACGGAGAACCAAAAGTGGAGACACTCGTGGGAGCGCTGTCCAGAGACTGCATGAAAAGCACTCACCCTATCCAAGTTCCTGTCAACTCACCTGACGAGATCGAACAAATCTTCGACGCCATTAGCTATGGGAAAGGCGCTCATGTCCTCGAGATGATTGAGGCATACATCGGCGAAGAGGCGTTTCGGCAAGGAGTGCAACGTTACCTTTCTGAGCATGCGTACTCCAACGCTAGCAGTGGCGACTTATGGTCGGCTCTCGAACGCGCATCTGGAAAGCCGGTGGTGAGAATAATGACCAGTTGGATAACGCAACCTGGTTATCCTAATCTGACTCTTTCGTTGCGCGATGGAAGGCTCCATCTTAGTCAATCAAGATTCCTGCTCTCCTCCCATTCTGAGAAGGTTACCTGGCCGATTCCTCTGATAATTGAAATCAACGGAAAAAGAGAGAACGTTCTGATGGAAGGATCCGAGGAAGCCATCGATGTCGGAGTTATCGATTCGCTCAGGGTTAATCCTGACCGACCGGGGTTTTATTCGGTTTACTCTCCAGGACTCGATGACCTTGTCTGGAGAAGCAAGCTTTCTCCTTATGACAGATGGGGAATCGCGTTCGACGCCTTCAATCTTCTCCTTGCTGAGAAGATCACTTTCGACGAATACATGACGAAGCTCAAGAGATTCGATAACGAGACTGATCCGCTTCCTGCGCAAGAGGTGTCCGATCAATTCGACCGACTCTGGATGTTAGTCCCGGCCGCAGCAGCTGCACCCTCGAGAGCATTTCACAGAACACTGATCACCGCCCTTGAGAAGAACACCGACGAGAACAGCTCAATACTCCATGGAACGGTGGCTGCGAGATTGGTTCTGGTCGATCACGAATACGCATCCGACTTGGCGGAGGACTTCAAGCGGTACAAGACCATCGCGCCAGAGATGCGAAGCGCCGTCGCTATCGCTTACGCCAGAACTACAAAAGACTTCCAAGGGTTGGTGAATGCCTTCCGGGAAAGTGAATCAGACGAAGAAAAGGATAGATTTCTAGGCGCAATGTCCAACCTTCCCGACGAAACACTTGTTCAACAGACAATAGACCTTGCCTTGAGTGGAGAGGTGAAGAGACAGGACGTCATCTTCGTGATCGCCTCCTGTGCGCGCAACCCTCAGGCCAAAGACATAACGTGGAATTGTATCCGATCCAACCTTGGAAAGCTCCAAGCTCTTTACCAGAGCACGGGTCTGCTTTCCTCGATTCTCCTTGCAATCATTCCCTTTTTGGGCGTGGGTCGAGTGCAAGAAGTGGAAGAATTCTTTCGCACGCATCCCGTGCCCGACGCTGATGTAGGGATCAAGGCTGGGCTAGAGAGGCTATGGGCCTACGATCGGTTGGTTAGGCGGGTAATGCAGCCTTCTCGCTGAGGCGAAAGGAACCGGTCAGTCTCTTCGTCTGCGTCTGCAGCATGCAGCCGCCATGAGGAGGCCGAGAGCAATCCCAAGTAAGAGGGCTCTTCGCACCTTCCTTCGATGAATCGGGTTCCTTGCTGGGTTATCTCAAGGACTCCGGCGGGTCTGACGGCTACACCGCCGCCGGCTCCCGAGCCCGGTTTATCGTCCTGCGCAGTGCTTTGGGGTCCTCTTCCGGCCCTGTTCTATCCACTGTGATGTGTCAGGTCTCTGAAGTATACGTCTG
>Ga0315268_10001989_pt1 | contig 23341 bp, 23 predicted proteins | sample C1_top_MG_FD_204535 | JGI IMG/M metagenome (GOLD analysis project Ga0315268, IMG submission 204535) | Sediment microbial communities from Yellowstone Lake, YNP, Wyoming, USA - C1_top | ecosystem: Environmental > Aquatic > Freshwater > Lake > Sediment | place: USA: Wyoming | collected 2017-08-01 | reverse complement strand
GACACGCCAAACGATGGTGTCATGACAGTAAACGCTGAACTTGTGCCAATAGCTTCAGCGAGCTTTGAGCCTGGACCGCCAGACGAAAACTCCATTGAACTTGCAAGAATCGTGGATAGAGGAATAAGGGAATCAGAGGCAATCGACACAGAAAAACTATGCATCGAGCCTGGAAAGAAGGTGTTCATCGTTTACGTAGATGTTTACGTTTTGAATCATGATGGAAACCTGATAGATGCTTCAGCTCTGGCTGCTGTTGCGGCGTTGCAGAACACGAAAATGGCGAACTATGAGATTGAAGATGGCGAACTCAAGACAAAGTCAGGCTACACACCATTACCTATGAACAAAAACCCGATAACAGTGACTTTTGCCAAGATTGGCGACAAACTCGTCGTTGACCCAGGCTTGGAGGAGGAAGAGGTAATGGATGCTAGGCTTTCAATGGCAATCGATGATGATGGAAACATCTGTGCAATACAGAAAGGCGGAACAGGATACTTCAAACCAGAAGAGATACTGGAAGTCGCCAAACTGGCCAAGGAAAAAGCCAAAGAAATGCGCAAGAAGCTAGGCTGGTAAAAAACGTGGGAAGAACCAAAAAAGTCGGCGCCACACGCGGGCTAGGAGTCCGCTATGGAGCTATGGTGAGAAAACGCTACTCGAAAGTATTCACCCAGTTAAAGCAGCCTCACCCGTGTCCCCAATGCGGATTTCCAAGAGTCAAAAGAGAAAGCGTAGGCGTCTGGAAATGCAGAAAATGCGGATACACCTTCACAGGCGGAGCCTACGTTCCAACGACAAAACTGGGCATAGTGGCAAAACGCGCAGCCAAAGGCGTCCCCGTTGAAGAAACAATCAAAGCAACGGAAGAAGACGCCCAGCAAGAATCAGAAGAGACCGAATAGTCTCCTTCCACTTTTTGAACCTATTCTTTTTCTAATCAGAAAATAGCAACGCAAGTCTTAATCAGTTCAGCGAAAGTAATAACCGTCTGATAATGCCATCTGCTTTGGAGTACGAAAGATGAAGACTAGCGCTTTAATACGCCTGAAGTTTTCCTCAGAAAAGCAACTGGAAACAGTTTTAAGGGCACTGGAACCAGAAGTCAAGAAACCCTCAACCATGCGGTCAAGTGCTGCCTTGAAGAAGGAAGGCAGATTCTTGGTTTTGAATGTTAAAGCAAAGGACACTGTGGCGTTGCGCGCCACGTTAAATGCTTACCTCAGATGGATAAACTCAATAATGAACACCATAGAAACCCTGAAAAAACAACAAGTAGTTTGCAGCAGAAGAAAACAGAATGAACGCATGGTCATAATGAGAATGCTTAATTAAGGGCTTGGCTTAATGCTGTGCGAATAATGGAAGGATGAAAAGTGAGTGACGAAGTTTCCCAGCTTCCACCGCAGATTCAAGAACGTTTATTGAGGTTACAGCAGTTACAGCAAACACTCCAATCCATTTTGGCGCAGAAACAACAAGTAGAACTTGAATCCACAGAAACCGAGCAAGCCCTCAGTGAAGTTCAAAAACTGGGTGAAGACACAATAATATACAAGGCAACAGGTTCACTCATGATAAAATCTGACAAAACCAAGATAACGACCGAGCTGAATGAACGAAAGGAATTGCTTGGCACAAGAGTTGCAGTGCTTGCAAAACAGGAAGAACGTTTACGTGCTCAGGTAAAAGATGTGCAGACTAAGCTGCAGCAAGATTTGAATCCAGTTTCTCCACCTCCAGAATAGCCGTAGACGACGGCTTAGGTGATGATTCGTGGAAGAGCTTGGTATACCAGAGTTAACCAGCGAACAAACAGAAGAGTTATGTGCGATTGCGGAAGAAGCCACAAGACGATACATTCTCTCAAAGGTTGGTGCAAAGAACGTTGACAAACTGAACGTGGTTGCGGAGGCAGAGGGCGTAAAACCAGTGTGTCTCACGATTGATGCTGATGTTACCTTGTCAGAATCTGCTGAAAACTGTAATGTACAAGAGCTTGTTAAGGAAGCTGTGAAAGCGGGTTTCGCGGCGGCTGAAAAGTATTTGAGGGAACTAGGGTGTCTTTCGCCGAAATAACGAAAATTCTTGACACGCTAGACGCGAAACGTGTTGTTTTATTGTGTCATCATAACGCTGACCCGGACGCGATTTGTTCAGCCTACGCATTTCAGAGCCTGCTGAAGCAAACTAGACCAGACGCCAAGGTTGAGATTGGAGCGTCTCATGGAATAAGCCGATTGGCGAAACATCTTCTTGAGCAATTGCCCATCGAAGTCAAAAGCGAACCGAACACTGAAGCAGCAGAAGCCATAGTTTTGCTCGACACGAACACCGTTCAACAGCTCGACGAATTGGCTGAAAAAATCAGATCAGGAAAAGCTCCCATAATAGTCATAGACCATCATGCAGCCCACCCAGAAACAGACAAGTTAGCAGCATTGTGCATAACGGACGAGGAAGCTTCATCAACATGCGAAATAGTCTACGGCTTCTACAAAGAAATGAACCGTCAACCAGGTTTAAGTGAAGCAAAAGCGCTTTTTTTGGGCATAGCATTTGACACGCGCCACTTTGTGTTAGCCAATTCAAACACGCTCAAGAACGTTGCAGACCTGATTGATGCTGGCGTAAACGTGCGAGAGGTATTGCCTATACTTTCTCTGCCTATGGACATGCCAGAACGAGTGGCAAGATTGAAAGCTGGCAGAAGAACGAAACTGCTCAGAATAGGGGAATGGATAATTGCGTTTTCGCATGTCAGTGCCTATCAGGCCTCGGCAGCAAGAGCATTAATCGATTTAGGGGCAGACATGGCTGCGGTGGCAGGGCAAAAGAACAAAGACATAGAAATAAGCCTAAGAGCAAATCGTGAATTCAACGAAAAAACAGGCATACACTTGGGCAAGGACATAGCAAAGCCTCTAGGAGAATATCTTCATGGCATGGGCGGCGGACACGTCACAGCTGCAGGCGTCAATGGCGTTGCTGACATAGAAACTGGACTTAAACGGTGCTATTTACTTATCAAAGAAAACTTGGCAAAACCCAGAACCGAGTAGCTACTCTTAAATGATGCACCACTCCGCTAAGAGCATGAAGAAGGTCGACACCTGCATGCCGATCATTGAAGCTAAAAACCTTACATACACTTATCCCGGCAGCACAAAGCCATCAATCACTGATGTTACTTTGAGAATAGAGAAAGGCGAATTCGCCCTCATAACGGGCCCAAGCGGATGTGGCAAAACAACGCTGTGTCGATGCTTCAATGGGTTAATTCCACATTTCTACCAAGGTGAATACAAAGGTAAAATGACAGTCGCAGAACTGAATATCGTTGAACACCCAATCTTTGAACTAGCAAAACACGTAGGGCTTGTGTTTCAGAACCCAGAGAACCAGCTTTTCGCTTTATCCGTCGAGAAAGACGTCGCCTTCGGACTTGAAAACCTTGGCTTCTCAAGAGAAGAGATGCAAAGAAGAGTAGATGAAGCGATGAGGCTTACGGGCATCTATGATTTGAGAGAAAGAGCGCCTCACGAGCTTTCGGGTGGACAACAGCAAAGAGTGGCGATAGCCTCCGTCCTTGCCATGCAGCCTGAAGTAATTGTCCTTGACGAGCCGACAAGCTTCCTAGACCCTTTGAGCGCAAAAAAAATCTTCGAAGTCATCGACTACTTAAACAAGAGTATGGGAATAACGGTTGTTCTTGTCGAGCATCGACTCGATCTAACAGCCCGATACGCTAACCACATTATCGTGATGGACGACGCTAAAACAGTTCTTGACGGTGATCCACGGGAAATATTGCAATCTGAAGAAGCCCGCTTGATCGGCATAGGAATCCCCAAAGCAACAAGACTATATCAAATACTTGAGAAAGACGGCGCAAATCTTAACGGTTCAATCCCATTGTCCTCGGACGAAATGGCAACCCTCTTGAAGGAGACGCTGCGGATTCAATGATTGAAGCCAAAAACGTTTCCTTCGCCTACCCAAATGGCGTAGAAGCACTGAAAGATGTGTCGATAACAATCAAAGACGGCGAATTCGCAGCCATAATGGGGCAAAACGGGGCTGGAAAAACCACCTTAGTCAAACAATTCAACGGATTGCTCAAACCAACCAAAGGACAAGTGTTTGTTGACGGAGCAGACACAAAGAAAGTCAGCGTTGCCTCGCTGTCTAGAAGTGTAGGATTTGTTTTTCAAAATCCAGACCATCAACTCTTCAGCGAAACAGTCGAAGATGAAATAGCCTTTGCGTTAAGAAATTTCGGATTCGAAGACAGCGTAATCAAGGAACGCGTAAACTGGGCGCTAAACCTGCTAAACCTGACGCAATATACAAAAACTTCCCCTTTCATGTTAAGCGGAGGAGAACGCAAACGCTTAGCCTTAGCTTCAGTTCTAGCTTGGGACCCAAAAATACTGATCTTGGACGAACCGACAATTGGACAGGACTATCAACAGAAGGAGAAGCTTAGGCAGTTTATCCTGCAGATGAGAACCCAGCAGAGAACGATCATCATAGTCACGCATGACGTGGAATTCGTAGCTGAATGCGACCCCAGAGTGCTATTGATGCGTGAAGGAAGAATAGTTGCTGACGGCGAAGCTCGAAAAATCCTCTCGAACACAGACGTGCTGACAATGGCGTCAGTTGTACCGCCGCAAGTCACTCAAATCTTCCTTCAACTGCCTGAACTGAATCTGCCCAAAGACGTTATTGACGTTTATGAAGCCAGAGGAATCCTTCTCAAAGTTTTGGAGAATAGGCACAAATGAGCGTCTTTGACGGGCTCAAATTTCGAAAAGTCTACTCGCCTATTCACAATTTAGACCCGAGAATCAAATTTGTCTATGTGTGTGCCATTTTTGTGGTGGCGATAATTTTCTGGGAAATATTGGCGTTAGCAGCACTGTTCTTGCTGCAACTTCCATTCATCTTGTTAGCAGGCGTCAAACGCGAATGGATAAGGTCAATGCGAGGAGCAGCATTTCTGGCTACAGTGATTTTCCTAACAAACTTCATAGTTGGATATATCGGAGCGGGCTGGATAGTGACAGGAAAGAACTTGGAAAACGCAATAGCCATGACCCTACGGTTCATAGTGCTCGTCGAATCCTTCTCTGTTTTCTTCCTGACCACTTCACCAGACCACTTGGGTTTGGCACTAGAGCAAACACACATTCCATACGAGTTCGTCTTCGCCTTCACAACAGCCGTCCGCTTCGTTCCGGTCTTAGCCGAAGAAGCCCAGACAATAATGGACGCTCAAAAAGCAAGAGGTCTAGAACTTGAACGAGGAAACTTTATGAAAAGAATCAGAAACTACATTCCGATTTTAATACCGCTCATCGTCAGCGCGATTCGCAGAAGCCTTGAGCTTGCGGAAGCCATGGAATCCCGCGCGTGGGGAGCAACCAAAAAACGCACAAACCTCTACGTGCTCAAGATGCACAAAGGCGACTTTGCCCTAATAGCTCTAACAATCGGAATTCTACTGATCGCAATTTACGTCCACTTCTACGTTCCAATACCGTCTCTAAGTGACATCTGGACCCATCTATATTAAACCACAAGACTTTTAACAAAGTCGAATGTGAAATGGGTTTCTCGGGGGAGCTGAAAGAGTTGAAATGGCTAACAGCAGCGTACGAAGAGATCATAGCTTGCATCAGAGATTCGATGGAAGAACTCGACATGGAAGAAGTCGAAAATCTCATTAATCTCCTGCTCAAGGCAAAGAGGAAAAAAATATTCACGGTCGGCATGGGAAGAAGCGGTTTCGTGGCGAGAGCCTTTGCCTTGCGGCTCATGAACCTAGGTTTCAACGTATATTTCCTAGGCGAAACAATCACGCCAGCCGCGGAAAAAGGAGACCTGTTAATAGCCATTTCAGGAACTGGCAGCACAAAAATGGTTTTGACCGCAAGCTCTGCCGCCAAAGAAATCGGAGCAACAGTAGTCGCAGTCACGTCTTTTCGGAACTCTCCGCTGGGTAAATTGGCTGATCTTATCGTAACAATAAAGGGCAGAACCAAGGCAGGAATGCCTAGAGAAGAAGATTACATGGCTAGACAAATCATCGGCGAACGAGAACCCTTAACGCCGTTGGGAAGCATCTTTGAAAACAACTCAATGGTCTTCCTAGATAGCCTCATCGTTGAGTTGATGCACAGGATGGGGCGAACTGAGGCGGATCTGAAACGCAGGCACGCTACAATAGAATAGGCATAACGCAAAAATCTGAGATTCTATGATTTTATGGTTTCTTTCAGGTATTTCTGCTGAAGTATCTTCGCTATCTCACCATCTTCAACTATAAATGCTCCTCGATAGCCGCAATTTCTGCACTGCCAAATTGACCACAGCTGAGCAAGACCAGAAGCCCAGAAAATGTTGGTTGATCCGCATTTTGGGCAGAACTTGAACCTTGACTTTCTGCTTCTAGGCTTGGCTTCAGCTTTTTCTGCACCATCGAAAGCATATTGTGATCTGTTTTTCGTTTTTCTGGGTTTCTTGAGTAAGCGTTTTTTGGGAAGTTTGGGTCTTTTTACTTTTTTTGCGTCGGCTACAGTCAATGTTTAGCCTCACGATATTGGGTGCAGTTCGTGTCTTTTAAGGTTGGCTGGTTTTAAGCGGGGTAAGGATTAGGCATGCATATAACTTATTAAGACTCACGACACAGTATATCCCATTGAAATGATAAGCCACACTCTGAACCAAGGAGGGCAACACTAACGCCCAAACAAACACAAGAAACGTCTGAAACCATAGAGCAAACCCAACCAGCCATAATACTCAAAGAAGAGAGAAAACCAACCGTCTTCAGAGAGGCTTATCCAATTCAAGAACCATACGTCTACGCAGCCATAGTCAAAGACCCAGAAACACAAAAAACGGTCTACGAAGTAATAGAACCTACACTTCAGCAAGACGAAGAGAAAAGGCTCAAGGAAATAAGACAGTTCTTGATGGAGGAGGTTGACGTAAACCTAAAAGAAATAGAAACAAAGGAAAAAGCTGAAAATTACCTGAAAGAAAAGGCAAAGGAGATCATCAAGAGATACCATGTCAAAGTGCCGCCTGAAGCAGTGGACAAGCTCCTGTACTACATTGTGCGAGATTTCTTAGGCTACGGGAAAATAGACGCGTTAATGAAGGATCACTTGATAGAGGACATATCAGCAGACGGCGTAAACATACCAATCTATGCTTGGCACAGAATATACGAATCACTACCCACAAACGTGTTGTTCAAAGACGAGACCGAGCTAAACTCGTTCATAATTCGAATGGCATACCTGGCTGGAAAGAACATTTCCATTGCTTCCCCAATGCTAGACGCTTCATTGCCAGACGGAAGCCGAATACAGATGACTTACGGAAGCGAAGTCACAAGAAGAGGATCAACATTTACCATCAGACGCTTCAGAGCCGACCCACTCACAATCTCAGATCTTATAGAACTCAAAACCGTCTCCTCTGACATAGCTGCATATCTTTGGTACATCATAGAAAACAGAGCATCCGTACTGGTGGCAGGCGGAGTCGCAGCAGGAAAAACTACAATGCTGAACTGCCTGTCAATGTTCATCAAGCCTGAAATGAAAATAGTCAGCGTTGAAGACACACAAGAACTCAACCTTCCACATGAAAACTGGATCCCCTCCGTAGTGCGATTGGGCTTTGGACATGACGACAGAAAAGGCAGCGGTTCCATAACGCTGTTTGACCTGTTGAAGGCAGCAGTTCGACAAAGACCCGACTACATCATCGTGGGTGAGGTTCGAGGAGAAGAAGCGTACACTCTATTCCAAGCCATGGCAACTGGTCACTTAGGAATGTGCACAATTCATGCTGAGTCGGTTGAAGCTGTCATCAACCGATTAGGGTCTGAACCCATGAACATTCCAAGAACGCTCATCGCAATGACAGACGTAATAATGGTAGTAAACAGAACAGAGATTGAGGGAAAACCGGCAAGAAGAGCAATTGCCACCGCAGAAGTAGAAGGACTAGACTCAAAGCGAAAAAACATACTAACTGATGATGTTTTTACATGGAACAAGAAGACAGACAAGTTTGTTTTCTCGGGACGCAGTTCCATTCTGGAGAAGCATATGAAAAAAGCGGGCTTGACTGAGGAAGAAATCAGAAGCGAATTAAACCGGAGGAAAACGGTTCTCGAATGGATGGTGCACGAGGGCATCAGACGCCACACGGAAGTCGCAAACGTGATTCGAGAATACTATGCAAACCCAAACCGTGTTTTCCAGAAAGCACGAGTGGGACTAAAATGAAAAGCAATAAAGTAGTTGAGAAAATCAAAACACTGTACAGCCAGTTAACCAGAAGGCTTAGACTACTTTCAGCACGATTACCAAGCCACAAACAAACCACCCTTGAAAGCCCACACTCAATAGCTTATCAGCTAATTGGCCAAAAAACAGAGCGAGCCCTGCCCATTTTCAGGGATTTGGACCTGAACTTGGAAAGATCTGATTTGAAGATTAGCTTCAGGGCGTACGTAAGCATGATCGTATTCGCATCAACGCTAATTTCTCTGGGCACTTTGATAATCATTCCTTGCGTGCTGTTTTTTGCTTTTTCCATGCAGCTTATATCAGCAATTCTGTTCGGCGTCGGAATAAGCTTGTTCGCAGGCGCATTTTCCGTCATCGGATTCTATTTCTATCCAATATATCGGGCAGACACGTTGAAAAGGGCTTTAGAAGACGAACTGCCCTTCACGACGGGTTACATGTCAATTCTCACGGGCGCAGGAGTCTCTCCAGAGAAAATCTTCTATTCACTCTCAAACCTCAGCGTCCCATTAGCCGTTTCCAATGAAGCCAAAAACGTGGTCAGAAACGTTAACCTATTTGGATCAGACATCATCTCCGCCTTAGAAGAAGCTTCCAAGCGCACTCCATCTGAAAAGTTCCGAGAGATGTTAGAAGGATTCATCTCAACAATACATTCTGGAAGTAATCTAACAGTCTACCTGCATGAGAAATCAAAGCATTACATGAAACTGAAGAGAATAAGTCTGAAAAAGTTTGCAGACACACTGTCCATGCTATCAGAGTTCTACGTTGCCGTGCTTCTCACTGGTCCCTTGATGCTTGTTATCATGCTTTCTGTTATGGCAATGCTCGGCGGAGACAGTTTAGGGTTTCTAAACCCAGATCTTCTACTCCGCATGCTTACTTACGTCGGAATACCGTTAGGAGCCATAATATTCCTCGTAATTTTGGATGCAACATCACCTAAGTGGTAGTGAAGATGCCGAAGATAGAGAGGAAAATCCAGAAAATCACTCTGCTCGTCTCAGCCTCGGCAGCACTCGCCCTAGTTCTTTTTGCATCAGTCGCTTTCAAAGGATACCCGGCTTTTGATGAGTCTGTCTTCTTCGCAATAATCATTGCAACTTCGCCCATTGCGGTGATGAACTACGTCGACTATAAGTGGAGACGAGCGATAGATGAGCATCTGCCAGACCTATTCAGAAGTATAGTACAGGCTCAGCAGACAGGTATGACACTCGTTCAAGCGTTAGAAGAAGCAGCAAAGAGGGATTATGGCCCCTTAACTGCAGAACTGAGAAAAATGAACTCACAGATTTCGTGGGGAATGACTTTCGAAGAGGCGTTGGTAGCTTTTGGAGAACGTGTTGACACCGTGCTTATACGGAGAACCGTGCCATTGATTATTGAAGCAAGTCGTTCAGGTGGGCATGTAGAGAAGACTTTTGACCCTATGGGAAAGTTCATTCAGTCCACCCTTCTGCTTGATAAAGAACGCAGAACCCAGACAAAACCGTACACTGCAATAATCTACGTGGCGTTCTTCGTGTTTCTGTTCACGATCATATTGCTATTCAAATCCTTCTTTGTCAGCGTAGAAGGACTGCCTATTCTTGGCAGAACAGTGATGTCGCCTAAGGAGATTCAGCGGATATTTTTCCACATGACTTCAGTTCAAGGGTTTTTCGGGGGGCTTGTGGCTGGAAAAATGGGTGAAGGCACGTTAGGCGCTGGAATGAAGCATAGCCTCATACTAATGCTCTGCGGCTACGTCGCTCTCAAACTCTTTCTGTGAGGCGAGCATGCATGGTGAGAAAGTCTAAGTTTTTCGGTGACAAACGGGGCATAACTCCCGTGTTGAGCAATCTCTTGCTAACAGTCGTGGCTGTAGCTGCCATGGCAATTGCTACAACAGCAACGTACGTGATAACGACGAACCTGCGAGAGACGATGAGTGAACGTATTGTTGTGGAGGATTTGTGGTTCAACAATTCAACAGGAGGCATAAGCGTTTACTTGTACAATGTTGGTAAGGTTGCGATTCACGTGTCTGCAGTTTACGTCAATCATACAACCCAGCCTTTCACAAAACCGTTCAATCTAGAAATCAACGAACACAAATGGCTTAATATTTCACGAAGCTGGGTTTCAGGAGATCTATGCTACGTTGACATAATCACATCTAGGGGGACGCATGTTGGAGGCTATTATGAAGCGCCTTAGAACCGATAAACGTGGCATAAGCAACGTCATAGTTGTTATGCTAAGCCTAGTTCTTATAGTGATCATCGTAAGCAACGTGGTGCTTTGGAGTTACCAAATGAACCAGATTGATCTGGACAGAATGCACGAAAACGTTACACTTGCCAACGTGACACGCATAACAGGATCTTCATGGTTCACAACTCAAAGCGAATATGCAGTCACAGCAGGAAGCAGAACGAGCGGGACTTATACAGACACACAGGCGATAGGAGGTTCATACGAAAGTTTCAGAGAAGAAAAAACCCAGACCTTCAACCCTTCAAGCTATGTTCCTTACGAATCCACACGTTACCTTTCTGGAAGCATGATAGATCTGAGATCAGACGACAATACTTCAATGAGCTTCCTCAGCTACCCAAACTACGAAGTGAAATACAATGAAAGCTTGCCAATCTCCTCAACCACAAGCACAACGTACCAAGACAAAGTTTCAATGATCTTCACACCTCAAATCACAGCAGACTTCGTCATGATCGCAACCGCCGAAGTACAAGGTTCAAGCACAAGCTACCAAGCGAAAGCACGACTCACAATCCTTTCAACAACGTATCAAGAACTGTTTTACAGGGTCAAAGACACAACTGACTGGTACCCATTTTGCGGATTAAAACGCCTCACTCTAAACGCAAACGCAAGCTACACCATCAACATTGGATTCTGCACGAGCAACTCAGCAGCAACTGCATACATCAAAAATGCAAGATTGATCATCCTCAGCCTACAATCCGAATACGCCGAAAGCGAGGGACTCTCAACCACCACCAACACGAACTGGGTAGACAAACTTGCACTAACCTTCACCCCGCCAACTGACGGAGACTATTTGATAGTTGCAAGCGCTAACTATAGAGGCTCGCAAACAACTTATGATGTCAAGATCAGGCTTGTCCAAGATGACACAATAGTCTACGCTGACACAATTGGAAGACCTGGTTCTGGAACCACTGCGAACTATTACACTTTTGGCATCATGAGAAGAAGCTCCCTTAACGCGTCGTCTCACAGTTTCAAGCTTCAATACTGCGCTTCCAACCCCTCAATGACTGCTGGAATAAACTACGCGCACATAGTTGCCATAAGACTAAGCCAACTCGACAGCAACTATTATGCCGAAAGCGAGAACGAATCTGTTCCTGCAGCCGCCAACACATGGTACGATAAGCTTCTAAACAGCTACACGGCTGCTGACGGAAACTTCTTGGTTATGGGATCCATTGCTTACAAATCTGGCTCAACATCCTACTCGGTCGGACTCGACTTCCAAACGGAATCTGCTTCTAAACAATCGCCTCTAGTGGAGCACCGTGACGCAAGTACATATGAATCTGCATTTTTCATGACCATACAGACACTTACTTCAGGAAGCAAGACAGACAAGATCAGATGGATGGGAGAAAGCACAAATGCAAGAGTGAAAAATGCACGTCTAATCTCGTGCCAGTTGCCAACGCAGACGCAAACGGCGGAAGTCGAATTCCAAGAAGCCTCGAACACTCAGAACTGGACACAATTAGAATGGACAACAGACTGCTCGTTCACAACTGATAATGTGACAACGACGCTTCAACTATACGATTATCAAACGAATCAGTATCCAACAGGCGGAGATGGATACATGCTTGACACATTAGGCACGAGCGATATTACAAAGAATCAGACAATAACCCTCAATCCCACCTATTACAGAGATCCCGGCGGAAACTGGAAGATCAAAATCAAAGGAGTAAAAGCAATTGACACCCAATTCGAGTTGAAGGTCGACTGGATCGAATTCGAAACAACAACCTCAGACATTTACCGTCTAGACATCAATAGCAATTTCGCAATGGATCTATCAGCATACCCAAGCGACCGCATCCACGGTTTAGAAATAATGATAAGATACAACGTTTCCGACAGTGGCGAAAAATGGTTCTTGAAAGCATACAACTGGAACTTGTCGGGGTTTGGAGATGCTGGTTTCAACGATACTGGAGGAAATCAACCACTCTTAGGCGAATGGAACGATTATTCAATTAACGTAACTGACAACTGGATGAATTACGTAGACTCAAATGGGACTCTGCTCCTAGAGTTCCTTGATGAAGGGGTAAGCACTAACCAAACAGTTGTGCAAGTGGACTTTTTCAGTGTTAGAGCAGCAATTGACGGTGCCGCCTTTGATCTGAGAAACTCTAGCCCCATAACGACACATATCGTCGCAGTATGGATAGTAAACTCGGCAAATCATCAACGCTACGAAGCCAACTTGTTCATCAATTCAGGAGAAACAGCTCTTTATCTCCGTGTTGACATTAGCTTGCCGCAAGACCAGTTCATAGCCAAAGTTGTGACCGAAAAAGGCAATGTTGCCGTTTTTTAGTGAGAAATACGCCTATTTCTTCATCTTTTCTTTCAGAGCACTAATCGCTTCTTTTTGGCTTCCTGCCTCTATCACTTGAATGTTGTACAATCCTGCCATTTTCTTTCCATTCTCATTCATCTTCGGAATGGCAACCAGATATGCACTGTCTGGAGAAACATCGAAGATTTTTGCAAACAACGCTATCACGGGTTGCTCTGACACTGTGCCGCCAGTTGACGTAGCTAAATCAACAACAGCCACTTTTCGAGTGCCCGTTCCCTTCTGAGCCACTATATCGAACGTGTGGTTTGCCCCAGATTTCCCCTTGAGAAACGCGGGACCGCTGACTTCAAATCCGTTGTTCGAGAGGAACTCTTTGATGGGAGCAATAAAAACCCAGCCAGCCGCAGCCTCTTCTTTCACCTCTTCCCGAAGGCTGTAAGCGTAAACGTCGGTGATCTGGGCGTCTTCAAACGTGAAATCCACGTGACACGCCCTGCAGAAATGTGCAGGAACTGGAATGTCAAAGCTTTTGCTACAATCTTTGCAGTTGCACCATATCCCTGCTTGTCTGTAATCGACATCAGGCTTTTTCAGTTCTTCATGGCATTTTGGACACACAAGCTTGCCTGTTTCATGGAAGTTCTCTTCCACATCCATGTATCCACATTTAACATGTTCGATCAGAGAACTCTTCTGGATGTTAAACGACTTACAATATGGGCAACAATAACGAATTGAAATGTTGACTGAGCCGCACCTTGGACAGTAGACAATCTTGTCGTAAAGCCTCCTCTCCAAGATTCCAGCTTCATAGAGTTTATTCAGAAAGGCTTCCGTGCTGGCTGCGTCGCCGACAATCGCATCAACAGGAGGATAATGATAACCAAGTTTAGAGTCATATACAGGCTCAAGCTCGTCAATCTCGCTACTAAGAAACTTGCTTAAGAGGACTTGCGTATTCCGCTCCTTGTAGAGTTCAGCGCGCTCTGTTTTGCTAGTCTTTTGCATTCGCTTCCCAGACTGTAGATCGAATTCAACCTATTCAATATGATTTGAGTATAGATATATAATTGCTCTGAAGATTGGTAGAAATTTGGCATCATCCCGTTTAAGCCTTTCCAAAAAACCTTTAAAATCTCGACAGATGGTTGAGTTGAAGAAAGTGAACCAAAAATGAACCAGCAATCGAAGCGCCTTGTAAATTGCCCAAAATGCGGTTTTGCCTTCGACATATCTTATGGCAGAGCTTTCGCTTGCGGTGGCTGTCCATCATCTGTTCAGTGCCAGATGGCGAAATGTCCAAAGTGTGGACATGAATTTCCACTTTGATAATATATAGAAAAAGAAACAACGTTGCTTAGGATTCCAAATGCCAAAGTGGTGCACGATCTTCCACAGTCACGTTTTTTAGTAGGAACACCTTTATTCCAATGCAATTTCAGATCATACCAAACACATATCAACGGTGGATCACATGTCAACCTCAACCCTTCCAAAACAACCACGAAGCCGTTGGGCAACATTGAAAGGAAAAGCAACACCATTCCTGTTCCTATTAACGGCGATCATCGCTGAAATCCTAGCCGTCCTATATGCTATGAGCCTAGGCATCAAAGATGAGGCACTATTAGAGTCTAGCTTCAAATTCCCAGGAACAGATTGGACATTCACTATAGCAGTCAGCCCGCTATTTCACATAATCCCAATCGCTGTAATAATCTCTCTTATGGCAACATGGACTTATTTATCAAGGAACATAATCTTGAGACCTCAAACGCCAACGCGAGGAAAAACTGGACCTGCATTCAAACAAATTAAAAAATCGAGAATAGACAGGTTCTTCAATAGAATTGAATCTGCATTGACGGAAAACAGTGTAAGCACCTATCTGTCTCAGAAAATCCATTCGCTGAAACCGTCCGCAAGAGGTGCAATTATGGTCGTTGTTATCTTCTTGCTACTCACTTTTGTAGCATCTCTCTTGGCTTATCCAGATTCGATATACCTAACTGTCATTAATGCTTACCAAGGTAACCCTTCACTACTCGATTTCGTTCGAGGCACCTCAAACGCATTCGCATTCTTTTCGCCAATCAATAATGCAGTATTGGCAGCGTCTCCTGGGTTTGGAAGCTTCGCTTCAAGCGTTGGCGGAATCATCAGCCCTGTGGCAGGATTAGACAATACAGGAAAATACCTGGTCATTCAGAACGTTGCGGCTTGGGTCTCTGGGTTGCTAGCTTTACTCTATGGAGAATTCAAAGGTCAACGCTACCGAGTCAAGAGAAAGTAGAAAACTTTGGGGTTCTCGATGGCTGACCGCCCTCGTTTTGGTCCAGCCGGCATTCCCCCCACTTTTGTCGCGATGAAAGCATCCTTGTCAGATATCCCGGGGCTTTTGCGCGAAGAAGGACTTGATGCTTTCGAGTATGAAGCTATCTATTGGGGTGGTAAACCGCAAATCAAGAAGGAACATGCTGAAGAATTCGGTTTGAAAGCCAAAGAGAACGACGTGCTATTGAGTCTACATGGCTCTTACTTTATAAACTTCTGCGGTGAAAAAACAGTAGTTGAAGCCAGCAAAAAGCGCCTAATTGCGTGCAGCACGGCTGCAGAATGGATGGGAGCATACGTTGTTGTCTTTCATCTGGGTTACTATGGCAAGAAAACGCAAGCTGAAACTCAAAAAGGCTGTGCAACCGCGCTCAGAGAAGTAGTTGAAACCATGCAAGCACTCGGGATCAAGAACGTCAAGCTAGGGCCAGAGACTTCAGGCAAGCTTTCGCAGTTTGGCAGTTTGGACGAGATTCTGAACGTATGTGAAACGGTAGACAGAACCCAATTAGTAGTCGACTGGGCTCATCTACATGCGAGAGACGGAGGACGCTTCAGAACAGTTGAAGACTACCGAAAAGTCGTTGAAACCATTGAAAATCGACTTGGAACCGAGGCAGCTAGGGCCATGCATTGTCACTTTACGAAGATCGAGTTTACACAGAAAGGCGAAAGAAGACACCACACATTATCCGAAACAGTGTACGGACCTGATTTCACCCTGCTTGCAAAGGTAATCGCCGAATTCAGGTTGAGACCCGTAATCATAAGTGAAAGCCCACTGTTAGACATTGACGCTATAAGAATGTGCGAAATACTCCAAAGAGAACTTGGACGCTAACGTTAGGCTTGTTGCGATATGTTTTTTATGCGGTCTTATAGTGCTGTCTATGGGTAACATTTTGGCTAGGCTCAAGGGATTCCAGAAATTGACGCCTATCGAAGAATCGCTCAGACTATTTCTTGATGCGGCACACGCCAAGAAGCCGAAACCAGTTGTTATCCCACTCGTTTCAGCGTTGAACAGAATTTTGGCTGGAAATATCATCGCCAAAGAGGATTTACCGAGATGCGACAGATCCGCTGTAGACGGTTACGCCGTAAGAGCAAAGGATACTGTTGGTGCTTCGCAATTCAAGCCGAGAACCCTGCAATTAATCGAAGGAGGTTTGGTAGGCAAATGTCAAGTAATACAAGTTTGGACTGGAAATCCAATTCCCGAAGGCGCAAACGCGGTTGTGATGCTGGAAAACACCAAAAAGACTAAAGACAACATTGATGTCTGGACGGTAGTGACGCCTTACGAGAATGTTTCTCGCCGAGGCGAGGACGTTCCAAAAGGGCGGATTGCTGTCACAGCCGGAATCCGCCTGAAACCTCATCATTTAGGGCTAATCGCAGCATTGGGCTATACTGAAGTTGCGGTTTTTGAAATACCTAAAATTGGCATTTTAGCAACTGGTAACGAGCTCGTTGACGTAGGCAGCAAGCGTAGCCAAAGCCAGATTTTCGACGCAAACACGCACATACTCTCAGCTTTGACTAGAGAACTGGGAGCAGAACCAATTCGCTTAGGAGTAGTAAAGGACAATATTGACGAAATCCGAAGCAAAGTGAAGCTCGGTCTCGAAAAAGCTGACGCAATTCTGACAAGTGGCGGAACAAGCGTCGGAGGCTCTGATCTTGTTCCAGAAGTTATAGGCAAGATGGGAAAGCCAGGCGTAATTGTTCATGGCATCGCAATGCGCCCTGGCATGCCGACTGCGCTCGCTCTCGTTAAAGGGAAGCCAATAATCGTTTTGCCTGGTAATCCTGTCGCAGCAATGGTTGGTTTTGAGGTTTTCGCCAGACCGTTGATGTGCAGGATGCTAGGATTGAAGGAAGAAGAGCAACGACCGATCGTCACAGCAAAGATGACTAGAAAGATAGCAACGAGTCTTGGGAGGAAAACTTTTGTTCGAGTTCTGGTTTCCGAGCGGAACGGAGAATACTTGGCACAACCGATAAGCGCACGAGGTTCTGGCATTATCTCAACAATGACTCAAGCCAATGGCTATGTCATCGTTCCCGAAAACCGTGAAGGTTTGGCCGAAGGAGAGTTTGTTTCAGTTCACCTATTTGACGCTGTAAAGCAGTGAGTGAGCATGTTTAGAAAATTAGTGACGTTGGACGAGGCCAGAAAGATTATTCAGAATCATTATAAGCCAAAGATGCTGGGGGGAGAAGCGGTTTCGCTTCTTGAGTCTCATAATCGTGTTCTCGCCGAGAACGTAATTGCTTCTCTCGATATTCCGCCTTTTGATCGGTCAACCGTTGACGGTTATGCCTTAAGGTCTGAAGACTCGTTTGGGGCAGATGAGAACGCACCAGTGAAACTCGGGGTTTGCGGAACAATAAGCGTCGGCGAAATGCCACGCATCTTAGTGAAGCCTAGGACGACTGCTGAAATCGTAACTGGCGCACCCATCCCCAGAGGTGCAGACGCCGTTGTAATGGCTGAATACACGGAGAGAAAGAATGATTACGTTTATGTTCAAACCGCTGTGGCAAAAGGCGAGAACGTGATGAAAGCGGGAGCAGACATACACAAAGGCGAAACTGTTCTAAAAGCAGGACGACTGTTGGGTTCACGTGAAATCGGTGTTCTTGCTGCAATAGGCTTGGCAAAGATCAACGTCCACAAAGTTCCGAAGGTTGCGGTTCTTTCAACAGGCACTGAAGTCACAGAACCCGGCAGAAGATTGCCTTCCGGAAAGATCTATGACATCAATGCTCACAGTCTGAGCGCCGCAGTCTTGGAGAGTGGTGGCAAGCCGTTGTATTTGGGAGTTTTTCCAGACGATGAGGTTGAACTGCGAAAAACGTTAGGACAGGCTGTAGCTTCGTCAGACATGGTCATAACTTCTGGTGGAGTCTCAGTAGGTCCAAAGGATCTCATGCCAAAAGTGTTGAATTCTCTTGGAAAGCCAAGCGTAATTGTCTGCGGAATTGCGATCAAGCCTGGGAAACCAGTCACCGTTGCGTCAATAGATGGGAAATTGGTGTTCTCGCTTCCTGGGCATCCAGCTTCTGCATTGTTGGTTTTTCACTTGCTTGTTCGCCCGATCGTTCGGCAAATGGTTGGTAGAAAACTGGAAAAAGCGTTGGTCGTGAAAGCTGATGCGGGAACAAGGATGTTTCCAGCGAAGGGCAGACGTACCTTTATAATGGTTAAACTGAAGCGCGATGAGTCAGGTCGCTTTGTGGCTGAACCCGTTCCTACTGGACTTTCGGGTGCAATAACGACTCTTGCGGGAGCTGATGGTTTTGTGGAAATCCCTGAGAATCAGCAGTTTGTAGACGTAGGAGAAGAGGTCGCAGTGCAGCTCTTCAAACCCTAAAGGCTAACAAAGGCAAGAACCGCAGATTGTTTTAATGGATTTAGAAAAGACTATCAAAGATATCAAAGCTACACAGCATTGTCGAACAAGCTCGACTGGCTAGCTTTCCAACATGTTTCTCTTGTTTAGCGTGTAAGCTGTGAAGATCAGGGATAAAACAAGATAGGCAACCATGATTGTGCTGAGCAAAGGATTCGTCCATAAGAAAATGTATGACATGTATATGGAGAAAGTCACTGAGACTAGCAGCATTATGGTGATGAACCAGATTGCCCAGTTTCGTTTCATCAGCAAACCGTAGGCGGTTACCAAGCTGAAAATGCCCATTATGCCAATGTGTGGCGGAAAATTGGACAATGGCAACAAGGCAAGGAAGACTATTCCAACAATGAGATAGAAGAGAAATGAGGTGAACATGCCCTTGCTTTCAATCTTGAATCTGGATTCCTTTGACATTTTTCGTCCGCCTTTAACCGTATTGCATTGACGGCAATGCTAATAAATTTGGTGTTTAAAAGGCTTTATCATCTCTTACCGAATATTGTGAAAACGAGTCTCGCGGACAAAAAAGCTTTTTATTACTTGTTTATTTGCTGCAGGTAGTGACAGATGGAAGCGCAAGCGAAAAAGCTTAGAGCATACTTAGAGAATAAGGCTCATAAGACGGTAGGAAAGATGACCAATGAGTTATCATGAGTTATTTGTTTCTCAACAAAATGTTTTCAGTGGTTTGCAGAAACCGTATGAAAAGGCAGAATACGTGATTCTGGGCGTCCCATTTGATGTTACAAGCACTTATCGTACAGGAGCACGTTTTGGACCGAACGCTATTCGGCAAGCATCGCTCAACATTGAGACCTACAGTTTTCGCGCTGGCATAGATGTTGAGGATTTGATGCTGCATGATTTGGGCGACTTGCACGTTTCCGCTGTCACGGGGAAGACTCTGCAAATACTAACAACCGTCATAAAAGACATTTTGAGAGCAGGCAAAACTTCAGTAGTAATTGGCGGAGAACACACGATCACATTGGGCATAATGAAAGGTTTACGAACCCGAGCCTCAGAAACTGCGGTGATAAGTTTTGATGCGCACTTGGACCTGCGAAATGAGTACATGGGTTTGAAGCTTTCGCACACGACTTTCATGCGAAGAATAAATGAAGAGCTGAAGCCAGCAAGGATTTTTGAAGTTGGCACCAGAGCAGTCTGCAAAGAGGAGTTGGCTTACGCGAAGAAAGCTGGCATAGAATTCTACACTTCACAGCAGATTCTGAAAGAAGGAAGCGGAAAGATTGCAGGGCAATTGAAGGAAAAGCTGAAAAAATTCAGGAACGTTTACCTGTCGGTTGATATGGATGTGCTTGACCCTGCTTATGTGCCAGCTGCGCAGAACCCTGAAGCAGAAGGAATAGACATGCACAGCTTGCTTGACATTCTGACCGCTCTATGCGATAAACGAGTAATAGGCTTTGATGTCCTCGAGATTGCGCCCAACTATGATCAGGGAATATCGGCGATTCAGGCGGCAAAGGTGATTTTCGAAGTTCTGTGCAGCTTGGAAAAGGCGAAGAGACATCAAAAGAGTGGATGACGCAATAAAAGACCATGCCAAAGTATTCTTGGAGCTGGTGTTACTCCGTATTAGAAGCGTGAGAACCATGAGCAATAAGGAAGAAGTGCAAGCGTATTACGATTCCAAATCAAACAGTTACGATGAAGTGTTTGACACGCTGTATTTCAGAATATTCGACGTGATCACATGGAAATACATTGAACCATACTTTCCCGAAAATTCTGACGCATTGATTCTCGATGCTGGAGGAGGAACTGGGCGTTGGGCGGTCAGAATAGCAGCCCAAGGGCACAAGGTTGTTCTGATGGATGCTTCCGAAAAAATGTTGGAAGTCGCAACCCGAAGAATTGAGCAACAACATCTCCAAGACAGGATTACCACAAAAAAAGGTGACATCGCAAGAATTGATTATGAAGATGAAACCTTTGACCTCGTTCTCTGCGAGCACGCACTGTTCCTTTTCGAAAACCCAGATAATCCCTTAAGAGAATTCAACCGAGTTCTCAAAAAGAAAGCCCGATTGATCGTTTCAGTGCATAACCATTACGTCGCAGCTCTAGCACGCTTATCAGAGAATCCAAGCTCAGACAATGTGGACACCGCATTTAAGACGTTGAATCGTGAACAACACAAGTATATGACCAAGGATAACAAAGTGAAAGTGTATACGTGGACGCCTGATGAGTTCCGAGAAATGCTCAATAGAAACGGGTTTCGGGTGGAGAAGATGATAGGCAAAGGGATGACGATGCCGTTACGGATATCGAAAGACGTATTCATGAAAAAGAAGTATCCAAAGGAGCTGTATGAGAAACTAGTTCAGTTTGAACTTGCCATGTGCGAGAAACAAGATGCATTGGCTTTAGCTGGACATTTGCAAGCAATAGCACGCAAGCTTTAACGTCATCATACTTTGTTTTTCACGAGTTTTGCGACAAAGAAGCCGTTGCACTGATGAATGTGCGGATAGAACCTTTGACACTTTTCCAAGCCCCTCAAACCCAGCGAACCTATTCGCGGAGCCATTTCTTCCAGCGAGAATTCTGGATGCCATTTTAGAAACCGTTCAATCTGATTTTCGTTCTCTTCAACAGTTATGCTCGACGTAGAGTAAATCAATGTTCCACCTTGCTTCACGTTTTCTGCACAATTGTTCAGCATTTGCCATTGCAGCTCTGCCATGTTTTCAATGGAGTGGACAGTCAGCCTCCACTTGTCAGAGGGCGACTTCGCAAAGGTTCCAGTGTTAGTGCATGGCGGATCTAAGACGAGAACGTTAGCCTGAAAGGCAATAGGTAACGGGTAACGTGCGTCAGCTGTGATTGGCTCGGCGATTTCGACGCCCATGCGAGCATTCTCAGCTTTCCAAACAGACATTCTTCGCTGAGAGAAGTCTAAGGAATAGATGACGCCTTTGTTCCGCATCAGTTGAGCTAGATAGGTGGTTTTTGCTCCTGGCGCCGCACAAACGTCAATAACTGTCATGCTTGGTTGCGGGTTTGCAGCTTCTACTGCAAAACAGCTTGATTTGTCATGAACGTAGAACAAACCTTCTCTGTAGCTTGCGGTTCTGACTAAAGGTTGCTTTGAACCTAAAATTCTGAAAACATATCTCAAGTCGTTAATCTTTTCAGTTTTAGTTCCATCTTCGGCGAGTTTTCCGAGAATCTCTTCTGCGTCCTGTTTTAGCGTATTTAAGCGAATGTACGTGGGCGGTTCTTGCGTGTTTGCTTCTAGCATTGCTATAGTTTCGGTTCTGCCAAAAAGTCTGTAACAGTACTTCACGAACCATGTTGAATGAAAGGTCTGAAGCCCAACTCTCTCTTCATCGCCAGCATTCTGAAAGATGATGCTCAGTTTCCGAGTGAGCAGAAAGCCTAGAAACGGCTCAACCTCCTGCAGAGTCTTCCAGCCTAGAATCGAACGAGCAAGACTCGCTACGTGTTCGGCTTCTCTCACGTCAGCCTTCATCCAATTCTTGGCTACTCGCATATGATAAACGTAAAGCCGCAAGAATGCTTGAACACCCAAGTCGAACTCTGCCAGCTTATGCGGTTTCAAGGTGTAGTTGATGAATTTGTCGATGAGGTTTTGTCTTCTCACGGTTTCAGAAACGAGTCGATGTGCCAGTCTCGTTGCGTCAGCATTGCTAATGTCAAGTTGTCTGATGGTTTTTGCTAGAGCTAGGTGCTCGTTCAGCTTTTGCATCTGCATCCAGCTTAGGGTTTCAATCGCAAGTATCCAAGCTTCTCTGAGCAAGGCTTTGTCACATACCTATGGAAAAACAGAATGAGTCAGCTGAGATTAAAGACGTTTCCCTCTGAGAAGGAGTGCGTGTGCGGAATTTGTCTGCAGCAAGGAATAAATATGATGATTCCCTAGCTAATGAGCTTGGTGTTAACCAATGGGGTATTTAGAAACAGAACCCTAAACGAATTGTGAAACCTAGAGAACACCCTCTAGACCCCGCGAATGTTTTAGAGAAAGAAAATAAGGAAAAAACGGAGCTTTCTGACGCAGACCATCGAATCCTAGGGCAACGACTGGACTTGTTTTCAATAAACGAAGAAGTGGGCGTGGGCCTAGTTCTTTGGCATCCAAAGGGAACACTGATTCGTAATCTAATCAGGGATTATTGGGAAAAAGAGCATCTGAAAAATGGTTATCAACTGGTTTGTACGCCGCACATCGCACGTGAGATGCTTTGGCAGACTTCAGGACATTTGGACTATTACAGAGACAACATGTACCTTTTCGAAAAAGACGGCGAAAACTACGTGGTGAAACCAATGAACTGTCCCTTCCACATTGAAATCTACAAGACTAAACCAAGAAGTTACAAGGAACTGCCAATCAGATACGCTGAATGGGGCACTGTGTACCGCTATGAACGTTCAGGCACACTGCATGGACTGATGCGAGTTAGAGGATTCACACAGGACGACGCCCACATTTTCTGCACTCATGAGCAAGTGGAACAAGAAATACTCAGCCTTCTAGACTTCACCAGACAAATGCTGAGACAGTTCGGTTTCACAGAATACCACGTGTACCTCTCAACCAGAAATCCGAAACAACCCGATAAATACATGGGTTCAGAACATAATTGGAAGCAAGC
>Ga0315268_10001988_pt1 | contig 23344 bp, 27 predicted proteins | sample C1_top_MG_FD_204535 | JGI IMG/M metagenome (GOLD analysis project Ga0315268, IMG submission 204535) | Sediment microbial communities from Yellowstone Lake, YNP, Wyoming, USA - C1_top | ecosystem: Environmental > Aquatic > Freshwater > Lake > Sediment | place: USA: Wyoming | collected 2017-08-01 | reverse complement strand
TCTATCCGCATACTCACATGGACCAGAAGGCCAGTAAGTGCCCAGTTTCATGCCTGTATCAATGTCTGCAGGGTTTGCAGCGTCATCCTTGATGAGCCATGCAGCCTCATTTACAGCGACAGCCCACGACCTGTCAACATCATAAGCATCAAGCAGATTGAACGGAATTCGCGGTCTGCCCTTCGTCCAATCATAGAAGCCCACACCCGTTTTCTGTCCAAACTTCTTCTCCTTAATCAACGGATCAATAACCTCGGCGCATGGCTTGAACCGTTCACCGTAAGCCTGATACAGAATGGTGCCAACCTCATACGCAATATCCAACCCGACAAAGTCGCCCAGCTCAAACCAGCCCATCGGAAAACCACCCGTGTACTTGACTGAAGAATCAATCTCCTCTTTAGTCGCTTCCTTTCGCTGCAGAGCCCAGAAAGCTTCATTAAAAACTGCGCCGAGAATACGATTCACTATGAAACCGCGCACGTCTTTGCGCACGATTATGGGGGTTTTGCCAAGCTTCTTTGACAGCTCAACAAGAGTCGTTATTGTTTCTTGGCTTGTAGCATCGCCTTTGATAACTTCAACCAACGCCATAGAGTGGGGTGGATTGAAGAAGTGCATGCCCGCAACCTTGTCAGCCCGTTTGGTGGCTTGACCCATTTCTGTTATGCTCAAAGTTGAAGTGTTTGAAGCCAGTATAGCGTGAGGCGGAGCAGCAGCATCGAGGGTGGCGAACACTCTCCTCTTCAAATCCATGTTTTCAGGCACTGCTTCGATAGCTAGGTCTATGTCTTTTGCAGCTTGCTCATAACTGGTTGTCGTGTGAACTCGCTGCAATGCAGCATCTGCATCCTCACGTCTGATCCTTTTCTTCTCGACAAACTTGTCCAAGCTCCATTTGATTTTTTCCATGGCTTTTGCGAGGAACTCGTCGTTAATGTCAACCATGGTTACTTCGATTCCAGACATTGTTAGTAATTCGGCTATTCCGTGACCCATTGCTCCTGAACCTATCACGGCGGCTTTCTTGATTTTCTCCGCTGACAATATAATCTAGTCTCCTTAGACAATAATAGGGTTAATGGCGGAGGGGTAATAAAACTTTTGAACCCTAGCTTCATGCCTCATGTGTGAATAAAAGAAGAAAAAAGTGTGTTTTGTGTTTAGGGCTGTTTCATCAAGTAGCCTGCAATCGTGTTCTTCTGCACTTCAGTCGTGCCCTCATAGATTTCAGTAATCTTCGCACAACGGTGGAACCGTTCAACATGATAGTCTGCGAGATAGCCGTATCCGCCGAAGATTTGTATGGCGTCGTCTGTGACTTCCATGGCTGTGCGGCCTGCGTAGGCTTTTGCCATGCTGGTTGCGACTGGGTTGGGTTTTTCCTTGTCGTAGAGCCATGCTGCCTTATACATTAGTAATCGTGCGGATTCGATTTTGATTGCCATTTCTGCTAGCTTGTGGCTTATGCCTTGAAAGTTGATTATGGCTTGTCCAGATTGTTTGCGGGTTTTTGCATAAGTCAATGCTTTTTCGAATGCGCCTTGAGCCATCCCTACGGCTTGTGCAGCAACCGTGATTCTGGTTCCGTCAAAAAGCTCCAACGTGTAATAGAAGCCTCTGCCCACATCGCCTACTACGTTGGTTTCAGGCACTTTCAGGTCACTCATGGCGAGTGAGCCTGTGACGCAGGGTTTTATTCCCATCTTGCCATGAAGCTTCGTTGCCTCTAATCCTTGCATGCCTTTTTCGGCGATGAATATGCTTTGTCCACGGTAGCTGGGTTGGCAGTTTGGGTCGGTTTGGCATAGAAGGATGAAGGTGTCTGCTGTGGTGGCGTTTGTGATGAATTCTTTGGCTCCGTTTATGACCCATTCGCCATCGCATTTGACGGCTGTTGAATCCATGCGGGTGATGTCGCTTCCATGCTCAGGCTCGGTGAAGGCTGCAGCAGCGATTTTTTCGCCTTTTGCGAGTGGTGGAATGTATTTTGATTTTTGTTCTTCGTTGCCGTGTTTGAGCAGGACATCTGGAATCATCAGGTTGCCTAATGATAATGCTACGCCTATGCCTGGGTCTACTCGGCACATTTCCTCTACGACTATGCAGTCTTCGAGAACGCCTAAGCCTTGTCCGCAGTATTGTTCGGGGATGCGCATGCTTGTGAAGCCTAGTTGTGCCGCTTTCCTGTAGAGCTGCATTGGGAAGTCTTCTTTCTGATCGTATTCCAAAGCAAGTTCAGGCGTGAATTCTTTTTCTGCGAATTCTTTGACGGCTTTTTTGATTTCCTGTTGTTCGGGAGTTAGTTTGAAATCCATTTTGTTTTTCTCCTTTCAGAGTTATGTTTTCTGTGTTCGTAGTTCATTAATCTTGTTTTTTAGGGGTGGCACGATTTTGAACAGGTCTTCGACTACGCCGTAGTCGGCGAAGCTGAAGATGGGTGCTTTGGGATCTTTGTTGACGGCTATGATGAGGTCGGAGGCTTTCATGCCGAGTACGTGTTGGAAGGCTCCGCTGATGCCTAATGCTAAGTAGAGTTTGGGTTTGACGGTTTTGCCTGAGGTGCCTACTTGACGGTCGCTGGGTAGCCAGCCTTTGTCCACGATTGGGCGGGAGCAGCTTAAGGCTGCGCCGACGGCTTTGGCTAAGTCCTCCATCATGGGCATGTTGGCTTGGTCTTTGATGCCTCTGCCTACGCCTACGAGTTTTTCGGCTGCGGTTATGTCTACGCCGCCTGGTGGTGGCAGAACGTATTGTAGGAACCGTTTTTCCGCTATGTCTTCGGTTAGTGGTGATGGTGTTTCCGTGATTTGCCCGTTTGCGGGTGGTTCTGGTTTTTTGGGTTGGAAGGTGGCTTGGCGGATGGTTGCCAAATAGGTTTCGGCTTTGTGGACAGTGGCTTTGGCGTTGACTTTGCCACCGTAGACTTGCCGCGTGACTGTGAATGTTTCGTTTTCGAAGGCTAGGTCGATGAGGTCTGTGGCTAATGGGAAGCCAAGCGTTGCTGCGAGACGCGGTGCTAAATCAATTCCTTGAGAAGTGTGTCCCATCATGACGAGCGTAGGCTTGTGCTGCATGATGAGCGAAGCTAAGATTTTCTTGTAGGCTTCAGAGTTAAAGTTTTCAAGCTTCGGGTCTTCTATGGTGATGACTGTTTTTGCGTATTCGGTGAGTGGTTTTGCGAGTTCTTTGGCGTTTTTGGCTAGAACCAGTGCGGTTGTGTCTTCTGTGATTTGGCGGGCTTTGGTGAGCATTTCAAAGGTGATGTCTCGGATTTGTCCTTGGCGGTGTTCGGTTAGTATGAAGATTTTGGTCATTTTAGATCAGCCCCTTTGACTTGATGATTTCAGCTATTTTCTGCGCGATCTCGTCAGGTGTGCCTTTGAGGAATTCAGCTTGTTTTTCGACGGGTGGCACGTAGAGCTTGTCTATGGTGAGCCATGAGCCTGCTGGTCCCACGTCGGCTTCGGTTAAGCCTGTGTCGGCTAAGCCCATGATTTTGATTTCTTTTTGCATGGCTTTGCGGATGCCCATGATGCTGACGTAGCGTGGTTCGTTTATGCCTGTTTGTATCGAGAAGAGTGCGGGCAGCTTGACTTCTAATTGTTCTTCTAAGCCGCCTTCGAGTTCGCGGTTGACTTTGGCTGTGCCCTGTGCTAGTTCGAGTTTTTTGACCATGGTTGCGTGTGGAATGTTTAGGAGTTGTGCGAGGATTGGGCCTACTTCTGCGTTGCCGTCGTCTGCTGCTTGCATGCCTACGAGGATTAGGTCGTAATGTAGGGTTTTGATGACGCTGTGTAGGATTTTGGCTATTGCGTAGCCGTCTGAGCCTTCGAATTTCGGGTCTGTTAAGCGTATTGCTTTGTCTGCTCCTCGTGCTAGGCACTTGCGTAAGGTGCTGTCGGAGTCTTCTGCGCCTATTGTTATGGCTGTGACTGTTCCGCCTTGTTTTTCTTTTATGCGCACTGCTTCTTCTAGGGCGTAGTCGTCCCATTCGTTGATGTCGTAGACTAAGCCTGCTTTGTCAATGTTCTTGCCCGTGCTATCGATTTTGAGTTCGGCTTCGGCTGTTTCGGGAACGTGTTTAACACAAACGATGATGTCCAATACTGTCAGACTCCATCATGATTAATAGAGCAAAGGTTGACGTGTGGGTATCATAAAACTTTCGGCTTTGATGATAGGTTCTAGGCATTGATCTTTAGCCTGTCATTGTGTTGCATGTGGGTTTTTGCGTAAAGCATAAAAGTTCAGAGGGCAGACCTAGCAGGCTGTGGCTGGTGATTCGATGAAAAGATTGGTGTCAATTGTCGTTATCGCTTCATTGTTCTTGTCTGTTGGATTTGTGTTTACGGGAGGCATTGTGAGTGTCGATGCTTTGCCGTTATATCAAGGGAATCTGATTCTGAATGGTAACAATGTTACGACGATTGAGAATAAGCAGTTTGACATTAACGGGAGCATAGTCATTACGGAAAATGCAACGCTGATTTTGAGGAATGCGGTTTTGAATGTCACGCAGATCTCGGGGAATCAATTTAACATGACTTTGACGAATGCTGTTAGTGGTTTTCCACGGTTGATTGTGGATAATGCTACGATAACTTCTAATTACAGTTTTCAGGTTGAAGTTTGGTCGTCTAGTGTGGTGAATGCAACAAGACTGACAACTGCTCAGAACATAGATTTCAACTTGTACTCGTCGGCGTCCGCGTTCGTGTCAAACTCCACGATTGGAGCAACAGGAGACTCTTGGGCTCTGCAGCAAACCTCGTCACTTACCGCTTCAAACTCCTCATTCTGCGATGTGGGAAGCTGGGATGTAACCACAGTAACGCTCACAAACTGCTCGATCCAAACGTTGTATGCAATGGCCAACACCAAGTCAAGCGCGACGAACTGCACAGCTAACCGTGCTTCGATTACGGTTTGGCATACGAACTATTCTGCGGCTGGGCTTAACCCGGGCTTTTTCGGTTACTGGAATTTCAAGCTTAACAATACGGTTTCTGTTGGTGGGCAGGCTCCGAATTTCACGTTGGTTAACAGTCAGGTGAATAGCTGGGCTTTTGAGACACGTGGAACGTCAAATGGGACGGTGTTGGGTTCTCAGTTGTACAGTTTTGCTACGCGCGACACTGCAGTGTGCTTCCTGAATGATACGCCAACAGCTTATCTGTATGCATATAGTAGTTCTGTGGTTTGGTTGATGAACTCAACTGCTGCAGTGTCCTATGTTTATGATCAGGCGAGGATTTACTATTGCTGGTATCTTGATGTTCACGTGGTGGATTCGATTGGGCAGGATGTTCCTTCTGCATCTGTGACGGTTGCGTTTGTGAACAGTACGGTTGTGGGTTCACTGTTGACGGATTCAGGCGGCATGGCGAGGTTCACGCTTGTAGAGAAGATGAAGAATGCTACAGGAACGTATCCAGTCGGAGACTACCTTGTAGTCGCCGCCTATTCGACTTACGGAAACGCCACGTCAGTGGAGATGCTTGGAAACCAGCAAGTCACAATGGTTTTATCGGGTCTGGTCGTCCCAGAATTCCAGATGTCGCTGCTTGTTCTGCCACTATTTACTATAGCAGCATCGCTGATTGTCTTGAGTCATAGAAGAAAACGCTTAGAACGAGGATAAACGGGTTTTTTCTGTGTATTCTATTTTGCTTTTTCCAGATAGTCTTGTCGTGGCGGGCTGAAAACGTCGATGATTATTGCAGGCTTCTTTCCAGTTGCGTTGAAGTTGTGGCTCTCGTTTGGTGGAATTAGGAAGGAGGTTCCTGCCTCGATTTCTACGGATTTGCCTCCTGAATAGAGTATGCCTCGTCCTTCTATGAGGTAGCCGACTTGTTCGTGGGGATGACTGTGGGGTGGAGTTGGAATTCCAGGCTCGACGGTGAGTATCATCATCATGATCTTCTCTCCAGACTGAAGAATCAAGCCGTGTCTTCCTTTTACTGTCTCTAATGCTGGTGCTTGTTCACGTTTTACTATTCTCAATTCAATCACTAACTTCTTTTTAGAGAACGCCTATACTGTTTAAAGGCTTTCTAGGGTAGGTAATCGTTTCAAACCTGAGACATACTTAACACAAACAACAACATCCAAAGTGCATCTATACTCCATTAGTATATGAACCAGAATAAAACAACCGACATCAGAAAACTTTTGCTGGATGACTTTTTTTGATATCACGCGCGCACAGGGGAGGGAGGGTTACGGGAGTTTCAGTATCTCAAGAATCTAAAATACGCTGCCTTGGTCTCTCATGTATATCCCTAAATAATCACGATGACTTGCATGCGACAGATAGTCATACCTTTTTTGAGAAATAGTTCGGATATTATCGAGTAATACGGCAACAAAAGCCTTCGTCTCTTCGTTATACTTGTCATACATTTTAAGAGACCCTCCTATTGCCAGATTTAGCCAAGAGAATTCGCCAAACAGACATACTCCGAGCAGAGGTTTGCTATTATCATTCATCCATTTGAAAATGTCGTCTTGACTCATGCGATTGGGAATTCCTTTGCCATAGAATCCTACAAGGCTGTAGAAAGGCCGCATCCTCTCATAATCCTTATAGTAATCAGAATTCGGATTGTACACCTCCTGATACAATCTGCGCGCGCTCTCAGCATATTTCTTTATGATTTCTTTGGATATCCGGCTTTTGACTTCTATAACTCCCAACACACATTCAGCGGGATAAACACCCACTTTTTCTTCTTCAATAAATGGAGGCAATATTCTATTGTCGAAGATGATTATGTCAATTTGCTCGCTTTGATTCCCTTTTAGATTTACTATCACTCCTGTTCCAATACCAAATTGATTCGTGAGAAATCTTGCCAAAATCTTTGACGTGAAAAGCTCTCTAAGTCGGCCTTTTTGTGTTTTATTATCAAGATTCTTAACAGCTCTTGCTTCAGCTATAAATCCCTTGATGATCGCGCTCGTATGTTGTTTGATTAGGCTACGGTTTATCTCGAATCTTTTCTGACCTTCTGTCATAAAATATTCCATGCTGCGGTAGGTCGAAAATATAACTGCTGAAGAGTCATATAAAGAGTGGGCATACGCATGCACCGAGGGAAGTAAAGTTTTATTCAAACACTACCTGCTCAGACAGTGGGCATCTGGTTATTCTCTTGTGCTTCCTCATGTATGGTATTGGCTTTTGAAAGATTTTTTAGGACAAGATAAAGAATAGTGTTCTTTCACTGTCACAAAAACTATCTAAGGAGGTGACACGAATGCCCGAAGATGAGAAGAAGGGAAAGGCTGAGGAGACCGCTGAAAAGACGGGGGAAATTGTTGGCAAAGGGCTCAAGAAAGGGTTTGGAATTGCCAAGGGAATCGGCAAGGGGATAAAGGAAGGAGTCAAAGGAGAAGAGAAGAAAGAAAAGGAAAAATAGAATTGCTTCAAGAGAAGATTCGATATTGCCCCTTTTTCTTGTTTCCGCAGATGCCTATGCTAACCATAATTCAATAAATTCAAACAATGCTAGATACGTATTTTAGTCTGGCACGCCATGTTTCAAAACAAGAAAAAACATGGACGTGCAACGAGAAGAAACACATTGTACCCACAAAAACACCTCTTTGTCAGCCTGATTGTCGCATCAGCCTCACTCTTCTTCAGCCAAAAAGTCCCCTTTCTCGCCGTGGAGCTCTTTGGACACAACATCACCATCTTCATTTTGTGCTTATTCTCGGGTGTCTTGATTGACGTGGATCACATAGTTGACATCCGTCTTAACAGAGGACAAATGCCCGCGCCTCTGGAAACACAGTTTAAGAAAGGCAGAATGTTTGTCCCCCTTCACGGAATAGAAAACACTGCAATACTCACTGCATTGTCAATCATCTTTCCATTCCTCATTTTCCCGACAATCAGCTATGTCATCCACTTGACCCTTGACATCTTTGGCAACCCTGTCTCACATCGAGCCTACTTCTACTTAATCAGACTCCGAAAAACCATGATCAACGCCAAAAATGCACCAGAAAGTTGATCCACACACATTGATTTTCGGAAAGAAACCCAAAAAGTTGCACGAATAGACTTTCTGAGACCGCCCTTAAATCACCCAGCCAAACCACGTACTATCATACACGTGATAAAGGAGGGAAACCACACAGCCATCATATTTGGCGCCTAATATCTGTAGATTGCAGAAACCTAGAGGGGGTAGGTCAATTTAGCCGCCGAAACACTCCTAAACTATGCAGAAAAATCCACAGACACCGCATATATGGAAAACAATAACGGGGTGGTCGCTATTGTCCCGCTTCAGCGCCAATAGCTATGTTGAACCTATTTATATGGGGGTTAAAATTCCGCCGAGCACAACAGATCAGATACTTCACCAATCCAGCACTTGCATTAGTAGAAAAGGTTTATTTTGTCCCGCACTGCTATCCAATAAGCTACCAGCGGATTAACCGTCCGCAGGGATGATGTCCCCACAACAAAACGGGACTGAACCACAAACAAACGAAGTGAACAAGAAAAATGGCATACAAATATATTGCAGACGCATGGGCAAGACCCGAAAGATCCTACGTCGAAAAACTAATGCACCAAAGACTCATCCAATGGCGCAGACAATCCACCATAACCCGCATAGACAATCCCACGCGACTAGACCGAGCAAGAAAACTCGGCTACAAAGCCAAACAAGGCTTCATAATCGCACGCGTACGAGTCCGCAGAGGCGGATTAAGAAAACAACGCCCCAGATCAGGACGCAGACCAAAACGCATGGGCGTCAAAAAATTCAAACCCGCAAAAAGCATCAAAATGATCGGCGAAGAACGCACAGCCCGAAAATTCCCAAACCTAGAAGTACTAAACTCCTACTGGGTAGGCGAAGACGGACGCAGCAAATGGTTCGAAGTCATACTCATCGACCCACACCACCCATCAATAAAAGCCGACCCAAACATCAACTGGATCTGCCAAAAACAACACAAACGCAGAGTCCACAGAGGACTAACAAGCGCAGGCAAAAAAGTCAGAAGCCTAAGACACCGAGGAATCGGCGCAGAAAACGCCAGACCAAGCCGAAAAGCCCACGAAGGAGAAAAATAACCCCATGAACAACATCAAAGCAACAATACAAAGAAAAACAAGCAAACAACGAAGCGGAAAAGGCTTCAGCAAAGGCGAACTCAAACAAGCCAACCTAACCCAAAAAGACGCACTCAGACACAAAATCCCAATAGACCCCAAACGCAGAACAACCCACGAAGAAAACATCCAAACCCTCAAAACCTACCTAGAAACACATAAACCAACATCCAAACCCAAGAAAAAACCTAAAAGCTAACCCCCACTTGTTTATCAAAACAAGTGAAACATAATTGTCTTCTAAACACCCCATAGCATACATAGACATAAGAGCATTCGCCCACGCAACAGAAGACACAGAAAAAGTCCAAACCGCAATACACAACACACTCACAACCGAAACAATAAACACAATCACATTCGAAAAATCCAGTCTAAACGGACACCACGGAAACCCCATAACCCTCCTACAAACCAGAATCAAAGACCAAAACACAATCCAAAACTTCATCCAAAAACTCTCCACAAACCTCACCACACTTGACAAACAACAACTAAGCGACGAAATCACACAACACCTAGACAAAGCCACCCTCTACCTCAGAATCGACAAACAAGCAGCCTACCAAAACCAACTCAAACTCAGCACCACAGATACCATACACCTCAAAATCCACTTCAAAAAAACAGGCCCACAGGAAATAACCGAAACCCTCAAAAAACTTGGGTTAATCCCATGAAAAAAACCTACGCAGACCTACACTTATGCCCAAACCCACAAAACACAGAGCAAACCACCCGCATGATAAACAAAGCCTCCAAACTCGGCTACCACCTTATAGCAATACCCTTACCAGCAAACTGCACACAAGAACAGATCAAGACAACCCACAACATCTGCACCAACGCCAACGTAGACTTCGCTTCTCGCGTTGATCTAAACCCTAAATCACCAGACGAACTCCTCCACAACCTAAGAAAACTCCGCCGAAAATTCGAAATAATCGCCATCCAGTGCCAATCAAAACCAGTTGCAAGACAAGCAGCAAAAGATCGCCGCGTAGACCTACTCAATTTTCCATCACTTGATTACCGATCAAGATTTTTTGACTTGGCAGAAGCCGAATTAGCCTCAACTTCCCAAGCATCACTGGAAATTGACACAAAACCACTACTAACACTTGAAAGCCCAACAAGAACTAGACTCCTCGCCAACCTTCGAAAAGAAACCGCAACCGCTCAAGCACTCCACATACCAATAATATTGTCAAGCGGTGTTTCCAACGAACTTCTCATACGCAAACCAAAAGAACAAGCCGCGCTAGCCTCACTGTTCGATCTTCATGAAGAACAAGCATTAGAAGCCGTCTCAACAAACCCTACAACAATCGTCAAAAGAAACAGACAAAAACTCGACTCACGATTTATCGCGCCTGGAATTCGCGTTATTCGGAGAGGAAAAGATTGCTGAAAAAGGTGAAGCGACGCTATTTAGCCGTAGAAATCGATTCCACAGAAACGTTCGACTCTAGAGAACTTATGGAAGCCCTTTGGAAAGCAGTAGAGAAACTCTACGGCGAATACGGCGCAAGCAAAACAGGCTTAAACCTCATCGCATATGACCCTGACAAAAAACACCTCATCATACGAGTCATGTGCAGTGCCCTTGACATGGTCAGAGCAGCAGTGGCTTCAATAACCAAAATCAACGATAAACCCATAGCACTTCACGTTCTAACAATCTCAGGAACACTCAAAGCACTCCACAACAAAACTGAAAAACAACACCAGCAACATTGAAATACACGCAACGTTGCATTTTCAATAGGGGATGATGTAGCCGTCCCAGTCTGATTGGGAAGGATGAGGAACTTATGACGGACAGACCCCAAAAACCCTAAACAATCAAATCCTAAGCCTCTTTTCCCTAGCCTTCTTCCTCTCACGCCCAATGCTAGCTGCCAACAACATGCCAGCAATGAACCCTCCAATATGCGCAAAATAAGCAACACCACCCGAAATATCAAAAAACCCATAAACCCACTGCAACACAAACCAGATGCCCAAAAAAATGATTGCTGGCACAGGAAGAATAAAGTAAAAAATCAAAGAAACAATCTTCGCCCGTGGATAAAGCACTAAGTAAGCACCTAAAACGCCTGATATGGCTCCTGACGCACCAACCACGCCATCCATAAGGCTTGAAGGAAGCGCAAGACCAAACGCCTGATTCAAAACTGGCGCAAACAATAGACCCGCTATGTAAGTGAAATCTGCTAGCAAGCCGCAACCAACATAAAAAACGAGATAACTCAGATGCCCAAAAGCATCCTCAACATTATCTCCAAAAACGAAGAGAAAAAGCATATTACCCAACAAATGAAGCCAGCTCGCATGCATAAACATCGAAGTGAAAAGCGTGTAAAGACGTTGCCCACTCAATATGTCACTTGGCACCATCACAAACTCGCCTGGAATAATCACTTGCCCCGTCACATCATCATATTTCCCTCCAATTGCCCACGAAAACCTTTGATCCAACAGAATATTACTACTTGAAAGCCAATAAACCAAAAAAATGATGACGTTCGCCATTAACAATATGCGATTCACATGTGGCGTTGTTGAAGACCGATTCAGATCTTTCAGTGGAAGCAAACAAATTCAGCTCGGATAACGTGATAGATTCGAGCCTTGAATAATTATCGCTTTCTGTTTTCCAGAAAACATGAAGGACTGAGCAAGCCCACAAACCATGTGAGAAATTATGCCGTCAAAATTCGAGCCTTTAAGACTCAGCAAACCATACATTCAATCATTTTTTCGCAAACCAAACAATCTTCAGGAATCGGCGCATTCTTTTCACGCTTCTTCAAATAACCAAAAAAGTGGTCACATTTCACGTTTTCCTGAAGTTTACCTGTTCCCTTCGTAACTTCTTTAGCTGTGAATGGATTCTGTTGGCTTGGTTGACTTTTCTGCTTTCTTTCTTGGCGCACTTCAGTTAGGCATTGCGGACAAGCGTAATATCTTTGAACGGACTCATTCGAAGTAATCGTCGCCAAAAGGGGCTTCTGAAACTTCTCGCCACACTCATCGCATTTGAAACCAGAATGAGCATCCTCACGTAAATGCTGATCGTTTTCTGTCTTCCATGAGTTCACGTTTCTTTCCATCGTTGGTCTCCAGTGACACTTATCAGACCTCTTAATATTTAATAAACCTTTTTGCGCACACGTACAACAAAAAGACACATCCAAAAACTCACAATCCACGATCTCGGATAGCTTCAGCCCACTACACGCGCTGATAATAGTCGTATCAACCTCAATCTTGCTGGAAACCTACAACGGAACACAAACCAATAGGTCTCTTTAGTCCTCGCCGTATGCTTTTTCGCCATGCTGGCTCTCATCCAACCCAGCTTCTTCATCTTCTGCGGTCACACGCAACGGGGAAACCAAACTGACAAGCTTCAACAGCAAAAACGAGACTACAAACGCAAATAGAGCAACTGCAACCACAGCCTCAATCTGAACAAGCAACTGACCAGCATTACCGTAAAACAAGCCGTCCGCACCATTGAGGTTTATCGCCCTAGACGCAAATAGACCCGTCGCAATCGAACCCCAAACACCACCAAGACCATGACAGGCAAAAACATCCAAAGTATCATCAAGCCCCTTCTTCTTCAGCCAAACTGAAGCCAGATTCGAAATAACACCAGCCACCAAACCAATCACGATGGCAGCTGGAACACCAACATAGCCCGAGGCTGGAGTAATCGCGACCAAACCGCAAACCGCACCAATACCAAGCCCGACAGCGGAAGGCTTGCCCCTAACTATCCAGTCAACAACCATCCAGCTCACAGTAGCAGCCGCAGCTGACAGACTCGTAACCACGAAAGCCGAAACAGCAATCTCATTAGCCGCCAAGGCACTGCCACCGTTGAAACCAAACCAGCCAAACCACAACAAAGCCGCTCCCAGCAACACAAAAGCCACACTATTCGGCTTAGCATGCTTCGCCACATCAAAATCCTTTCTTTTGCCAACAACCAGAGCAGCAGCCAAAGCCGAAAAGCCTGCAGCAACGTGAACCACTACCCCACCTGCAAAATCAATAGCACCAAGAGAACGCAACCAGCCACCAGTGTTCCAAACCCAATGAGCAATCGGCGAATAGACAAAAGTCGACCAAAGAACAATAAAGATCAACAATGAGCTAAACTTGATCTTTTCTGCAAAGGCTCCAATAATCAACGCTGGCGTAATAGCGGCAAACATAAGCTCAAACGCAAAATACAGCATCTCAGGAATATCAGGAGCATACCTACCGAGCGTAGTAGGTCCAATGCCATTCAAATCAGAAAGAGACAAATCGCCAATCACGCCTCCTATGCTCGTGCCAAACGAAAGACTATAGCCCCACAAAGTCCAAACCAAACTCACAACCGCAAAAATCGCGAAACACTGGGCCAACACAGAGGCCAGATTCTTCTTCCTGACGAGACCGCCATAGAAAAACGCTAAGGCAGGCGTCATCAACATGACCAACGCGGTGGAAATAGCAACCCAAGCGATGTCCGCGCCACTCAAACTTTCAACGCTCTCCTGTAGACTTCAAGCTTCCAGGCGCTTCTGAACTAAAAAGTATTTAAGCCTATCCATAACCCGACAAACCCAAATAGGAGTGGGCCCGCCCGGACTTGAACCGGGGACCTTCGCCGCGTGAGGGCGACGTCCTACCAAACTAGACTACGGGCCCTTTTTTGTCATCTTCTTGGTTAAGGTGCACTTTATGCTCTCATAATCTTTGCTGTTGAATCTCAAATACATATCATCATTTCATAAAACCTTTCTCTAAACCATCCTAAACGTGTGAGTAAGGTGAACTGAGCGTGGATCATTTCAAAAGTAAAAAGGATTTTGAGAGAAGACAGAAGACTGAGAAGGCTTTGCTTGGTTTGTGCTTCGTGTTTTTTGCTACGGTCGGCTATTTTCTGGCTAACTTTTTGTTGTTCTAAGCTTTCTATTCTCTCACTGAGACGTTTTTGACTTGCTTGACCCAAGGCATAGTGTTTACGTCATCGTTGAACCATTCAAACAGTTCGCGAGCAATATCCTTGTTTCTCTCAGTAGCGCTTTCGTCAACCAACTCAACAATTATTATTGCTTTTTTTCTCTCCATATTCCAATCCCCCAATCAGCAGGGGTATCATCGCTTTTTCCATTCTTAAGCAGTGTTTCATTCTCCGATCTATCATGAATTACGATTCGAACTCGGATTCTCATATACGGATATTCGAAGTAACAATGTTTCATAAGGCTTTTTAAAAAGAGTTGGCTCAGAAGTATTAAGGGTGCAAGTTAAAGGCTACGACATTCCTCCTTTCTCCCCTCCCTTCCTCCTGCGCCTATGAAAAAGGCGCTTGCACCCACTTCCTCTTTAAACAAATCAAGTTCAGAAAACTTTAAAACATGTCTACCTTTCTCTTTTGAGTTAACTGCGATGCCGAGGTAGCTCAGCCTGGGAGAGCGCCCGGCTGAAGACCGGGTCGTCGCAGGTTCAAACCCTGCCCTCGGCACCACAAGCAATTCTACATGAGAAAGTACACGAGTATAGCCGTTGCGAATGAAACAAGCAAAGAAGGGATCAGGTATTTGTACAGTTTTCCTAGAGGGCATTTGAAGTATTCTGCTGTCAGCACCAGACATAGATGAGTCGGTGCAACGACGTAGCCGAGATAGCTAGCCATGTAGAGTAAAGAACCAGTTTTGGCTGTGTAAGAGGCGATTCCTAAAATGGATATGCTGAGGGCAACGCCTCCAGAAACCGCCCCAGTTACTGCACTCAGGAATGCTGGAATGACGATTAAAAGCAAAAGAATGTCAACGCTTCCGTTAGCCACGAATGGACCGAAAACCTGGGAGATTCCAGCTTCTAGGGAGACGTTTCTCATGAGAAATGCTCCATAGGCTGCAAGTGTGATTCCCCAAATTCCCCAGGTCTTAAGCGGTTTAATCATTACTTTCAGGCTGGGTCTTGCAATGGCACAGAGAAAGATGACTCCTACGAAGGCGCCTATTGAAACGTCTACGCCAAAGGCTATTACGGCAATGATCGTTGCTAGAATTGGCAGGAACGTCACAAGGAAACGTTTTGATTCGCTACTTCGGTTGATGAGGATTTTTTCGTTTTCTGGTTTTTTCGGTGTTTTCCATAGACCTATGAAGTATCCGACTACTACCATTACTGCGACTACTGGAATCTGGCGGATGATGAGAGTTGTAACTGTTAATCCTGTCAGTGATGCGCTCAGTATGAGCACTTGGTTTACTGGGTAGATTGGAAAAATCGTGTGCCTGAACCATAAGTTCACGTAAGTCTTTTTGTCCTCTTTCAGTCCAAGCTTCTCTGTTTCCGCCTCCACTAGAGGTGCTGACATCAAAGCTCCTCCTCCAACAGGCAGAAGCCCAATTACTGCTGGTAGCGTGCTGATTATGAGTTTGGAGTTGTTGACTAGTCGGCTGAGACTCTCGCTAAGGGTATCTATTATTCTGGTTTCTTTGTATAGCATGCTCAGCCACATGATGGCAAACGTAGCAGCTACGATCGAAATAGTCAAAGGGCTAATTGTCGTGTCAGCAATCACCTTTCCTATCGTTGGCAGGTCCAAGACAAGAAATGCCAAAAACAATGCAGCAACATTCAACGTTATGCCGAGGTTTATTCGCTTGTAAATAAGGACTCCGAGGAAACAAAACGTGACGATGATGGCTGTTAATGGATCGATAAATCCCAAATGCTGCTCTTCCTTTCAGGATTGACTTTGATTGGGCATTGGATGCGTGCGTCGAACTCTTAATCCTTTTCCTCAGCAAACACAAAATCTTCACTTAAAATCTCGCTTTGATGCACCGCTCTCGTCTTTGGTTATCGTGCTGTTGGATACTGTCCATAGAAGTCTAGACCCAAAAAAAGTTAACCAACGATTCATTTTCTTAGTTCACAATCCATATTACCCGCAAGACTCAAAGGTGATTAAGAGGCCCTGTGGTTGACCGAATCAGAATCTGAAGAGAAGATAATCATATCAACTGAAACCACACCATCCAGCGAAAAAATAGCTGAAAGAAACACCATTGTCTACGAAACTCGCATTGAACCCAATGTGATGGAGACAATTGGGGATAAAATCAAAGCACAACTATTTGCCAGATTTGGATTCATAAAGCCTAAACCAGAAGAGATTCAGCTCGTTTCCATCGACAAGTACTACGAACCGTATATAATGATCAGTGGCAGGTATTTTGTAGACTATTATCGTAAGTGCACTTACGTGGTCAAAGTCGACAACAGAGTGCAGGAAATCATTCTTTCGAATCAAAAATATAAGCCCAACCAGCCGACGGATTCCTCTGCGAAAGACAATAATGTGCTTAAACTTCAGGGAGAGGAGCGGCTGACGACTGAGGTTAAGGCCTCTCTCGTTCTAGACAAATTTGGACAAGATGTCTCGCCTGAAGAACTCACATCCGCTACTCCGGAGAAAAATCCTAAGGAAATATTGGCGGCATTTGGAGTAAAGGAAATCGCTCAGGACGCAGATCTAGACATTATCCAGTCCAAAATACTCAAACGCCCAAAAGACATAAACAGACTCGTCACTGAACTCTTTGAAGTCAACGAGCGAGCCATAATCTACTCTCCAAGGTTTAGAGTTCTGTACACACACGTAAAGACAGGCGAGATGAAAGCTGTGGAATTCGATGGGATTACAGCTCAGAGAATCCAACGCCCTCGCCCTCATCCTCAATTTCCCCAAAAATCGATCTGATTTTCTTTGCGATAGCCAACGCAATAGCGCGCGCTCGGCTTTGCTTGCGACTTCTTTTGCCTTTTTTGGGGCAGTATTCGGTGTGCCTAAATAATCTTCTTGCTCAGTACTTCTCGGAAGGGTTTCTTGCACTTTGGACAGTCGAAAAGGCCGATTTCCAACTGAGTTCTTTTTCCAATTTTGGATGGGCGTCCGGCCATTGTCCACTTCTTCTTAGGCGATGAAACAACAGTTTCACATTTCTTACATTTAGCCATTTGATTTCCTCCAATATATCGATAACCACGGTTTATGATGATGATAGCTAAAACATTTTCCACTGTTTTCGGATAGAAGCGCATTCTACTTTTCTACGATGAGGAATTACAAACGAAGGCGATACGCGATTAACGTATGAAGTTCTATTCGTAGAATATGAGGTTTTGTTCTTCCAAGCTTGCGTGAAGCTTATGCACTGCGTCATAAACGTCCTGTTCTTTCTTCGCTCCTGTGCAAACAAGGTTCCCGCTTGCGAACAGAAGCATTACCACTTTGGGCTCATCCATTCTGTAAATTAAGCCTGGAAACTGTTCCGGCTCATACATGGTTTTCCCAAGCTTGCTCGCCTCTTCTAACTCTATCCTTCCGCCCAAGCTTGCGGAGGAAACTATGTTCACAACCTTCAAGTCTGGCTTGCTGACGATGAGTATTCCACCTTTTTTCAACTCTTTAACAACTGTCATAACAGCCCTGCGCGCTTCCTGCTCTGATTTTGCTCCCGTACAAACCATTTTGCCAGAGTTGAAAATCAACGTAGCCGTCTTCGGCCTCTTAAGCCTGAAAACCAGTCCAGGAAACTGTTCTGGGCGATATTCAACCCCTGGAAAACTCTTCACGATGGCGTTTAAGTCAATTTTCTGGTTTAGGGCGGCAGCGGCAACGATGTTTTGAATGGTTATAATGGCCTTAGTCTTCGGCATTGAATATCGTTTCTCATAGTGTGTAGCGGATGCTTATATGTCCTTATTATAACCTCACATTGATAGTTTATGACAGAACTGCACGCTGATGTTACAGAGCTCGGGCGCTTGTTCTTGAATAAAGAAAATGAGGGTAATCCGTGTGCTTACAAGTGATTTTCCGCTCTTACTTCCTTGCGGGCTTTTTCTTCTTTCCTTTGGTTTTTTTAGGCACTATTCAAGCCTCAAACTCAAATATTGTCGATTTTCTATTTAAATTTGTGTCCGTCACAAAACCATACACGGCGCGTGCTAAACTCACGCACTCACTCCATGTGCGTGTGTGTTGTGTGGCGTGTGGTGGTATAGGTAGGTGTGGAGGAGAATGTTGGCAAAGTGAGTGATTGAGAATTTGAGTGATTTGTTGAGTGAGTGGTAGTTTTTGGTTGGTTGGATAAAACTTACCTTAATCCAAGAGTTAACCTAACTTTCTGACTATCCTTACCAGCGCATTGGCATTAAGGCTGTTACTCCAAATAAATAAAAAAGTGGTTACCAACGTTATTCAGCGCCCGCGGAGTCGATCAGATGTCGATCTGTTTTCGGACAAAATCCACCATTTTATCTGCCCAAAGCTCCAGATACTCTTCTCCTTTGCCAGCTTCTGCCTTGCGAGGGTCACCAACTACACCGTTTTTTGTTACAGTCTTAATGCCTTGACTCCATATGATAGGTATCTTCTCCTCATAGTTTCCCACGAAACCTTGTTCGGCATGCTCCATGTCGACTAGATCTCTTCGTATAGCCAGAACCATTGATGTTTCGGATTCGCCCGCATGAGCTCCTGACTCACCAGCTGAAACTCTATGTTTAGACGAAAACTCCGAAAGGAATTCAAGGAGACCTTTCAGGTCTGTGTACGATACGACTTTAGCTTTTTCAAGACTTTGGCTGAGTTCATCGGTTACCTCTCGCACGGCATTGAAATTTCCGCCGTGAGATGGAAGTATGATTATGTTCTTGAATCCCTGCTTTGCCAAGCTAGCGCAGTAGTCGCGGATCAGACTTTTCAGTGTTTCAGGTTTAAGGCTGATGGTTCCTGGAAACGCCATATGATGTTCGGAGCATCCCACGTTTATTGTGGGCGCTTGGAGAGCCCTACCAAGTTTCCCAGCCACTTTATTGGCCAAGACATCACCAATCAGGGAATCCGTACTGGTAGGCAGATGAGGACCATGCTGTTCATTTGAGGCCACACCGAATACAACAGTGTTAATGCCTCCATCCAAAGCCTTTTGGATATCGACCCAGCTCATCTCGGACATGCGAACCTTAACCATTTGTTTTACCTCAATCGATCGAGACTGGTGCGGGCAGATCGGAGTTGCCCATGTCCGCCACGACCTTCCATGTGCCATCAGACTGCTTCCTATAGACAGTTAAATACTTGCCACTATCTTTCATTTTCTTGCCATTCGAGTCCACCAGCGTCACTTTGTTTCTACCGCATGTGTACGCGAAATCACCGGCTCGCGACACCTCCACTTGGGCTGTTTCAAAGCTGAGCGAGAAGTCGGGCATCGAAAGAAAGACCCGCATGAACTCCCGAATCGCAGCACGGCCAGTAACCATCGGTGCTCCAGGCCAGAGTAGAACAGCATCGTCGGCATAGAAAGAGACGTATCGATCCAAATCCTTCGCTTTAGCTGCTTCCCTTGCCTTGTCCTCAAGCTCACGAATGGACTTAGCATCGCGTTCTCGGTTATCCATATTAGTCCCTATGTGACAATGTGTCATGACGTAATAAAAGCTTGATCGAATCTGGACTCGCTGCTCTACCGATGTCACTGTGTTTTTCCTTTTTGGAGCGCGCGCAGTGATTTGATTGTAAACTCGCTTCGTCCGTTGGATTTGAGGTACAGTAAGGTATTTATGATGAGTTCTCTGCTTTTTGGACATAGTTCAGTGCTTTGCGGGCGTAGTCTAGTTTGGTCTAGGACATCAGCCTGCCACGCTGACGACCCGGGTTCAAATCTCGGCGCCCGCACCAAGAACTGTTCATTCTGCCTATGCTTCTGTCTTAAGGAAATTTGGGAGTCTTGCCCGTAATTTGCATATATCTTCCACGATCAGTTCTGGTTGTTGTTTACTCATGCGCAGATCTCCTTGGGAATAGAATTGAGAAGGAATAAAGATGGTTTTCATGCCGACGGATTTTGCACCAGCTATGTCTTCGAGTGGGCTGTCGCCAACGTATACTGTTTCCGAGGCTGACAGTCTGAGGCGTTTCAGTGCTTCTTCAAAGATTTTTCTGTTAGGTTTTCGCCATCCAACTTCTTCAGATACCAGAACAGCGTTGAAGAATCGAGCTATATTCAGTTTCCTCAGTCCATGATAGATTACAGGAGCGTACGTGAAATTTGAAATCAAACCCATCACATAATTGGCTGAAACTTCCTCTAACACTTGTTTGGCGCACGGTCTAAGCTCAAGCGAATTCACGTAATCCTCGAAGAAAACGTTAACCGCCATTTTTACACATTCGTCTTCGGGAGTCGTTTTGAATCCTAGTTTGTTAAGAGCTTCGGAAATCCAGATGGCGTTTGTAACTTCGACAAGCTCTTCATAACGCACAAGCCTGTACTTCTCGTGTGCATCGCTGTAGGCTTCCAGAAAGTCATTGAGACCTACGTTAAAGCCCGATTGCTGGATAGCTTTGTGCAGCTTCCTTTTTGACCCTTCCATGTCGTAGTCTTTGACGTTTGCCAAAGTGCCGATGAAATCGAAGATCACGCCTCTTGTTAATGGCAAGTGATTGTCCTTCTCTGGTCATTTGTTGATTGCTGATATGGTTTTGCAATGTTTATTTTCAAATAATAAGATTTACGTACGCATCCAATGTTTTGACATATTGAGCTCTATGTCCTTCAGGGATTACTTGCATGAAAGGGCAGAAGAATCAAGGCACAATGAAACCCTAGCATGCTTGATGTTTATTGCAGGCGCAGTCTTTTTCGTTGGAGGCGTATTGATCGCCTTAAGCCTAGGAGCACAACCCAGCTGGTTTCTAGTTATTCCTTATTACATGGAAGCGAATCCAGGAACTATTCTGTCTTTGATGCTGATTTTTAGCGGGATTACCTTGACGTTTTTCGGGATATTTGCGGGTTTCTTTTATTCTCGTCATCGGGGCTGGTACATGCAGGAGTTGCATAAGGCTTCCTCAATTGAGGATGCTATTGTCCACAAGCAGCCAGGAAAGAATAATCGCAAGAAAAAAGAAAGCACCAGTTAGCATTTTTCCCGTATTCTTGGCTGTCATCAATTCCAAAGCATGTATCCAGTCACTTCTAACGATTTCAAAAAACAAATAAGTATAACAACAGTCTGTGAATTGATCGGGTGGAGAATGAGCCTAGAGACGTTTATCTCGAGTTTCGGACACTTGGCCGTTCTCACGTTGGCATTTGTGGTCTGCGTCATACCAGCCTTCATGCCACCTATTTGGCTACTTCTTTCAACCATTTATTTCCTCTACCCCAGCAACTTCAACCCGATCCTACTCGCACTCGTTGGCGCAGTCGGCACAGTACTTGGCCGTTTCGCTTTGTCCTATCTGGGCGTTGCCAGTCGCAAGTTAATGAATGATGAGCGGAAGAGAAGCATGGACAAGGCTGGAAAGATTTTGAGATCAAAGAAATACAACGGCTTCCTCCTCTCCTTACTCTTCGCCTTGACCCCCTTGCCAAGCAACATATACTTTCTCATTATTGGAATGATGAAAACACGATACTTTAGCGTGTTCTTTGGGTTCGGTCTCGGTCGTTTCATAAACAACTGGATCATGATTTCCATCACGCCTGCCTTGTTTGAATCCATAGCCGAAGTTCTGACAGGTCGTCTTTCAGCTGTAATTCTGGTGGATTCGCTGGGAGTAATCATGATGTTAGCGTTTGCTTTCATTGATTGGGAAAAACTGATTGAAGAAAGACACTTAGTATTTATTAAACCAGCGTTCCTAGGCGGCTCCAAGAAGTCATAGAAGCAGAAGCCAGTTCTGGAGACGCCAGATTTCCAGCATTTTGAAACATTGCCCTGCAGATTTCGTCAATCTTGCTCTTGCAGATAAATAGTATCAGATATAAGCTCGGGACGCGCATATTTCTTCGACCTAGTATTGAAGTCCAAAATTGAATGGATGTTTGTTGTCCTCACATTCATAGCGGGACTGATGCTTTATTTGTACGGTCTGTTTCTTGGCGCAATCATCGTTTCTGGCTCCGACGACTTCTACAAAGTCATGATCATTACAGTCATTGGTGGCTTGGTTTCCTTGGGCCTAGGCAGCGCATCTGTTCTGGTGTTTGGCGGAGTTGCCTCTCTGAAGCTCGTTGAATTCATATCGCGTTTTACGAGAGCCAAACATGCCCTCGAACCGATTGAAGAAGACAGACAAACTCCTCTGCAAAATCGTGTAAGCAAACAAGCCATGGCTATTTTGATGCCTCTTCTCATTTTCGTGTTATCAACTAGCTTAGCATGGGACATCCACAACCTTCACGACCCTCGCACCTCAATATTCCACGGAATATTGCATGCACTTGACATCTTCTCCAAGCCAATAACTAGTGAGCCAGTCTCATATTCGATGGAAATAATCCTAGTAATGATCGTGCTTGTCGCGATTGCAGGAATTGTTCCATCATTGGTTTTCCCATATTTCAGAAAGTTCAAAATAACAGGCATAAACAGCGGTCCATTTCATACAGATTTGTTGATTGCTACAGTTGGGCTGGTTACCGGTTTGGGTGTGATACTCACCTTGATTGGGCTTGTGTTTGAAGTGATGTGGGTTGGTACAGGTCCATACTATTATCACTATGTGATCCCAGTCATGATAGGTCTCAGCTTGCACTTTACAATCGGCATGTTTATCGGAAGAGACAGGTCAGAAGAGATGGTTAAGGCCAGATTGGAGGCGCACAAAGGAAAAAGAGTCGTAAAGGGCTCAGTTAACATTCAAGTCTCGAAACCAGAAGGCACCTCCATATCAGAATCGACCGAAAAATCACATTAATAGCCTAATGAGGTGTGTGCACAGCAGAGTGAGCAATCCTGACATCAGCACAAAGTTGGAAAATCCCTGCGCTAAGGCAAAAGATCGCTGCGTGAATTGTCACAGCCATTTCATGAACGTCAGACCATTCGTGAAGAGTGTTGTCATTTCCAACCATTTTGTCAGAGACTTGAAAGATGAGAAGGAAGTGCAGTCAATAGTGAATGACATTCTTGACTGCTCCAACATGGAATTTGTTGAGCTGCACAAGTTTGAGGCGAATGTTGAGGGGAATCTTGTCTTTAGAGCAAAGAAGAACGGTTTGCATTTGGTCTATTGTGTGGACAAAAAAATGAGAATAGTCTTTCTGAGGGAAGGGGTCGGCTTTCGGAATTTCGTTCGTGCTGGGCTCTTTGTGTCTAAGA
>Ga0315268_10001987_pt1 | contig 23354 bp, 39 predicted proteins | sample C1_top_MG_FD_204535 | JGI IMG/M metagenome (GOLD analysis project Ga0315268, IMG submission 204535) | Sediment microbial communities from Yellowstone Lake, YNP, Wyoming, USA - C1_top | ecosystem: Environmental > Aquatic > Freshwater > Lake > Sediment | place: USA: Wyoming | collected 2017-08-01 | reverse complement strand
ACATGCCATCGCTCTTAATGCAGGCGGTAGCATATGTGTCATGGAGAAACGCGCAGAACAAGAAGTTGTTAGCGGTGTTCTTCGCTGGGCTTATCTAACTGTGTTAGATGAACTGGAAGATCTCAACTATCCAACCAGCTCACGTGTTCGCATTCGTGTAGGCGAGATGCTTGACAAACTTTACACTACGGATGGTGTTCATGAGACTGAAGATGATGAGTTGGTAGATGATTACAACGATGATGAAGATGAGGATGAAGATGAGGATGAAGATGAGGATGAAGATGAGGATGAAGAGGTTGAAGTAAATGTAGATCCTGCATTGGCTCTTGAAGTTGTCAATGCTTTGATTAAAGCGTTGATCGATAAGAAATAATTGTTTAACTGTCCTGAGCCAAGACATTAAACTGGCTCAACCCACACAACCACATCACATTCAACCATGGAATTTAGACTCCCAGAAAATCTGCACCACCAACTGCTGGCTTATGATCCAGCATTGAAAGCATTGGCTAAAGAACAACAAACTGCTAACAAACCTGCATCAACCAAAAAGAAATCTAAGTATCCTGCTGGCAATATCAATGATCTGATTCCTACAAATATTGTTGATGCTGCAACAATGCAATCAGCTGTTGATTATATTAATACACAAACTGCACCTTATAAGTATCGTGTGTTCTATGCACCTCGCATTCCAGATCAAAGAGCAGTAGTAAAAGCAATCATTTATTACTGGGAATCAGTATGGGTTGCAGCATGGTTGCCAGTAGAAGGGGAGGATTATCTATACGGCATTAGCTATGCAGTGTCCACTACAAACGCTACAAAGAAGAACTTAAAACATATTGGGTTTAACAGAACTGAAATGGATGTCAACTTAGAAGAAGTACCATTAAAGAAGTATGGACGAGTTGACTATCATGTATATACACAAGTAGTTACAGAAGATACAGTGTGCCATGCAAACGGTTATCACTGGGATCCGTTTCATATATTTGCATATTCAGAAAAAGGTAAGCATATTAAACGTGAGTGCATTAATATTTTCACTGATCAATTGAGAGAACGCATTACTATTAGATGGGAAGGCGATGGGTTGTTTGCACGCATGGATAAGAAAGTTAGCTGCTTTGATTATCTTTTTGGGGAAACATTAAGGATGTTCCCGCATAAAAGAATTGCAGAAATAGATGTTGACTGGGTACCTACTGTTGACAACATGGGACCAATACTTAATCGAAACATGCTTATACCCATAAATATCTTTACGAAACCTTTTATTCAAAAAGAATTGCAAGCTGCTTGCACTAAAACTGTTGAGCTATTCAATGACCCTACCACCAGTAGAAAATATGATGTCTTAAAACCTATCAAAAGATTTATTAGTTACTTGGAAGGTATCAAATGGATTGAGAGTCTTTGGCCAAATACACCTATTGATTATTACCAGACATATAAAAATGCACTAAGCAGTGTTGACTTTGATACATATCGAATGGAGTATTTGGTTAATCATGATTCATATAGTACAGCCAAGCTATGGATACAAAAACATATGCCCATGACTTCCATGCTTTTAATTCTTAATAAAGCAGTTGAAGAAGAACAAGCTAGAACAAATGATCTTGTAAACGGGCTTAGAATACATGCTTTGCTTGATACATTTCAAATGATTAGTACCGTATTAAACGCAGGCCAACAACTTGAGCCGCCTGCACGTTGGCGTATCACTGAGTTCCATGATCATGTGCAAGCAGAAGCATGGAAAGTTCAACATAAAAAAGAAGATCTGCCGCAGGATCTGTTCCCTACGCCTATCAAGATTCACCATAAAGAACAAGCGTGGACATTCTTCCAACCTATAGACACACATCAACTATCCCAATGGGGCCAGGCAGTACGCAACTGTGTAGGTACCGGTGGGTATGCAGAGGATGTTAAGAAGCGTAAACAATTTATTGTGCTTTGTATGGTAGACAGCAAACCTAAGTTCACTATTCAGTTAAAACTTAATCAAGGCATGATGTCTGTGCATCAGATAGCTGGCATCGCCAATGCCAGGCTTAATGATGATGAGAAAAGTTTGTATACTGAAACATTCAGGGAAGCATTGGCTGTCCGCAGTAAGGTAGAGTAGGCTCGGCCCCCACAGCCGCTGGCATTAGGATCAACCTATGTAAGTCCAGCCCTCTACCATGACTGAGCATCGAGACATAACAGCTGAAGAAGAACAGTTATTGCAACAAGCATTGCAAAATCTTGGTGCATTTATTACAGAACACGGTCAACCTCAGTACGTATTTTTTGATGAGATTGATCCTCGCAATGAGGATGACTTTGATACATGGGATGTAGGCATGGAACCAATACCAGGAGATCAAACCTGGAAGTCAACTGCTATTGATGTTACATCAACCGAAATCAATGACTGAGTTTAAACCGATTTTGTCTTGTCCTGGTTATCAAGTATCTGCTTGTGGTCAAATCAAAGGACCCAAAAAATTATTAAAACTTTATCAGAACAAAAATGGTTATTTAATGTTTAAACCAGGGCGCAATAAACCTTCATATTATGTACACAAAGCTGTAGCTGAAACGTGGAGTATTAAAGGAGTCGGCCCTTGGATCAATCATATTGATCACAATAAAATTAATAATCAAGTTTTAAATCTTGAATGGTGTACGGCTAAACATAATCACGATGAATGTGTAAAGTTTTTAGGCAAACATCCGTCTCAAAAACTTACAGTTGAAGATTATCAGCTTATATTTCAACTGTATACAGAAGGTTTTAGTACACGTGAAATAGCAAAATCAGTTGGTTGTACACAAACACATGTATTGCGTATATTAAAAAAGTTTTAGCACTGAGCCATTACCTCATGACCACACTTGGCGTTCAACATCAATTGATGTAAGCCCAAGTAATGTAGGTGTGGCGTAATTAGTAGCCGCGACGCACTTAAAATGCGTTGACCTTGGTCGTATCGGTGCAAGTCCGATCACCTCTACCAACAACCTACATTCAACTCATGGGTATTCTTTCTTGCTTTCAACATCTCATCCCTGAAGTCCATGCATTCAGCGATGAAGAACAACGCTACAACCTTGGTGCTACTTGGACTTCAGATGATGGGCTCAAGGAGTACCATAACATTGAACTCAGGTATGTACACAACTCAGAGCGGCTTGCCCTCCAGGGAAATCCACAGCCTGATGGCAGCTGGACCTATACGGATCCCAGTGGTGCCGTGCATCGGATCAGTGCTGAGCGTGCAGCTCACTTCATGGAGCAAACGCACCGGCATGCAACGATCATGTGCCAGATGCTGGACAAGCTAAATGAAAGCGGTGTGGCCACCCCAGCCATTGACGCTAGTGCCCAAGCCGTGTAAGCTGGCTACGGAATGTTTGACCTCTGCGCAAGCAGGGGTCTTTTCTTACCTACACAAACAACCATGTCTACTCACGTTGATCTAGATCTTGTTGATTCAATTCTTGCTAACATCCCAGATGATAAATGGGATGCAGTAAAAGACAAACTAATTGAATGCATTATTGATGAGATGCCTGCTGCAATTATGCAACGGTTGACAGGCACAAGAGATGACTTTGATAAAGCAGAGAAGTTTCTGCATGAATACTATGCACCAACTGAACGCAATAAAGATTTGATTGTTGATTCATTTCAAATCCTTGGTGATGTAAAAACTTGTTACTGTCTGGATTTAATTGTATCCAAGAGAAATGTTGATGTTGACCTTGAACCACAGGAGATTATGGAATGAATTGCCGTGCATGCAACAGTGTTAACACACGTGTTACTTGCACTGAACAGACAGGTGATGTTACTAATCGGTGGTGTCGTTGTCTTGATTGCAAATCAAAGTTCAAGACTATTGAACGCTATGCAGTTGCTAAACCAATTCCACTTGATCCTTGTGTATTGCGTGGAGATAAAAATCCAAATGCAAAACTAAATGCAATTCAAGTGCAAACAGTTAGGCATTTGCATCAGCAAGGATATAGCAATGGACAGATTGCATTAAGACTTAAGATGCACCGCGGTACCATCTGCAAAATTGTCAACTACAAAACTTACAAGAACATTAAATGACTCGAAACAAAACTGTATTTCAACCAGGAGATCGTGTTGCCGAACGTCCAAAGAACATGATTTTTTCTGGGCTTAGTACCAAGGCTAGGCAAACTGCTGCACACAATAACCAGCAGCGTTATGGTATAGTGACTGGGCTTACCACTAAGGTAAGTACCCGCAAGCAAGTAACAAAATATGTACTTGTGAAGTGGGATCACCTGCAATCCGCAAGTGAACATGCCCAATCTCGCATCTGTCACATCGCAGATGTTGATGCAATCGTTGCAGACTATCGTACATCCCTTGGAGAAATCAACCCATGACTACTCAACCTGAACACAAAGTTGACTCTAAGCTTGCAGAACTTCTGCTTAGCTCTTCTATTCCTAAGGTGGAATTTACTAAACCAAAACGTCGTTATGACATTGAGGTTGATGACGACACGCATTGGGAACTAGTGCGTATTGCTGCCAGGCAAAAGCTGCATCAAGAAGATTTTGTTGAACAACTTCTTGTTGAGTTTGTTGCAGAACATCGTGCTGCTATGGCTTTAAAAAAAGGTATTGAAGAGGCGGCATCATGAACGCTACATTTGTTCACTGCTCACCAGATGCTGAGAATCTTATTGTCAAAATGGCGCGGGTATCTAACCCAACCAATGAAAACAACATGGCAACAGCACCAAAACTTCTGCGGTATTTAATTGATCACCAGCACTGGAGCCCGTTTGAAATGTGTAGCCTTTGTGTAAAGATTGACACTGAACGTGACATCTCTGCACAGATATTACGCCATCGTTCATTTAGTTTCCAAGAGTTTAGTACCAGGTATGCAGAAGCTCAGCCACTTACTATTCCAGAATTACGTAAGCAAGATGTAAAGAACAGGCAGAACAGTACAGATGATCTTAATGATTCTGTAAAGCGCTATTATCGTGAAAGAATTAATTTTGTATACGCACAAATTCAAAGTATTTATAATGAAATGATTGAAGATGATGTAGCTAAAGAATGTGCACGTCGCATTCTTCCGCTAAGTACACAAACTACTTTATATATGCACGGCACCTTGCGGTCGTGGATACACTACATTAATGTGCGTACTGATCCAGGTACACAGTTAGAGCATCGATTGATTGCGGAAGGCTGCAAACAAATCTTTATTGAACAATTCCCTACTATTGGTGAGGCTGCATTTAAATGACTAAAGGATTTGCTGCACCAACAGCAATCAAAACTAAAAAGTTTTGGTTAGCTGCATTCACTCAAAACAATGAAGATGATCCACTTATGGTTGTTCGTGTTGAACTTCCAAGGAAATCAACTGAGGCTGCAATTAAACTTGCAGTTACGGCTGGTAAGAAATGGATGGATACCGATGATATGGTATGGGAAATCTTAATTCATGATGGACCTACCCAGGTACCAGCAACAGGAGATGCTATCCTTGCACGGTTAAGCCGTGAACAATTCAACGAATCTGTTGAACTTATCAACGTAGATTAGTTGTACGTCCTAGGCATGACGTTAAACTGCTCATTAGTTTTTCTTATCATTCACTTCATTCAACACCATGCAACTCCTTAAATTCTCCACAGGTAATGCCAAGCTTGGTAAGCGTTTAATCTTTAGCTTGCCAGCAGGATACTCTTGCCCTAATGCAGGGGTATGTAAGACAATGGCTGATCGTACCACAGGTAAGATCATGGATCTACCACAGCAACCAATTGATCCGACTATAGACTACAGGTGCTTTGCTGCCATGTCAGAAGCCATGTATCCAAACGTACGTGATGCACGCTGGCACAACTGGGATCTGTTACGCGAGACAATGTATGGCGGTGACTATGGTAGCTACAGAGAATTACAAGGCAAGAGTTATGAACAGCAGGTTGAGTTGATTGCAGGATTGATTGAGTTGTCACTACTGGTACAACCAGCGCTTGAGATCTGTCGCATCCATGAAAGTGGTGATTTCTGGGCACGTGCTTACATGGAAGCATGGGCACGTGTTGCTACCAGGTATCCTGCCATTACGTTCTATGCGTATACCAAGATGCTTAATGACTGGCTAGCTATACACGAGAAGATGCCAGCAAACTTTATGTTGACTGCATCAATCGGCGGCATGCTTGACCGTATGATTCCACGCAATCCCGATGTGTTTAAGCGTGTTGCTTATGTTGTGTACACAGAAGAGGAAGCCGCAGAACTAGGGCTTGAGATTGACCACGATGACAGTCACTGCTTTGGTGACAAGCCATTTGCATTGCTAGTCCATAGTCAGCAACGTGCTGGTTCAGATGCACAAGCTGCTATCAATGCTCGGCGCAAGCAAGGTAAGTTTACTGGTTACAACAAGACCAAGAGCGTACGCATTTGAAATTGCAGACGTGTTAACATTTGTTTAATTTTCTTACATAACTTGCAAACGTGTTAACATTAGCCCGACTTCTTTTACATCCATGAGCTACGTCATTGTTTCAATGAACACGGATCAACCATCCGCCATTACTGCTTGTACTCAAAGCAACTCTTTTGAATTGGTTCCGTTAGACTCTGATGTAGCTTTGAACAAGATTTTTTCTCACCCGCATCGCGCAGGTGCGCAACAAATCTTAACTTGGATTAATAAGAATGACCCCGCTCTCGCCAGTCAAGACCTCTCAATTCAAGATGAGTCCCGTTTTAGAAAATGAGACTTGGCTAGTATTTGATTTGGAGTCCAATGGATTGTATGACAATGTAACGGTTATCCATTGCATTGTCATATATGACATACAAACAAAACAAGTACATCACTATGGACCCGACAACATCCCTGCTGCTATTAATCATCTTGCTAGCGCGGATGTACTAATAGGCCAGAACATTTTGTTCTACGACATTCCTGTGCTTCAAAAACTTTTCCCCGATACTGCAAAGTTTCGGGGAAGAATTATTGACACACTCATTTGTACACAACTCATTTGGCCAAAAGAAGTTCTCTATGACCTTGACACAGAACAATATCCGGAGGTACCAAAGAATCTCAAGGGTAGGGCCGGTCTTAAAGCGTGGGGTTATCGCCTCTCTAATTACAAGATTGAGTTCAAAGATTTTAGTGAGTACTCCAAAGAAATGCTGGCGTACTGCGAGCAGGACGTTAGGGTTACTCTTCAATTATTTCAATTCATTCAGAAACAAAACTATGCAGAGGCGGCGCTTAAGTTGGAGCATGACTTTGCTCTTGCAATTAACAAGCAAGTGCGAGCAGGTTTTCCTTTTGATGTGGATGCATGTCTTGATTTGGTGGATGTACTCAAAGCAAAAAAAGATGAACTCCATACAAAGGTAATGGAAGTGTTTCCACCCATTAAACAAGAGTCAGTGTTTGTACCAAAAGTAAACAACAAGTCTCGTGGTTACGTTAAAGGTGAACCATTTACCAAGGTAACGTACCAGGAATTTAATCCTGGTTCCCGCCCGCAGATTGTTGACAGGCTCAAAGGTAAATACGGATGGGTACCAGAAGAACTGACGGATAAAGGTAATCCAATCCTTGATGACGAAGTGTTGAGTGCATTGGATTATCCAGAGGCCAAAGTCCTGGGCGAATACTTGACTATTAAGAAAAGGCTAGGGCAAATTGCCGATGGACAAAAAGCCTGGCTTAAATATGTAAACAATCAAGACTCATGTATGCACGGTGAAGTTGTAACTAACGGTTGTATTACCGGACGTTGCGCACATCGTAATCCAAACATGGGTCAGGTACCAGCATCTTATAGTCCGTACGGTAAAGAATGCAGAAGTTTATTTCATGCACCAGATGGCTGGGACTTGTTAGGTGTAGATGCCAAGGCATTGGAGTTGCGTTGTCTTGGTGGGTATCTTGCCCTATGGGATGACGGTGAGTATGCCAATCTTGTGACAGATGAATCAGTTGACATTCATGTGTACAACCAAGATAAGTTTGGTGTGCCTACCAGGGACATTGCCAAGCGTTTAATCTATGCCATGCTCTACGGATGTGGCAATGAAAAAGCTGGTGGCATTGTAGATCCAAACGAAAAAGATCCTGTGCAATTAAAACAACTGGGACGCAATGCAATCAATGGTTTTATGGATGGTGTACCAGCGCTTAAAAAATTAAAACACAAGTTGGCAAGCTCTATTCAAGAACGTGGATATCTGCGGGGTTTGGATGGTCGTATATTGTATTGCCGTTCAGATTTTAGTGCGTTGAATGTGTTGCTCCAAGGGGCAGGTGCAATGATTATGAAACAGGTGATTATTAATACACATAACAATCTTGAAGCTAAAGGATTAGTGCATGGCCAAGACTGGGTGCAACACGCAATGATTCACGATGAGATTCAACTGTCTTGCCCCAAGAAACACACGGCATTAGTTAAAGAGCAGGCATTGCTAGCCTTCCCGCAAGCGCAACAATTCTTTGCATTCCGTTGTGAAATCCAGGGGGACTGTAAGGTAGGCTGGTCTTGGGATCAGACACACTGATGCTCCGTCCCAAGTAAGACGTTAAACTGCTTTCAACCACACTTTTGATCTCATGAATTTTGTCACACTCTGCGCTCAAACAACCGAAGCGCCCCGCGAAGTTTACATCAGTGCTAACTCCACAGCAACCCGTTGCCTAGTGTTGTTGCCACCTGTTGGAAACAAAGCACCTACTTCAATTGAACTCAATGTCTACGGTAAAAATGCTGAGCGTTTTTCTCGTGTTGCTAAAGGATCTCAGATCTACATCCATGGTGCAAAGCTGCGGTTCGATCTGGAGGCTAAAACTTATTCTCTCCATGGAGGAATCATTGCTCAAGTTAATGATCAGTTCCCTATCTTCAACACGGTAATCCTTAGTGGTCGCTGTGTTAAAGACATTGATCATCAAGATGCACGTGCCTTCAAAACAACCGCTGATGGTACCATGATTTGCAACCAAACATTGGCTGTTAATACTGGACGTAATCAGTCTGATCTGTTTAACTTCTATGCAATCAACAGTGCAGAAGACAAGCTCAAGCAAGCAGAACTTCTTGTTAACTTCACGCGTAAAGGCACTGGTCTTACTATTCAAGGCCGCCTTGTTACTGACGCTTGGGTAGACAAAGAAACAAAAGAACGGCGTAGTATTACCAAGATTCAATTGGTATCTATGACGTTGGCACCCAAGGGCCAGACCGGAGTGCAGGAAATTAAACCACAAACAACGGTAGCCGCATCAAATAATGTGACTTCCCTGTGGGGTGGGCGGACGGCCGATGAAGGAGCTGACCCTTGGAACGTGACATCTGGTGGCGGTCTGCCAGAATTACCTGGTCAGTATGGCAACGCACCGGAGCTTAGTGAAGAGCCTTTCTAATTAACTTTAAAAATCCGTCCTGAGTATGACGTAAAACTGCTCACCAACAAACCCAACCAACCTTGACATGACTACGAAGACCACTGCTATTGCAACCCGTGGAATCAAATCGTTTCAATTGTTCCGGTCTAAAGAATTTGTTTCGGGGTATCAGAACCTCGTCACCATCCAGCCTCTTAACAAGTCCAAGACACGAGGTTGGTTTGTAGGTAACTCAGACCTTGACACTTGCGGATGGAGTGCCACTGAAGATCAGTTTGCTAAAGGTTCAGTTATTTGGAACTATAAACATGTTTTTGGTACAGTTCCCAATACTTCAATTGAAGAAGGACTTAATTTTACTGAGCCTCGAATTCAAATGCTTTTACGTTCTCCCCTTATGGTTGCAGAAACAAGTGGGAAGAATATGACCATTGGTACGTTTGACGATCCCGATGTCAATCGTCTGTGGAATGATGATAAGGCTGCTTCTGATCTTGCTAACAGCCAAGGTAAGATGTACAAGCGTAAGTATAATGTGCGCACTAAGTACCTTGTGTACATTCTTACCAAGAATAATGTACGTGCCCACAAAGTTCCCATGGTGCTAACACTAAAAGGATTAAATGGTATGGACGCAGCCGAAAAGATTAAACTATATGAAAAAGAAATGTCTAAGTGCCTTAGCAAAGCACTGTCAGCAGAAGTTCCATTGTCATTCAATGAAAAGTTCTACGCCACTACCGTATTTACTCCGGTACTTGTCAACGACATGCGCGGTTCCAACAACGTTGAGATCTGTGCAATTGAATCTTTTGACCTACCTGATTACAGCACAGAAGAAGCCGCCATCGAATCATTGAATCGCATGTCGATTCCTGATGAAGATCGTGAATCAACTTGGAAATTCCAAGAGCTGTTTGTTGACTACATCAATCAGCATTCCAGGCAGGATGCTGAGAAGCTGGGTGGTGCCTATGGAATTAAAGAAGGAGTAGAAATCCTTCCTGCCTCCAGGGGGGTCGAGCCGCTTCAACTGAAGTCAGCTCAAGATCCTATGACGGGTGAAGATGACTCCTTGCTTTGATTAGGGTTTAACCTCAGGGTTGGTAACGGCTGCATCATCTACAACAACATTGTTGAAGATGTGTATGTCTTTTACCAACCCTCTGATTACTCCTTGACGTTGAGTTGCAATGGTCACCAAGAGCGTTGCAATCTCACGTAGTTCTTTGACTGATGTGGAATCTTGAATTGAGCGTTTGACTTTTTCTTCCCAGAACTTGTCATTAAGACTAGGCTCTATGTCAAACTTACTAAGTGGGACATAGGTGTTGGATTCAAGCTCTTCCATGTCAGTCAGAGTTTTGTTTAGTCTACAGCCTAATCAACTTCAACTCAACTACCCAATCTGTATCAATGACTACACTTTTAAATGAAACACTCAACTCTGCGCAAGCTTCGATTTATTCTCGGACTAACATCCGCCGCGCCTTCCAGGACTTTGATGACACTGACATCTCCGGCATTTATCTGCGAGATGCTGATGTTGTTGTGGGTCGGACTGATGGTACAAAACAAGTGTACGATCGGGCACTGATCAAGCAAGCCCATTTAGATTACACATTCAGACTCAAAGATTTCTTTTCCTATCTCGGAGCAAACTACCGTGGCCCATCCATTTGGCACAACAACGCCTACGTCATTTTTAAGGGGTGGAATTATAACCATAGCTTGGGACATCTTACTGCTTCCGCTAGGCTTCAAACGACGTGGGCTGACAAATTTATTCACATCAAAGACAAGACGCGCTTGGAGACGTTACTTCAGTCTGACCAAACAGATCTGGGCCATCTTATTGCTCCGGACGGCTGGCGAGCTGAGTCACAACCTATTGATATGGAGTCTGAATTTGGAGAGGAATTTAATGGCAGTGGAGTACAAACGCTGGCGCCGTATTGCTCGTGTGGATCGTTTACCAGGCAGTTAAATAACCTGTCTGATTTCCAGGCTGAGATAGAGGGGTACAAACCGTGGTGCATTCACCTTACTTGGTTTAACAAGTATCGTGAGCTGCTTGCCAAACGTACAGCCGTACGTAATAGCGCACGTGGTGGGGTCAGTGAGAAGTGTGTAGCCTGGGCTTATGCTCCTCCTTCTGATGGAGTAAATAATGGAAGGATGGTTTTATTGCATACTCAGTCTGGATCTATGGCGCCTTTAACACATTGGCGTACCTACAAACCACGCACATTGTTTACGCAACATGATGCATGGGACTTGTTTGATAACATGATGGAGGCTGGCTACGTACCATTTCCTTTGACTTCATTACCACAGCTTCAAGGATTTTTAAAGAAGTAAGCCTACGTCCTAAGCATGACGGTAAACTGCTTAACACAACTACACAACTTGGCCCTACTCATGTTTGAATTCTTTGCTGCTTCAGTTCTCCCAGCATTAACCAATGTTTTGTACAATCTTTTAACTGCGGTAGCAGGGGCACTTGTTGCCTGGGCTATTGGTAAGCTACGTACCAGCTTTGCTTGATCAATTTAATTCCAACGCAACTCAACAATGACTCAACTAACTCACACCAATCTGTCCAAGCTTAATGTATTAAAACTTTACGAACACTACGATGCTCTTGAGAAATCACTGCCTTTACTTGCTCCTGAGTCCGAAGAGTTGGCAAAAGCAGAGCTTGAAGCTTGTGCCAACCTACGCTCAGAAAAGATTGATCGTATCTATTACGCGATCTCGTCCCATGAGGATGCCCTGGAACGGGTAAAGAAAGAGTCTGAGCTACTCACAGATGCCAAGCGTCATCACGACTCTCAACTGCGGAGCCTCAAGGGGCTACTAGGTTGGTTACGTCGGTCGTTGCCAGGGGATCGCAACAAGATTACTGGACGCAACTATCAGTTTACTTTGGTACCAAAGAAGAATCTGACAGTGGAGGTAACGTCTGACGTTAATGCCTGGGACCCTGAAGACCAACAAAAGTTTGGTATGATTCAGGAAGTTACCACAACTACACAAACTGTGGTACGTTCTATAGATGGGACAATCCTTGAAGAAAAGGTTGTTCCTAAAACCAAAACCGAATTGCTTCCTAACATCGATGTCATCATCAACGCCTACCAAACAAATGAGCAACTACCAACCGGTGTCAAGGTCACCCAAGAATACGCAGTCCGTTCCAAACGAATCCTCACTGAACGCAAAATGGACTTGGACTCATCCGAATATTTCGGAGACGTTCTACCAGAAGCTGGAGCCGCCTATTGATTTTGATGATGCTCATGTGCGAATGGTTTGTCATCAACATTCAGTTGATGACTTCCAATTGCAAATTGATATGTGTTCCCTTGAGTTGTCTTCTATGTTTGGAGACAATGATGAGGACATGGCACCTTATCAAATAAAGCAAATGGAAGAACTTGAAGGCAAGAAGCTAAAGCTGATGGCCGGCAAACGATTCCACACTAATGCCAAGAATGCCTATTGGTATTACGGGATTAAAGCCGACAAGTAACTCGAGTTATACTGAATAAAACACAGGGGTACCATGGCAGTAGAAGATCGCTTGACGCAAATGATGGCGAACTTTACGGCGGAAGGTACCCCTCTTTCTGCCATAATGGGTAACCGATTGGAATGGCAAACAACCATTCTTACGGCTGGCATGCTTTCTAATGAACACCTGTCTTCCAGTATGGACGCAGAAGAGATGGTTGATGCGGCAATTACTTATGCAACAATTATTCAAAAACGTTTAGGCCATTACCAAAGTAATCAAGTGCATTCTTTGGAAAGGTTAATGGAAAGTTAAATATCTACTCAAGATGGGGGTGGCGACACCCCTATTTGAAGTAGTGTAGAATGTGCAAAACTCTTACTTGAACAATGGCAAACTATCAAGAAAAAATTGACAGCTTGTATGAAGATCTTGAGCTTGCCGTAAGGGAACATGATAGAGCTATTAACCAGGTAGTTGCTGCCAAGGAATTAATCCTTAGTATCCAGGGGGGCATCAGCGTGCTGCATGAGCTTCAAGAAGATGAAGCTATTGGTGCTGCACATACAATTGTTGCTTCTCTTTGAATAAAAATAAAGCAACCTATAACTCCCCTTAAATAAAATTAACACAACTTATAGCTCCCCTTTGGCCTGGCAGATCAAAAACCTGCTAGGCTTAGGGAGTCTTTCTTTTGTGAAATGGATCCCGTTCCCGCCCCAGGCATTAGAGTTTCTTTTGCTGTTGACATTGAGATTGAATACGATCCATTCAAAGGTCGTACACCAGAAGAAACTGCCGGATTATTGGAAGAATCCGTGAGTGACATTTTGTTTGAAGCACATCCCCATGTGCTATCAACCACCACTCAAGTCACCAACATTGAGGTGTTTGGTAATGCCTGAAGTTCGTTACGACTACGAAACAATTCTTCGCAATTGGGATGTTAAAAAAGAACAGCAGAAGGCTGACTTTATGGAGCACATCTATCAATGCTACAAGCCTAGCAACCATTGCTACACAGGATTATGGCAACGTTTTTGCCTAGAGGAAGCTGGTCCTTATTGTAGGGATGAGCATTTTGCTCGGCTTGAATTTATTGAATCATTAAAGGATTTTGACAATGGATAGTTTAATTTTCAATTCTGAATTCAACATCATGACAAAACCTGTGATTGATTTTTCTCTCAAAGAAAAAGCTACTAACTTTTTCGCAGATACCATCTGTGAATTTAGTGAGTTGTTAACGCCTGAAGAATTGTATCAATGTTTGGTTAATGCAATGGAAAGTCATTATCAATACACCAAAAAAGAATTTGATCACGCTGCGCAGTTGCGTGATTTAATTACAGGGTTTAAAAATGACTAAAGCATACCCCGCTTGGATATGTTGGGACTGTGGTCCCAAGCTAGGTAAATGGTATGCCACAAGTGCATACACTGGGCCTAAAAACCATAGTGCCACAATGCATTACGACACCTGTGATGTATGTGGTAAGCATGATGTCCCGTGCACTGAGCCACGGGACTATGGCCATCTTGTGGATGGTTGGGATTTAGTTGCCAGCACCAATAGAGAATAGTACTGTTGCCGCTGTACCGCCCGATTCTGATACAAAGATCGGGCGGATAAATTTAAGCGGATGGTTTGCTACGTTGTAATGGGTTGTACCGTTTGACGTAATAGTTGTGTTAGCAACTACCTTGGACCAATTAGTTCCATCAATTGATCCATCTAATGCAACAATAACGTTAGTGTTAATAGACGCTACCGTTACAAACAGTGCGTAGTTTTTTGCAACAATAGTTGGAGGTAAATAAACGGAAGTGGAATCACCCGAAGCAGGTGCACTAAGCAACGGATAAGTAACAAATAAACTATCGGGAGGACGTGCTGTCATGAGTCTTGCCTTTATCTTTTTATTTTAATGCATAAAATTATTGCTATACTTCCCTTTATAATAGAACTACAGCTAAAAAATTATGTATACTCCTGCCCCTCAACAGTACCAAGCTGCTGAACTTGCTCCGCTTCAAGCGGTGCCACAACCACAGGACAAACCTAAGGTACCTGTTAAGTCAAAAGCTGGTGGCGATGTTGGGGCATTTATTCAACAGTGCATTTCACTGTGTGCATATCTTAAAGAACTAGAGACGCAATCTCATTTGATCCATTTAAACATAGAGTGCCCTGACTTTATTAGCGTACATAAATTTTTGGGTAAGCAATACGAAGCTCATCTAGAACAATTTGATTCACTTGCTGAATTCATTAGATCAATGGATTTTTATCTTCCAAAATGTGGTTGCGAATTAAAAGATGCAGCCCCACAAATGCAAGTTGTGTCTTCTTATGAATGGAAAGGAATGCTAGGTGTGTATTATAAAAACCTTGAAGAACTTGGAATGAAAGCTAAAAAACTTGAGCCTATAGCTCAAAAAATTGGTGCTATTGATATTGCAAATTTCTTGGCGGATCTAGTGGGCCAAGCCTTCAAGGCTGCTTGGTTCATTAAAAGTATTTTGCGGGCCGCTTAAATATAACGAAGCTTTTGCAATAATTAAAGGGCAATCACCAAGCAAGCCAATTGCGCTATTGCAAGTGGCGCATAGTAATCCTCTTATTCTGCCTGTTTGATGGCAATGATCTACCGAAAAATATTTATGTTTTTTACTTTTGGCCGAAGGATTATCTGTATTGCAAATAGCGCAACAACCTTTTTGTTTTGTAAATAAATTTTCATAATCTTGCTTGGTTATGCCATAGCGATATTGCAGTTTGTTTTCCCAAATTTTTTGTTTGTTTTTGGGCTTGGCATGAGCCATACGGTTTTTTTCTAAAACACAAAATTTACATTGGGTCAAGTAACCTTCTGCGCGATGCGCCCTGGTTTTTGCTTGTTTGTAAAAATCTTCATATAAATTTTTTTCAACTCCACAAGAAGAACATTGTCTTGTTTTCATTGATGTTCATGTTTGTTTAGCCAGTATAACCATGAATCATTTGTTTTTGTTTGATATAAAAAAGTTTAGATCTGTCACCAATGACGAATTACTCCTGCAATAATAAACGCATTTGTGGTTAAGTACGAGAAGAATATTATGGTGCGCACCAAGGCAATCAAATCTGCCTCGGCTTTACGGTCGGATGCTTTTTCTCTTAGTGCCTTGGCCCAGATACGAAACAACTTGTTATGCATTAGTTGTCTCGTATAAAAAATGATTGGACGTTTCAATCATGCGTGAATTTTCAACGCTGTACTCAGTCAGGTCAATCTCGTAGCCAGGATTTTTTTCAATCCTGTTCTTGAGCCATGCATCATCGTACCAAATGATTCGGTTGTTGGGGTACGCATAAAAATTACCGTCATCCATTCGGAAGAAGTGCGCACACTTGTGCTCAGGTGTCTCACTGAAATTGGTATTGAGAGTTGACTTGGATTCCCAAGACCAATCCATAGTGAACATATAGATGCCACCATTCTTCTCGCCTTTGAAATTGATTAACTGTGCACGTAAATTTGAAAGGCGTGCCCTGACTTGTACATCAATATATGGAGAGAAACAATCCCACCACATACATTCATTTAGTTCTGGCTTAGGTGCATCTGGTTTCCAGCAGAGGGCATGGATGGGACGCCTTGTCCAGTTGACACCATTCTCCAGGAACACTTCAAACAAAGGCACGCGTTTCTCTAGGGATGCAACAGAGTGTACGTCACATAGCGTTACATCACCATGCCCTTGCTTGTGGTTGTATAGGAATTCGTTTCGGATGTAGCAAGTGAATGTAGGTAGGTTGTGATTTAAGTAGCTCATTTGATTTGCTGGTGTCTGCTTACTATAGAGTATCTAGCAAGCTACAGGGATATAAGAGCTACTTATCTTTGTACCGCTTAGATGCACGGGCTGCCTTACCAGCTTTCTTTGCTGTCTCTGTGTTAGGTACAAATTGTTTTCCTTCTCTACTACCAGCGCGTTTCTTGCGGTCAGTTTCTTCTCTTTCTTCTTTGGATAGAGAAGCCCACGCTTTTTCGGGCAGGTAACGTTTTGTGTATCCGTTTTGGATTGCCTTATCACTTGCCATCTTGATACCTCTTAGCTGCTGACTTAGCCTTAGAACGTTTCTCGTATTCGTCTTTAGTTTGCCACTTTTCTTTACCCCACTTCTCTAATGATTTTTGGCCTTCACCCTTACCGCCTTGATATCCTCCGCCAGCTTTTTCATATTCTTGTGCTAAAAGTTGACTTCTTCGCGCACTCCATTGACCTGGCTTACCGCCTTTAGATCCTGCCATTATGCGATCTTTAATGTTCTCGCGTAACTCTGGTTTAGTATATTTGCTATTGTCTTGTGCCATTACCCTATACCTTTCTTTTATTTTACTCGGTAGTATTATTGGCACATAATCAACGCTCCTGGATTCGAACCAGGTAATGTGAACCCTTGTCGGGCTGCCTTATCCTTTCGGCCTAGCGTTGAGGTGCGGGTCCCTTCCCCGCTGGATCCATCAATGAGGCTAATGGATGCAACCCCTCCGTATCAGCCGGATGGCACGCCGGATAGATGACTTCCAGTTCAGGATGAATCGGGTGTGTCGCCTTTTAAGCTATATGCCTAACGCGCACAGGGACCCGACCTCTATCAATCAAAATTCTAACAAAAAATCTCCGGGTGTCAAGCCGGAGATTAGTAGATTTACTTACCGCTTCCACTCGGTTTTACAAGGAAGTTGACTACTTCCGGTAGAAGTCTACAACCCGGTCTTCTCCGTGGAAGGCGCACCAAATTTAGACATAAGTTCATCCATATGCTCCAGGGATTCGAGGCGGATAAGCATGTCGGTCAATGTGTGGATAGTGATTGGCTTCTCGGTTCTTGCAGCAAATGCAAGGGCCTCACGAAGATTGACTGCAGCTGCATCCAGGGAATCTTTGACGGGAGTAGTTAGTGCCATTAGATAAGAACAGGTGTGGGGTAAACGTGTGTATCTAGTTTATTCGTTTTCTTGATAAACGGTATTTATCAGGAAAAGGAGTAACCGTAACCATCGGCAGTAATTGACGTACTGCCAAGGAATTCTTCTAGACTTCCCTTGATGTAATTCAAATCATTTGACATTAGTGTTGGTGCAGTGCCCAAGAAGAAAACACGTTTCAATACTTCATATGCATTGGGGTAGTCTTTTGCATTGCCCAGATGTTTGTAGGCTGGATGCAACAATAGATTACCGGCAAAGTAATTACGTGTTTGAATACCATTGGTCTCCAGGTGTTGTTGGAGGGCGTGTTTGATTTTTGGATTGTCGCACACAATGGGCACACCGAACCATGATGTTTCTGATTGTGGTTTTTCCGTGAGTACCCTGACTTCTTCTGGGAAATCATTGAAACATTCTTGGATGAATGCGTAGTTTTCACGGCGCAACTCATGGATCTCATCAAACTTTTGCAATTGGACTTGACCAATTGCACCTTGTAAATCCAAGGGCTTTAGGTTGTAGCCTATCTGGCTAAAAATATATTTGTGATCTACAACGCAATCATAATCTTCTAGCCACGTATCAAAACGCTTTCCACAACTACCCTTGGCAAGTAAGTTGCAAGCACCTACGCAATAACAATCACGTCCCCACCAGGCAAACTGTCTGGCTAAAGAAACAATCTCTGGGTTGCTGGAGGAGACCATGCCTCCTTCTAAGGTTGTGATGTGATGTGCTGGATAAAAAGAACATGACGCAGCAACGGCATGCTTGGTTAGGTAATCATCATCCCATTTAGATCCAAGGGAATCGCAGTTGTCAGCAATGTACTTTAACTGTTTGCGTTCACAAATATCAAGAAGGCGATCCATGTCATAGCTATTGCCTAGTACAGGACTGCTAAATACAGCAACCGTCTTGTCAGTAATTGCTTCCTCAACTGCAGTTAAATTCCAATTCAAATCGTCCCAGGTGATATCCACAAACTTGGGTACAAGATTGTTTTGGATGATGGGGTTGATGGTAGTAGGAAAACCTACAACACTCACAATGATCTCTGCATCATCAGCCCAGTTGAAATATTTTTTAAGCGCAGCAAGCATCACAAGATTTGCTGAACTTCCGCTGTTAACCATTAAAGATGATTTGAATCCAAACTTCCTGGAAAATTGATTTTCAAATTTATCTACTTGTTTGCCAGCGGGATACCAGGCTCCATCGTTGAGACATTTGATAGCTGCCTCAATTTCTCTTCCATCAAAGTACGGTCCAGAGTACATAACTTTTGATGTAGACATAAGTCGGTTAGTCCTTCCTCTAAGGAGATGAGTGGTTTGAAGCCAAGCGTTTGAAGCTTGGTGCAGTCTAAGCTAAATCTAACAGCTTGGTTGTAGCCGATGGGTAGGTCCGATCGAAAGACACAGGCTTTAGACCTCAATAAAGTTTTTGCTTTGTCTAGGCAAGAGCCTAGGGTTTTGGGTTGGCCTGTTCCAATGTTGTAGATTGTGTTGAGCTTACCATGATTGCAGACAAGCTCGATGGCCCTGCAGGTATCCAATATGTGGATAAAATCACGGGAGAGGTTGATGTAAACAGTAACGTCTCTGTGTTGACGTAGCTCTTCAAGTAAAAAATGAAGGGCATTTCGTTTTGTTGTACCATGACCTGGGCCACCGTAAACATTTCCAAGGCGGAGAATTCTGTAGTTAATACCAAAGGCGGCACAGTATTCAACCAATAATTTCTCGGCTGTGTGCTTGGTGATGGAATAAAAACCATTTGGATTGCATATCACATCTTCATTGGGATGCTCATGGCCTGGACCATAGACAAACCAACTGCTTACAAAATTAAAGGTCTTGACACCTGCCCTGCGGCAAACATCCAAACGCTTGATTAACTCCACAAGATTTGTATGGACATCCAAGTGTGGGTTATCTTTAAACGTTGAATTATCAGTTGTACTTATGAGGTACAACACTTCCTTCGTTAACGGCAACAGGGAATCCCTATGGATCTCGCGGATGGGGAATAAATTTTTATAGTAGGTGCCAATTATTCCAGTGGCACCATAAAGACTTAGATCCATCGCTGACGTTGGCTGCGTTGTGGATCGTACAACCAGTAATCAATGGGAAGGTCCATATCAAACGGAGTATCGTACTGTTCTTGGCCAGGGGAGCCGCCCCATTTCTCAACGTAATACCGATGGTTTTCTTTGAACGTTAGTTGGTTTTTGGCGCCAAAAGTTTTGTCACGTTTCAAAGTGCTGCTTACGGCATGGCTGTATTGCAGTGGGAACAACTCCCATTTCATGCCTGCTAAACCCATTCGATAACGGTGGTCGTTATCTTCGTAATATGCTGGGAAAAAATTCTCGTCCATTAGCCCTACTTCATGGAGAAGCTCCGGCGTAAATACCATGGATGAATAGCCGTTCTGTGTTTCGTCACACAAGATTGCAGTGAATGGCTGCATCAATCGATTAGCTAAACGCATCAACTGTCCTGGCTGCGGATGCCAATCAACAGATAAGATGCACCAATAGGGGCAGTCTGTGTTTTGTTTGATGATTTGATTGACGCTACCAGAGAAACCAGCGTTCAAAAAATTTGTTACAACAATTACTTCTTCAACAAAAGAATGGTTGGTGTTTTGTATTGTTGCGATTGTCTGTCGAACAGCGGTATTTTTACCCATGGAGTTGTCCAGGATGAAATAGCGCTTGACTGGGAAGTCAATACAGTTGTACTGTGCAAGCAAATCTTCTGCACCATTGAGAATCATGGTGCCAATCATTTCAATTGGTTTAATCATTGATCAATTCGCAGGTAATCAATTTGTTCTTGCTGGAGTTTTTCTTCGTGCAGGTCGGCTTCCACTTCTTCAAAGTCGTCAAAAGCAACCTTGTTAAATCCGGTGGGCGTGTGCTCTCCGTAATAAAAACGAACCAATTTACAGACCATAGCGTGTTTCCAGGGAGACTGGGGGTGTTGTATGAATAGCCTACGCCCTTGATGGATGGTTAATGGGTTGGCTTTACAATTCTTTAGAAAATGCAGTATATTGTAAGTAATATACAAAACCGTACATGGTTTACGATATGCGCGACCTCAACGGGTCGGCTGCAAGAATTACTCTTAATGGGCGCAGGCACTATACTACACCGTTAAAACAGGGTGCCGCACCATCAGTAACCACGATTCTTTCGCAGACTGCATCAGAAGCAAACAAGCAGAAGCTTGAGATGTGGTCTAAGAATAATCCAGGTGTGAAAGAGGCTGCTGCCGAGAGGGGTACAGCTATCCACTATGGTATGGAGTGTTACTGCAAAAAAATTCCTCATGAAATTCCAGAGGAGTATTCGGATTTTTGGACGGGCATGCCAGGGATTTTGGATCAGTTTGAAGAATTTATTTGGGCGGAATCGCCCCTATTGGAAAAACATCAGTTTACTGTTGGTAGTGATGATGTGGCTCGCGTTTGGGGTTGCGATGATGAAGGGCGTGCCTGGGCCGGTGCTCCTGATATTATTGGTGTTGTGGGCGGCAAGCTAACACTGGCCGACTTAAAAACTTCGGTCAAACCATACAGCAGAAGGTGGCCCAAGGATTTGGAGAAGGGGTCGCCGGAATGGAGGGACTTACTCGGTGGTCACATGAAATTTAAAAAAACATGCAAACAGTTGGCAGCTTACGATTTGGGGATTGAACAAACCCTGGGGATGAGGGTTCAACAGGCTGCCATCTTGGTATCAACTCCTTTGCGTACCCAGGTTTTTAAAATTTCGCGTAGGTTCTTGGATATGCTGAGGACTGACTGGATGGCAATTGTTAAGGAATATTACGAACAGGTAGATGAGCATGGGATGCAAGATAAAGAGTTAGTTTAACTATAGAAATCATTTTCGTTAAAATTAAAGCCTAGTCCGCCAGCTCCAAAGGCAAGGCGGGGATTGGCTTCCAGCATTGAGCGGCTGGGCCTGACTCCTGATAGTTTGCTTTCAATTTTGGCGCTTGCCATTTCCCTGGAAGGATCTAGTTCAGACAAGTATTTACCTGCAATCTTAGATGCCATGTACGACGATATTATTACTTATTGTTAACTACATTATACGTTGGATTATTGTAGAATCTTGCACCATTAGACTTACTAATATTAAGAAATGTTGCCAGGTTTAGGGGGTGCTTTGATCGTAGGATAAGAAAACAATCAAATTTGCCCCATGGAAATTCATATTTCTACGGGGGAGTGGCTTGTTTCAATGGGAAATCGTATGGACAAAGCCATGGAGGGAGACGTTTTTTGCCTTCCGTCAGCCATGCATGTTCATGCTTTTTCACTATTGAAAGATGCTAAATGCCCCCAGAGGAACCTAGAGTGGACGTTACGACCCCTGTGCGAAGCGCATGACAAACACTAGTAAACAGTCCCTTCGCCCTGGGGAAATCCGTCTTGACCTGATCCCCCTTGACTGGCCGCTTACGCCCCTGGGGGCACGCAAGGACCCGTACGTAGCGGGTTGGCAGAACAAACCTTTTGATGTCCGGGATATTGAAAAGGAAATTTTATCTAATGAATGCAAGGCTATTGGTCTGCTGAGTGGTCCTGTCTATAACCATCCATATGGTTTTGTATGGGTGGATGTTGATGGTCCTACGGTATATGACCTTATCACAACATTGGCTGATGAGACGGATTTTGATGCGGCATTGCCGCCAACACTGACAATACGTAGCGGAAGAGAAGGGCGTGAACGTAAATTGTATAAGTTGCCCAGGGAAAAGCATAAGCACTTTGTACGTAACAAGTATACGTGGCATGCTGAAGGGCAAAAAGAAAAACTTGAGATTCTTTGGTCTAAGCACCAGGGTGTCCTTATGGGTTTGCATCCTGATACGGAGGGATACTACACCGCCGAAGGGATGGGCTTTGAGTGGGTTGACAAATTACCTGAGCTTCCGAAATGGATACTAGATGGCATCATCAATAAGAACATTAAGCAAGGCATTCCGGCTACTGAAAAAACTCGAATTATTGGACCGGGGTTTGCAATCAACACAGAGATTTCCTTGGAGCGAGACATGCAACTCGCTACGGAAGCTATGTGGGCATTGCCTGCCGATGCTTGTGACGACTACGATATTTGGATTACCATTGGCCAATCACTTCATTCATTAGATGAGTCCTTGTTAGACCAGTGGGATGAGTGGTCTAAACAATCGGACAAGTATAAGGAAGGAGAATGTCATCAGCGTTGGCTATCTTTTAGTAAGGGCGGCGGGCGTGGCATTGGTTCTTTGATTCATATTGCCCAGGAGCATGGGTGGAAGCCTTCGCAAGACCATAAGGCAATGCCAGTTGATGACGCAACATTAGATCACGTTTCAAAAGTTTTAGCTGAATT
>Ga0315268_10001986_pt1 | contig 23356 bp, 17 predicted proteins | sample C1_top_MG_FD_204535 | JGI IMG/M metagenome (GOLD analysis project Ga0315268, IMG submission 204535) | Sediment microbial communities from Yellowstone Lake, YNP, Wyoming, USA - C1_top | ecosystem: Environmental > Aquatic > Freshwater > Lake > Sediment | place: USA: Wyoming | collected 2017-08-01 | reverse complement strand
CAGCCTTTTTGGTCGCACAGGCTCCCGTAGTGTAGTCCGGCCAATCATTCGAGCCTCTCGCGGCCGCTTCTCGCGGCAGGCCGGTGATAGCTCGATACCCGGGTTCAAATCCCGGCGGGAGCACATTATTTACCCGTAAGCTAGAAATAGACCAGACCTTATATGGCCAGCAGATGGCAAAGCTACCAGGGAGGCCGAATCAAGGCAAGACGGAGTCGATTGGAGCCCGAACTGTCGACGTCTATCTGCCCACCAAGGAACTGGTGGAGGAGTGGAAGGAAGCAGCCCGAAAGGCGGACCTGTCGCTCTCGCGGTTCGTCATCGAAGTAGTCGAGAGGTATCGCAGGAGCGATACTTCCGCCATCGAGCCTGCGTGGAAAGTCGAGGAAAGGGCCAAGGCTCTCGAAACAGAGCTAGAAGAATTGGGAAGAAGATACGACATACTCTGCCGCGCCTTTGCCCAGCAAGAGAAGCAGCTACAACAGTTCTCGCATGCTCTTGAGAGGGCATCCAAGTCCTCAATTGACCCGCACATGGTCCGCCGAATAATACGTATCTTCCGCCACAGGCCTGAGGAATCCATCCCGGCATTGACCATTCTTGAGAAGCTCTTCATCAAAGAATCGGATGGTGACAGCATCGCAAAGGTGCGGCAGTCGCTCAATCTGCTTCAGGACATACATCTGATTAAATCCGCAGGAACAATGGAATGGAGGTGGTGCTTTGGAAAGCCGAGCATCCGAAAAGGGAAATATATCCCCGGTGCAAAAAGAAGGCGCTTACTTAGATTGCGTGCTAGGCGCCAGGCTTGAGGAGTTCAGGGAGGACTGTGTTCTCCAGGGCATGAGCCATGGCTCCATCCTCAGCTACGCGTCGGCGATCCGGATCTTCGCAGGGTTCCTGACAACAAGGAAGAAGGACCTTGACCAGGTAGACAAGAAGGTGCTCAAAGCCTACATTGATTACCTGCTCCACGACAGGAACGTGGCCTACCCAACCCTTGAGGCTCACTTCTCTGCCATATCCGCGTTCTACGATTGGCTCGTGTTCGAGGATCTCCTTCCCGCCAACCCCGTCCCGACGGTAAGAAAGCGGTATCTCAGGAGGTACAAGAACGGGCAGGGAATGAAAGCAGGAGGCCGCAAGCTGATCACAGTAGAGCAGATGGCCCGTCTGGTTAACTCGATCTTGAACTCCCGGGACAGGGCGATCGTCACCCTTTTAGCGAAGACAGGCGTGAGAAGAGGTGAGCTGGTCAAGGTGGATGTTCAGGATGTCGACCTCGATGTCATGTCAATCAGGCTGAAGCCGACAGCAAAGCGCACCAATCGGCTCGTCTTCTTTGATGACGAGACTAAGCAGGCACTGTTGGAGTGGCTGCGGATGCGGAAGTCCTACGCGAGAGAGGACTGCAAGGCGCTGTTCGTGACCGAGGCCGGGGGACGCATCAACAAGAACCATGTTTATGACATCGTGACAAGGCATGCTGCCCACCTCGGCCTACATGACCCGAATTCAGAGAAGCCGGAGGACCGCTTCACCCCCCACTGCTGCAGACACTGGTTCACGACTCACCTACGAAGGAACGGGATGCCTAGGGAGCACATTCAGGAGCTGAGAGGGGATTCGCGGCCGGACGCGATGGACATCTACTACCACATAGACCCGGAAGACCTCAGGAAATCGTACCTGGCCCATATTCCGCGGCTTGGTCTCAATTGAAGCACAGGAAGGTTTGAGAAATGGCGATCAGGCGACCGGGGAGGAAGTCCCGCTGGGTCTCTCCCAGGCAACTGAGGGTCGGGGATGTCGCATCGATTGAATGGCGAGATGCCATATCGATGGACCGACTCGCGGCAGAGGAAATCATGGACATCGAAGAGCCTGGAATCACGCGCTGCTGGGGGGTCGTCGTCCGCAAGACACGCAGGTACCTTTTCATTGCGTCAGAAGTCGGCGATCCGGAGTCCGACAGCACGTGGGTGGAAGCCCTTCCATTCAGGCTCATCGACCGGTGCAGGGTGCTTGACAGGACTCAACTCTGAGCCAGTAGAGAGGCTCGAAGAAGACAATAACGACAACCACATGGTAGTAATTGCGGCAGAGGCCCCGCCCAGCAGCTCCCGAGTTCGGACGCACATCAACTCTCAGGATGTCGAAACCTTCTTCGAATCGACTCATTCCCAGGGCATTCGTGGCCAAGCATATGTTGTCAAGCGGTCTCACCATGATCCCACAATTCTGGTCTTTCACACAGGGATTTTCGAGAAGAATATGCCGTCTCGGACCGCATTCCAAACTCCCGTAATGACAATCGAGCCTGCGGGGAGGCGTTCTCCCCACTCCCGGATGCTTAACTCTAGTACCGAGCCCTCAGTCCTGATCACCGAATTGTGTGCTTAAGCGACCTCGGAGAGCCACCGGAAACTGACAATGCTGCCTCAGACCTCGTCTCACCTCGTGACGAGGTAGGGACGAGGTCTCCCGAGCTCCCCGAGATGGTTTAGAACCTCGTCTCGACCTCGTGTGGATCTCGTCTAGAGCCCGTCTCCACCTCGTCCCTTCGTAAACCTCGTCTCGGACCTCGTCACGATACCTCGTCTTGCCCTCGTCACGACCTCGTCTCCGCCTCGTGAAGTGGGTTGCTCACAATGAAGTCCAATGCCCGATGACGACACTAATGGGCCTTAGATCGATGTAAGTGCGTGCCGCGATACGTTAGCTGTAAATGCGGGAAATCGCCTGCATGAGGCCGAAGGACGCGATTGCCGGACGTCGATCTGCAGTCCCTCCAGGGGCGACGCCTATTCTATGCGCGCAAGCATTCGAACCCCCGACGCCTCGCGCGATCCCCTCCTCCGCTCGGTGCCCCACATGAGCGCTCAATCGAACGCCTGATTCTGTACGGTCGTTCTTCCTCAGCGGCCGCGGCGAACGCGATCTCGCGGATGATGGTACGTCCCTGTTCGGGGCTCTCGGGTTCAAAATGCTCGCCAACTCGATCTCAATGCGTGAAGCGGGCTCCCGACGCCGTACACCGCCGCCACTCCCCTTCTGTATCTCCGTTCGTTTTTCAGGAGGTACCCACAGCCCATCCTGTAGAGGGGGCGATCTACCGTACTTTCGACTTTCTGGCTCTTTTCTAATCAGCGAGGATTGGAATTCGAGGAGAATGCATCAAACCTCTAGGTTGAAGAGGCGTGTATCGCCTCTTTCTTCTTGTTTTTCACCTCTCCCGATTGGGTCGCCTTCTGCACCTAGTCCTGGTTGCTGATCAGCCAATCTGGGGGACCGGACTGCAATCAGCGGCATAGTGAGCCGGATTTGAACTTTTGACACTGGCCAAATTTCAATTTCGCGATTTTAGCACCGAGCTAAACTCCTTTTCTCCTCTTTTTTCAGCCTCTCCTTTTCTACAGTTCTTCCGGGATTTCCGGGTGGCCCTGTGGGATTTGAACCCACCAGATTGACTGGCTCGAGTCAAGGAGGTACAGATCGTTTATCGCATCTTTGGGAAGCAAACGGAAAACCGGCTCCAAACCCCTTACTTTTCTTTCTCGCCGGCCTTCTTCGCCTCCCCCTCGGCCTTTCTCTTGGCGTCCTTCGCGGCGCCTTCTATCTCCTTTGCTAATTGTAGTTTCCTCCGGAAGCTGGTTGCCAATTTATCCCTCGTGCCTCAATCGCCTTGCCTCCCCTATGGTCTTTTTCGAGGCGAGGCGTCCTGTCGCTTTTCTGCGGCGAGGCCATGTCCCTTTGAAAGACAGCAATTCAACACCTCTCCAATGCTATCCGTGAAGATGATTTCATTTTGATGACATGTACGGAGAACCATACCACGAAACACTAGAAGAAGGCGTTCGTCACCGGAAGTCCGTGCGACACTTCGGGCATGACGTTCTTGACCTTCCTTCGAACTTGAATCCACATTTCTTGCATATGGCCATGAGCGATGGACCTACGGAGCGCTTCCGTTGTCTTTCAGCCTTTGCGACACGGCGACACTTATAGCACATGGTTTGGTCTTTGGCGAGTATCTTGCGACCACATGAACAAACACGTCTTTCTCTTGTGATTGGCTTATCTACTGGCTTGAAGGGAGATGTCTCTGACCGATGCAAGCGCGTGTTACATCCTCTATGCACAATTATCGTTTTGTCTTCTTCATACGAGATATGATGGTCAACATGGTCATCTCGCCCCAGGAGAATCCAATGACCACACACAGGACAGACTACTCCCTCCTTTGCTGTGTCGCCCCAAGGAGGAGGATTCCAAATCTCCTGCTCGTAAGCTGGATGGTTATCATTAAGGCAACTCAAGCAAGAAAAGGTCTTGAAGAACAGACCTTGAGGGCCGTCTCCGCCTCCATAGATGTCGTACCTGCTTGGCGTGTATTTGACCTCGTACCACCAATACTTGAGAACACTGACGGTGATATTTCCGCAGAAATCACATCTGTATCTCTCAGTCATGTCATCCTTACTGGTATCTCGCGACGGGATTTATCTTTGGTGGAGTCTGCTCGTGGTCGATGAGGGAGAGCATCCTACTAGACGCCTTTTCTCCCCTGTGGTCTTATCCGAGTGGGGCGGCTTTGCGCATTTACAGGCCAGTTTATGTGCAGAGTGTCATTTTGCACATAAGTCCCTCAGGGCAGTGGTTCTGGGCAAATTTGGGTGGTGCCCCCCAGAGGAAAGGCATATGCACTTCGCGGCCCATTGACCAACGGGTGGAAGAATAGGTGAAACCAAGATTGACCCTCCAAGCCTCACGGAATACGATTGGAAGGGTGAACGTGGCTGGTACATCGACTGGGGGGAGAGCCGAATCTTTGTCTTCTACATCACCGATAAGAAAGGGAAGATCAGAAAGAAGTGGCACGCTGATAGATCAGGCACTCGTGTGACCTCTTGGACAAGGGGGAAGGTGCTTGTTGGAAGAAAGCCCAAGGTAACCCCTGGCCCCGACTACGAAAGCAGGAAGCTCACCGAGCTGACTGAGGAGATACTGAGGAAGGCAAGGAAGAAGTGAACCCTATTCCTAAGAGTCTTTTCTTGACCCTGGCGGTTGTTCAGCATCCGAATGTTGCTCCATTGAGGCAAACTATTACTTTCCCACACCCCCTGCAGATAGTATGAAACCTCCAGATGATATCCGAGCCAAGGGAGAAGGGTGCGATGGGAAGACGATTTGAAGAAGAGCTCAGATTACTCGATTCCACATATCATTGGGCCCTGACGATCCCGACCGAAGGCGTCCGGAGCTTCGTTGAGTCTTCACTCAGCCTGCCTCTGATTACTGTAGGGTCGGGGGGATCCTTTTCAGCTGCGCATTTCGCATCACTGCTTCACGGCGGCCTGGGATGTGTATCCAAGTCTGTCACCCCACTCGGTTGCCTTGGAATGCACAGAGAATTACGGAACGGCTCTGCATTGATAATCAGTGCTCGAGGAAGGAACCCTGACGTTATTACTGCGCTGAAGCACGCAGCTGAGTCGGAGCCACGGCAACTACACGTGATTTGCTTTCGACAAGACTCAGAGCTACGTCAGGCCTCGAATGAGTATCGATACGTTCAATTTGATGAATTCGAACTCCCATCTGGCCGGGACGGTTTCCTTGCCACGAATTCCCTCTTGGCGAGTTCGATACTGCTTTGCCGCGCATACTCTGAAGTTGCTGGCCGTCGTACAGGACTCTCCTCAGGAATTGGGCTCAATCAGGCGGAGCTGGAGCGATTGAAGAAATCACTGCATCGGATCGTCGAGAAGAGGTATCTTGTGGTCCTTTATGGGGGATGGGCATCTGTTGCGGCAACAGATCTCGAATCGAAACTCACGGAAGGAGGCCTTTGCTCTGTGCAACTTGCCGATTATAGGAACTTTGCACACGGTAGGCACTATTGGTTGGCAAGACACGGGTCGGAAACAGGCATTGTGTGCATTGCGTCGCGGGATGAGTTGGTGTTGGCAAGGAAGACTCTTGGCATCGTCCCTTCAAAGATACCAACAGCTCTGGTGTCGTCAGAATCAGTCGGCCCCGCGTCTGCAATAGAGTTGCTTATTAAGAGTTACTATGTTGTGAGCTCGTTTGGAGCATATTCCCGAGTTGATCCTGGTCGACCGAAGGTCCCTGATTTTGGCAGGAGAATCTATTCTATGAAGATACCTCTCATGCCAAAAGTGCGGCGCACTGTCGGAATGGGAGACCAAGCTCTCGCAATCGTTCGAAAGACGAATCTAGACTTCATGGGTCAGTTAAGTGAGAAAGACCAGAGACGCTGGTTGAAAGCCTACAGGGTCTACCAGAGTAGAATGTCTGCGGCGCGTTTTGGCGCAGTTGTCTTTGACTACGATGGTACCCTATGTGACCCGTGTGAGAGATACAGCCCCCTTTCGCCGAATATCAGCAGATGGCTGAGGAAATTGGTGAAAACAGGTATCATTGTCGGTATCGCCTCAGGACGAGGCAAATCTGTCAGAGTAGCTCTCGGGGAGGCGATTCCCGAGATCTATCGCGATAGGGTTCTGGTCGGATACTACAATGGAGCGGATATCGCTCCGCTTAGTGATTCAAGTCATCCCGATGTTGGCTCAAGAATCGATTCCGGACTCGCTTCTGTCATCCAGGCTCTAAAGAGAAATGTGACCGTGTTTGAAAGCATAACTGTGGAAACCCGACCCTTAATGTCGAAGATCGAGCCACGAAATCACATTTTCTGGAACCATGCAAAGGAATTCATTTTTGAGACTATCGCAAGAGAGGGAACGCCTGTAAAGGTCTTCGAGTCAGATCATTCAATTGACATAGTTCCAGAGAGAGTTACGAAGCTCGCCATAGTGGAAGCTTGTGGAAGAATGGCTGTAGACAACGGTGAGCCATCGAGCACCCTATGCATCGGGGATAGAGGGAGATGGCCCGGTAATGACTTTGAGCTCCTTTCTACGCCCTACTCGTTAAGTGTGGACACGGTCTCTTCGGATCCTGCTACGTGTTGGAATATCGGCATGGCCGGTCACAGGGGTGTTCAAGCCACTCTAGATTACCTGGATTGGCTTGGCGCTGAAGGCAGGTTTGGCAACGAGACGCGTAAGGAAGGAGGTGTGTGCCAATGAGAGATGTCCTCGCTGAGCGACTCCTCGCTTCTGTAATGCATTGGAATCCCGAGGACGATGCGAGAGAGAGACCTGGGTTGCAGGCTATGGCGGCATACAAGTACGATAGCTATCAACAGTTCTCTCCTGGGATGAGGTACGTTGAGTCATTGGCATCATGGCTAAGCCAATTCGCAGAAGAGGATCGTCGAATCCTGTTCGATTTCATCCAGTCTCATCTTGTGTTCATATCGGAATCGGAAATGCGCCATCTTGTGTCGATTTCGTTTCCAGAGTTGATACGTCCAAAGTTGATACGCCTAGCAGCCTCGAGTTCAGGGACAAATGAACTGTATGTGAGTAAGATACTGACCGGTGTTGAGTACAAAGTCCAACTTCGCAGGAGCCTATTCCTTGGGCTTAGTGATGGCGCCAAGATGGACCACTTCAGAAGGTGCAACCCAGATATTAGGCACGAACAGGTCTTTCAGACCTACGACATACCGGAGGCCAAGTTAGATGACATGCAAACGCGCCTGGAGAGTGATCTAAAGACAATTCTTGGAAAACATCCGGCGAGCGATCGGCGCCGTTTCAGTTCTGTCTTTCTGATGGACGACTTCTCGGGTAGCGGGATAAGCTACTGGAGAACTGCGGCGGCGGGAGGCGAGGCTGACGGAAAGATTGCACGGGTAATGAACCTCATCTATGATGAGAAGGAAGTAATCCACAACATGCTGGATTTGCCGGACATGAGCGTTTGCATAGTGTTGTACGTGGCAACGCAGCAGGCAATCAACCACATAAGCAACAATCTGAGTAATTGGCTTAAGAGCACCGGGAGGAATCTCGAATTTTCTGTGCATGCAGTCCAGATAGTGCCGAACAATGTTAGAATCGACCCGGTCAGAGACGCGAGGATCATAGATATTTTGGAGCGATATTTTGACGATAGCATTGTTGACGATAGCTACAAACTGGGGAGAATCGATAGACCTTACCTGGGATTCGATGAGTGTGGTCTTCCATTGGTACTTTTTCACAATACCCCGAACAATTCATTCCCGCTACTTTGGTTTGATGAGAGTAAGAAATGGAGAGGGCTCTTCCCCCGCGTGAGTCGTCATAGGAGGAAAGCATGAGAGAACCGAGGAATCCATTTCGGATGAGAACATCCGAGCAAATTGAATCTGACGCCACTTTCCTTCGACTATTCGGTCCGGGCGTTCTTGACGTATTACCGAAGGATGACCTTTTCACTAAGGTCTTAATCTTCCGGAGCGCACCTGGCGGTGGAAAGACTTCCCTGCTACGGTTGTTCACGCCGTCTGTTCTGACTACCCTCTTTGAACTTCGTACAAATGAGGATTACTCGGAATTGTACAAATCTCTGATTGATCTCAATGTAATGAGTGACGATGGGCCCAACATATTGGGCGTGATGTTGTCATGCGCTCGCAACTACCCGGCTCTTGAGGATCTCGATTGCGAACCTCTGAGGAAAGAAAGGCTTCTGTTCTCTTTGCTCAATGCTCGGATAATTCTCGTCGCCCTTAGAGGAATTCTGGAAGTACGTAAGCTGACTTATCCAAAGGACCTCGGACAGATTTCCATAACGAATGTCCTTCCGGAAGATACGCCAGCTGGATTAGAGACCCCTATTTCTGGTGAGGACCTTTACGGATGGGCTCGGGATTCCGAACGGAGAATCTGTGAGGCAATTGACAGTTTCGGGCCGTCTCTGTTGAAATCATGTGAGGGCAACGACACTCTAGTGTCTCTGGCAATGATGCAGCCTGGAAACGTTCTCTGTGATGGGAAACTAGTTTCGGAGCGCTTTCTCGTCATGTTCGACGATGTACACAAGCTCACAAACTCGCAGCGTGAGAAGTTGGTGAACGCGGTTTTGGACCTTAAATCCAGTACGAGTGTCTGGCTGGCGGAAAGATTCGAAGCGCTTGCACCAAGAGAACTTCTGGGAATGGGTGCAATAAATGGTAGAGACTATCATGGTCCAATAAACATCGAGGAATACTGGATTAGGAATACGAAGAAGTTTGAGAAGCTCATGGGAAACATCGCAGACCGCCGTGCTAGATCAGCTGGGGACATACAGGTGAGTTCGTTTTCGGCTTGCCTGGCAGAATCACTTGATGGTCTTGAGTGGCAGAGCAATTTCGAAGAGGCTTTTAAGCGAATTTCTGAAAGGGTTCGGAAGAGAGTAGGAACGTCTTCTGTCTACTCTGGATGGATGCGAGCAAAGGAGGAGGCTCATTACGACAGTGCACGGACAAGGGCGTTGCAGTGGCGTGCTCTAGAGATCCTGATTGAAAGGGATATCAGTAGGAGTCAGCGGACGCTCGAGGTCGGCATGCCTCTTCCTGACAATGGTCTGGAATCTCTTGAGTCTTCTGGCTTGGCATCTGCTGCCGATTTCTTCATGTCAAAGGAATTCGAATTGCCGTACTGTTACGGAATGAATCGATTGGCGGTCTTGGCCTCCTCCAATATTGATCAGTTTCTCGGATTCGCCGGTGACATGTTTGAGGAGATCATCTCCAGTGTACTGCTGGAGAAGAATCCGGTCCTGTTGCCGAATCGCCAAGATGCGATTCTCAGAAAGTTGGTGCGTCAGAAGTGGGAAGAGATACCTCGGCGTGTGCCATTTGGCAGGGATGTGAAGCATTTCCTTGAGGGCATTCAACAGTTGGCGACTCTGGAAACCAATAGGCCAACAGCTCCCTATTCGCCCGGTGTCACAGGCATCGCCGTGAGTATGGAGGACAGCAATCGGCTCATTCAGAAGGCCAATGTAGAGAGGAACGCGGAATACGAAAAAGTGCTTCGGATATTATCGACCTGCATCGCCTACAAGTTGCTGGAGGCTAGTCCGGATCGATCGCAGGGACAAAGGGGCAAGACCTGGATGATTTTCTACCTAAATCGATGGCTTTGCCTCCATTTTGGATTGCCGCTTCAATATGGAGGCTGGAGACCTAGGACTCTGGCTCAGCTGATAGACTGGCTCGGCACCGAAGCATCAAATCACAAGAAGAATGAGACTCGTTCTTCTCGGAGGGGATCTGCATGAGTCTACATTTACGCTGGGATCCATATCACATGAGGAGTGGTCGGGAATTCAATACATTCTGGAGAGAACATCTCGGTCGTGGCTCTCGTAATCTGCTCTATGTACTGGGTCGCGGATTCGATCCTCGAATGTGCTCGGGGATTAGGTCGGTAATCGAATGCGGAGGGCCCGGTCTCAGAGACTGCACTTTGGTACGCTTTGATGAAGGATCTGATTCTCCATCAAACGTCTACTCATCTCTAGTAGCTAACAACGAGAGTCTTCTCAGGAGTATAATGGATGGTCATGGTGAGATTAGGGAGAAGACGATTGCCATGTGGAGCACTGGGGAGGCTCGTCGGCGCATTGGTTCAAGGAGTGCTGCTTCTCTTTTCAAGGATGTTGAAGACCTGAGAGGCTATACAGACATCTTGGTCGATATCAGCTCTCTCCCGAGAGGCATTTTCGCGCCCTTAATAGGCAAGATTTTGTATTTGGTTGACCACGCTGAGGAGGAAAGATCAGTCAATCTTCATGTGGTAGCCTCAGAAAATCCGGAATTGGATAAGAACATACAGGATGCGGGGATCGATGACGTCGCAGGATACGTCTATGGCTTTAGTGAGGACATGGAAACCGAGGCGACATCAGGAAAACCAAAGGTCTGGGTTCCAATTCTGGGCGAGGGCCAATCAGGACAATTAGAAAGAATATACACACTGGTTGGTCCAGATGAGATATGTCCGGTTATACCATGGCCATCAACCAACCCTCGGCGAGGAGACGATTTGATTGTTGAATATCGGGAGTTGCTGTTTGATCGGTGGCGGGTGGAACCTGGTAATATCGTGTATGCCTCAGAGCGCAATCCATTCGAAGTGTACAGACAGGTGCATCAACTGGTTAGACATTACAGCAGTGCGCTTGGACCATTAGAAGGGTGTAAGGTCGCTTTGTCCGCTGTCTCAAGCAAGCTTCTGTCACTGGGAAGCGTGCTTGCCGCTTACGAAATGAAAGAAAACGGGGTCAGTATTGGATTGGCCCATGTGGAATCACAGGGATTTGTAATTGGCACTCCTAGCGGGCCAACGGTGCCCGATACAACTGGAGAGCTATTCAACTTGTGGCTGGCTGGTGAATGCTACGAAACCTAGCGTACGATCCGTTCCAAAGGTGCGAAAGCCAACTTGCGTTGGCACTGGTCTTGTTGCGCTTGACATCGTCCTAACGAAAGATTCCAAAGAGCGGCTCACTTGGGCTGGTGGTTCGTGCGGGAACGTGCTGACGGTCCTCTCGTTTCTTGGCTGGGATTCATATCCGTTGGCGCATTTGAAGAATGACGATGCGGCGCGAAGAATAGTTGAAGATATGCGTGACTGGGGCGTGAAGACTTCTCTTGTTCAGAGGAATTCGAGAGGACGAACTCCCGTCATAGTGGAGAGAATTGAGAATGGGAGACATGGAAACCCCTATCACAGATTCGAAATGAGATGCCCTACTTGTGGATTGGCACTGCCAAGACACAAACCCGCCAAGAGCGAAAGTGTGAAATCTGTTATTAAGAAGGTTCCGCACTGTAACGTTTTCTATTTTGATCGCGTATCTCGAAGCGCTATCGAACTGGCAAATCATTACAAGAAGAAGGGTGCGGTTATCTTCTTTGAACCTTCCGCGGTGAAGAATGTTGACCTCTTCAAGAGTTGCCTCAAAGCATCAGACATTGTCAAATATTCATTCTCGAAGATTCGTACGCTTCATCCTTTCGACGATGGAGTGAACATCCTCATGGAGGTTCAGACACGAGGAGCAAAAGGCCTGAGGTATAGAACGAGAATGAGTAGCAACGGTCAGTCAAGTTGGAAAAGTCTCAAGGCTTATATCCTGGATCGATTCGAGGACTCAGCGGGTGCGGGTGACTGGTGTTCTGCAGGTATTTTGCATGCCCTCTGCCAGAATGGAAGGAATGCTCTGATACGCAGAAAGAGCATCGACGTCCCTGTCGCACTTCAATTTGGCCAGGCACTCGCTGCTCTCAACTGCTGCTTCGTGGCTGCAAGAGGCAGCATGTACGTGCTGAGCAAGAATCGACTCATGAAGTATGTTGAGGAGATTATGGATTGCGCTGCGCCTTCAGAATTCAGCATAGAGAATGGCAAGCGGCATGAAGCGCTCCAAGCCGGCAGGTATTGCAGTAATTGTGCCGACGATGTACTTATTGCCGGCGCCCAGTAACTAAACGGGAATACAAAGCAAATGCTATCGGATTTGAACCAATGCCTTCAAACTCGTTTGGTCCGTGTGAAGTTGCGGACCCCGTCGCTTCTCATCTAGGAGACAATCATCCAACATACGAGAGCGATGTCCTCTTCATCGATGGGCGGAAGGGGTTGAGGCGCCTTGAACGGCTGGAGTCCGAGTTCGCGCACCTTCTCGAAGACTCTCTTTGATGTCACACCCGGCTTGCTTTCAGATTCCTCGAAGACGGTTCTTATCTGTCGCTCAATACGAATTCCCCACGGAGCTTCGATTGCATCAATAGTTGCGTCGAGTTCCTCCTGTGTAGCTCCTTCGGGAGGATACCTCCTCAGGTGAACTGCGACCTGTTTAAAGAGAGGTCTTACCTTCGGTTGGAGCTTCTTGGGGTCTGTGGCCTCGGACCATTCGCTGAAGACATCATGTCTAGCCGAGGACCATGCATCGTAGATTCCCTTGAGTAACGAGTTGTCAATCTCGCGTCTCGTATCTCCTTTGCAGTTGATCGTCTTCAAGCATTCCAATGTGTCCCTCACCGTTTTTGTCTTTGATTCGTCGATGAACCTCATGAACACGCGGTCGCCAATCCTGGCGCAGAAGAAGTATCCTCTACGGCCATCGCCCCTGAATCCAGATCCGGCTGCCCATGGAAGGTTTCTAATTTCATCCCCTCTCTTCAGAAGACCCTTCCTCAATTCCTGCCTGTATTCCTCGCCTGAATGTGCAGAAGGGTCCTCTCCCGCATTCTCGAATATGGCTGACTGCTCCTTTCGTATTGACTCGATCTCCATCTTCGTTCCGGCAAATACGATATCGCTGGTAGCTCCCTGAGGAATGACTTCTGACTCAACTCCGATGGAGGCGGCAGCCTGAGCGAGCTTCTTGCGTATCCTCTCTTCGAGACCGAGGAGATCATCGAGCTCGCGATCTGGTAGGAAGCACCAAATGAATACCTCCTTGTGTGGGCTGCCAATTCTGTCAATCCTTCCGTGTCTCTGCACGAGCCGCATCGGATTCCATGGTAGGTCGTAGTTGACAATGTTGCGACACTGTTGTAGGTTCTGACCTTCGGCAAGCACGTCAGTGGTTAGCAGTATGTCGAACCTGTCGTCTTCTCTTCCGGGAGGCGCCTCCGAGGACACCGGAGCAAACCCGAAGATGGCTGATTCCCTGGTGACTTCCCCTCTGCTGTCTCCACCTCCTACGGAAACGATTCGACCGCGATACGTAGCGAGAGCTCGATCCGTTTGGACCAATTCCCTCAGCCACTCTTCAATCCAGTCAAGCGTGTCCTCGAAATATGAGAATACGATTACCTTTCGTTTACTGCGAGTCTCTTCGGGTGTCCTTCCCTCGTTTTCTGAGCTCCTAAGTATGTCGAGCAGAGTGGCTTTTAGTCTTGCTAGCTTGGGATCACTCTTTCTCCTGACTGATCTTGCCCGCTTCCCGAACTCATCTAGAATCCTCAAGTCGTTAGCGACGTCTGCCTTCAGACTTCTCACGTTGTAGGCTCCAGTACCTTCAGAGCCCTCCGTTTTCAGAAGCTCCTCCAGTACCTCGTCCGAGTCAAGTTCACTCCATTCATCTAGAACCTTCGGTTTTGGAATGTATCCCTTTTTGAGAGCTCCCAGGAATGCGTTATGGTTTTCAGCCATTCTCGAAAGGGTCTCTGCGAACGCATGAGGTGACGATTCCAAGCGCTTCAGAAGCATGGTCCTGATCAGACCTACGAGTGCGAGTTCGCGTGCCAGCACGACTTTCTCATTCATGTCCAACTTCTTGTTCTTCAGATACCTCGTTGGAGCATATCTGGCCAGTGTGAGTGCCGGAGCATCGTCATCCGGTGCTAGCTTCTCCGCAAACTCGGCGAAGAAACCTGGCATTGCCGAATCCAAATCGTATTTCACCGCTTTGACATGGGGCTTTGGAAATCGGATCGGTATCATTACGCCATTTGGTCCCATGACTTTGTCATCGGGGTAGTATTTCTGGACAAAGTGGCGAGTTCTACGAACACAAGTCGCATCCAGGATGTCAAACAATAGGTCCGGGCGCAAAGAATACGGGTCGACCGCCATTGCCTCTTTGAATCGCTCATTCAGGGAGACAATCCCTCTGTCCGCGAATCGCGCGTCGTGCCCTATGAAGTATGTGAGTAGATAGTATAGATCCCACAATGAATTGTTCACTGGTGTCGCTGACAGAAGCACGAGTTTCTTTGGAGGCTTGCCCTCCAGCAATTTCCTCAGGGCTCGTGCTCTTTCGGTTGCGGGGTTTCGAAAAGCCTGCGCCTCATCGACAACCACAAGAGAGTATCTCTTGGGGTCTTCGGCAAGGCAACTCTTCTTGTTGCCACCTAGTTGAGAATCCCCTGCTAATTGCTCGTAGGAAATCCTTTCCATGTAGAGCTGGTGTTTCGCGCAAAAGCGTTTCCAGGTTCCATCCCTGAGTGCAGCCGGGGCAATCAGAAGCGCTCTCTGTCGCTTCTCGTCAAGAACCTCTCTCACCAAATCGGCCCCAATGAAGGTCTTCCCAAGGCCAACTCCATCTGCAAATATCACGCCATTGTACTCGTCAAGAATCCTTCGAGCTCTAAAAAGGCCATCCTTCTGGAAAGTGGTTAGTGTGTAGCCAGTTTCGGCTGTCTCTGTTGCGACTTCCTCGCCATAACGTTCCCATAGAACATGAAGGTAAATCAGATATGGGTCAAACTCCTGATATCTAGCAGCATATATGGATGCTAGGTCAAACGGTTCTGAGTCGTTCCAGAGGTCTTCGAACCAATCTTTCACCTGGGTCACAGTGTGTGGTTCATATCTGCCGAGGTTCAACTCAAGGTTCGTTGTCAAGCCTGCAGCGGTGAAGTTCGACGATCCGGCAATCACTCCTTCGTCGTCCGCGAAGATATATGCTTTCCCGTGGAGGAATCTCTTCTCGTATCTACGAACCTCAATCTTGCCAGACCCAAGAAGATCCAGCAGACGCCTTATTGACTTGTCGATTTCTCGAGAGAATGCGAGGAGGTTACAATCACGAACGAGTCCATTGGAGTGCTCCTGAAGAGCCTTTGCTACGGCATAGGCATCGTAACGCTCTCCCCTGGGATCGCCGGGCCTACGAGGCGGTTCAAGCGGAGGAGGCAACGGTTCTGCACCAAGAAGCAAACGAGTCCTGGACAGGTCTTCAAGGTCGTCAGCGACCATTCCGAAACCGCTAGGGTTGAAATATCCGGTGGCAATCGCGAGGTCTACTGGATTCTGGTACGTATGCTTGATCCAATTGAGGTGACCCTTGAGAGCCTTGACGAGAGTGTTGTCTCCTCGATTGTCCACGAACTCAGGTTTCATTTTTCCCCCTACACTTGCGATAGTAGTCAAGAGTGGTTTTCAGGCGTTCCTTGAAATCCCATCCTTCGTGAAATGTCTCAAACACGTGACAGAGTTGGTCTTCCGAGAGTCCATATAGGTGGGCAACCACCGCGTCCAGCTCGGCAATCATCTCTTGCTTTCTCTCTTCTGGAATCGGACCGACATCAACTCCAACCTTCTTTCCCCATGGTGCAAAGCGTGAGTCGGAGCACGCAAGTCTCCCCGCGAGCTTGACCACTCGACTCCAGCAGGGATTTGAACGCCCCGGGCGCGGTACGGGAAACGGATTGAAGATGAAGAAATTCACGTTTGTTTCCACAAATCGCCTAGCATACCAATCAAGGGGTATTGAAGAAAGCACGCCGAGGAGATATGCTTGGTCCCTCTCGTCGCCTCTGGGCCATAGTAGATAGGGCCCCTTGTTTGTGACGACCACGTCCGGAGGCAATAGGCATGATATGACAGTTCGTCGGTTGGTTCGATTGGTCACATCTCGGAAGGCTATTCTTGGAGACAGACATGGCAAGGTCTTGGGATTCTCGATCCATTCCATCGGTAACTCGCTGAACGCTGATCGACCTGACCGAGCCGCGTTCATTCGTTTCTGTTGCATGTAATCCATCGCCTGAGGAAGCTTGACCCAGCCGTAATAGGAGCCAGTGTCAGGGTTCCAAATGTCGAAAGACTCGCCACCATAGACCGGCCAGCAGTTGTGAGGTCTCGTCTTCGAGAAGAAGATTATGCCACCATTCTCCTTCTTGTCATGTGTGGCATGAAGCTCAGCCGTTGGCCTTGCCCGCCATGAGCCGCTGCCATCTAGGTCCAGACGAGGCGCCTTTCGGAGTTGGGCGAAGATTTCTACCGATTTCTCTGACGGAAGCAGCGGAAGTGCGGCAATGTCAGTCCACATGAGTATGTCGCTCACAGCGAATTCAAAGGGCTTCTGAGCAATTCCTTGTCTAAATCGCTGGTGGCTTGAGAAGGGGCCTCTAAGCGGAACCACTGCACTTTTCCCCGGATTGGCCTTCTGCGCTGCGACGAATGCTATAGTATATCTTGGCTCTGCGTCATCGAAAACCCAGCCTCCAGTATTCACCACGAATGTCAAGTCATGAATCGTAGCTTGGTTAAGCAACACACTGCGGAACTCTGCGGACCCTTTTGCCAGAAAAGCACTCCGTGGTAGGACTACGCCCATGAAAGCGAATGGGGCGAGTAGCTGCCAGAAACGAGAATAAAACGCTTTGTAGAGGTCAGGGTCGCCCGTCCCCATCCCAAAGAACGCCCCTGTTGTCAAGACGCGCCGCAGCAGTTCCACAGCTGCCACTTGCTCCTGATAATGGCGCACGAGATCGGGACGATCTCTTCTCAGCTTTTCCTTTAGCACCTCTTGGTCAACCTGCTTCAGACCAGCAAGTCCAGGAGCGTATCGCACCCAAAACTTGTTTTCTTCGATGGTCGCCTCCTCCCAAGGAGGATTTCCGAGGATAACATCAAAGCCCGACCGCTCCCGCCAGAACACTTCTGGAAACGCAATTGGGTAGTGAAAAGGCGGAATGGCCTTTAGTATCTCCCGCGCGCGCTCATAGTAACGGGACTTCAGAATTCTGCTTGGATCCTCTGTCCACTTCGAAAACACTTCTGGAAGGGACTGGTGCAACTGCTCGTCAAGACGTGATGCTGCAAGGATGTCCATGAGCGCCATCCAAGGTTCAGCATCTTTCTTTGCCTTCTCCCATTCACTCCTAGCATGAAGAACCTCACGAGTTGTCGCATCGCTCAGCTTGCCAACGCGAAGCATGCTCTCCGCCACATCTCGCAGCAGGTCCCGGGCGTCGCCACTGAATAGCGTCCGCCACTTGCGCGCCCCGAGAAGATCCTCCGCCTCTTTCGCCGTAGCTATGCCCACGAGGGAGTTGCCTTGGACAAGATGCTGATCAAGGAGGGACAAAGGCAGTCCCGGAACGAACGTGTGTATCCAAATTGAGAGTCTCGCGAGATTAACAGCAATCGGGTTCAGATCCACTCCGTAGATGCACCTACGGGCAATCTGCCTCCGGAGGAGCTGCGCATCTTCGATGTCAGCATCCTCTGCTAGGGGACCTAGTGCATCCTTCGCGGCTGTGCGCAGGCGAGTTAGTTCCTTCGAAACGGCTACCAGAGTGCGCCGTGTCAGGTAGCTGGTTAACGCCCTTTCGATGCGGTCAACTGCGGCCACAAGAAAGTGCCCTGATCCCATAGCGATATCCGCCACCCGAAAGTCAAAGAACGCTTCTCCAGCCGCATCGTCTGGTAGCGAATCCAATCGCGCGACATGCTCCTTCAGGGCAGGTTCGAGTGCTCGGTCGAGAAGGTGATCCACGGCGAAGGACTTGGTGAAAAAGGAACCAAGGGATTTGCGAGATCCGGATGCGTCTACAAGATACACCTCACCCTTCTTAGCTCTCACATTCCTCGCATTATTGGTAGGACAGTATCGACCTTCTTTGTCCGTCGCTAGATCCTCTTCGGCAACTGCCAGCTCGCTTTCCAGCAAACCTTCGTATATCGTTCCGAATTCGCGGACTCCGAGCGAACGGAAGTCCACCGGGCCAACGACTCCTTCTGCGGTGTGATCCAGCAGAAGGTCCACTAGTATCGGGCCAAACACTTCGTTCTTCAACCTGATTTCAGAGAGCACGGCACCCGCTTTGTTCACGCCACGGTCTTCTGAGAATAGTGTTCCGTCATACGCCGGAACCCCCCATTCGCGATGTCCTTTGTTGACTGCATCGAAGAGGAGCCTCACTTCATCCCAATGAGACGTACTGGAATCAAACTTGCCTTTGGCGTACGAGAATCTCTGAAGTTCATGCGCCTTCTGCTTCAACGACCTCTTTCTGAACGCCTCGTTCGATCTATATGGAAGAAGTTCCTTGTCTTCACCATACGCAACAAACAGGAGTCGAAACAGCGTTGTGAGCGCCATCTGATAGGTCTCTCGCAGTTGGTCTGAGGTTGGGCGCTTCAGCCCTCTGGCTTCCGAGATTCCCATGGCCAGTCCCGGAACGACGCTATCGTAGACCCTCTCGCGAAGTCTCTTTCCTAGATCTGCTGAGTAGTCGTTCGACCGATCCAGGATGTCATCCAAGAATCCATTGTCACACAGCGCCTCGCTGGAGAAGAGATACCACACATATGCTGCTTGTGATTCTGGAATAATGTCAAGATGCGCTTCAACGAACGTCTCTGTTCTGCCTCGTCTCCCAACGCCGATTCCCGTGCTCACTGGATATAGTCTCAGTCTTCGGTCAGAGACGATCATGACATATGGAAGTCTTTCTTGATCAGCACAAGAGAGCGCTTGTGAGACAGGCGTCAACCCGGAGTATCTCTCGCATGCGATGTCGGAGGACTCGTTACGTTCAAGGAATATGGCGACTGCCACCTTCTTGTCTCGGGATATCAATACTGACATCTGATTCGGCAATTCCTGAACGTCGAAACCAAGAGTGCGTACCAAGTCTCTCCCCGACTTTCTCAATGCTTGTCGCCCTTGTTTGGACGCGTGATCCCATTCCTTTCTCTTCGGCACGCCGGTTTGAAGCTCATGAGACGCGAGGAATCCCTCGTTCCTAAGACCTGGAATGGGAGAACCTATGTCGGGCAAGGCCACCTTGATAAATCGTAACGCAGCATGTCTGTCCGGCTCTGAGAGAGCGACATTGCAGGTTCTATCCAGAAGAGCAACATCGAGATCCGTGTAACATGGTGGATCATCTCCTACAGGTCCGCACACGGCAGCACTCTCTCCATACAGAACAACGATGAGTACGGGAGTGGCTCGTCCAGCCTGCCTCTTACGGAACAAGTTCCTCATTTGGGTTGACGTCGGGCAATTCCTAGCTTCGCAAACGACGACCTCTAGCGCCATGTTCCCTTGACCAAGCGCAATGCCCCTCAATCTGTGAATCCCGTCTCCTTCAAACTCTAGAGGTCTGAGTTCTCTGGTTGATAGGAACTTGACTGTCTCCGTCATTAACTCACCGAGTCTCCTAGAGTCTCTCCGAGTGATCCCACAACACTATGTGCTCCTTGTGAGAGCACCACCCTCAGCATCTAGGATACTCCTGCTTGCACAAGAATCTTGTCAGGAAGAGCCTTTCGTGCAACTGTATGCATTCCAGTGATACCATGACAGCTCAGGCCATCACACTCAATCTCTGAAACATCGTCGGATTGCGTCCGGCCTGGCGTCAGGGTATGCATAGAACAGGATGCAGACCACTAGGGCGTGCAATGTGGACGCTACGATACGTATCTGGATTGGCCATGCAATCCGTCGACGACGGGAGAATGTATTACGTATTTGGGAGAGACACTACTAAGTCATGCCGGTTGGCTGGTGGCGGCAGCCGTCACCCTCCTCGGCATCGTCGTGATTTCACAGACTCAGGATCAGAGGCGCAAATATGACAGAGATCTAGTATAGGTCCCCGAGCCAACATATGGAGCAGTGCGACGAAGTCATGATTCAGGGATGACCAGATTTCATCATCCATAAGTGCGGAATTCAAAGAATCTGACACGTGAATGAGGAGTGGTGGACTTCGCTATGCCGGGGTACTATAGAACTAAGTTAAGGATCTGGGTAATTAGTGCTCCAGCAGCAGCTGCCATCAGAGCTAGAAACACAGCTGAGATGCTTTGGTCTATGGTCCTGAACTCCTGCTCAAAGTGACCTAGGGACTGACCAAGAGACGAAGGAAGTTGATGTTTTGATTCCAGCTCCCTTCTTAGGTTATCCGCATGTTGGTCGAATATTGGATCGTAGTCAGCGTCATCTTCGTCTGCGAAAACATGGGCGAGCGAGTATGAATGGTCAGCTTCTTTTGTGTCATTCTCTACTATCATGCTTCTGAGATACGTCAATTCCTTCTTTCCCATCTTGACAAGGGATCTCGCTTTCAATATACTCCTCTTAGGCAATTCGTATAGCCGAGTTAAGTGGGTCGCAACGTCACGGAATCTTGTGGCTACTTCTCTTCCCATGGCATCCAATTCGTGTCGATTCATAGATTGTGAATAGAAAGAGTGCAGGGATCCTCTGATGAGTTCGTAGAGAATCCGCATTGCCTCTTCAGGTGTCCCTTTGAAGTTGTGAATTACTGCAATTGTGTCGTCGTTATTCTTAATGTAAGACGCAGGGTCGTCTGGTTTTTCCGTCTTTGCGAGTACGAGAAACAGTTCAAGTTGCAGGGGTATCGGACTCAGTGGGTTGCATTTGAAAGGAGTTTCTTTGTCGGTTAGTTCCTCATGTATGAACGAATATTCCGCCGCTATCTTGAGAGTGTATCCGTAGTCAAATACTTCTTGATAGGTGAAGAACACGTAGCCGTCGGTGAGGACACGAAAATCCAAGTTCGAAGTCTCTTTGTCCGCATCCTCAGGTTTCTCCAGTTTAGAAAATCTTGCTGGGATGTTGACGTGGTAACAAGAAAGTCTCCCCGGAACTGAGTGCATAGTCCTGCATCCAGGACAATACCATCGCCATTTGTTTCTAAAATCGAATTCCTTGATGTCTGAGATGTTCGGATTCTGTCGGAGAGCTTTGAGAACTGTCGGTCCTACGTGGGCATGCAGGGCGTTATCTTCGATAGAGAATGACTTTGTGAGCTTGTTAATTTCTGTGTACGGGTAATGGCTGTCGTGCTGTGGAAATTTCGGGTTAGAGTAACAGAACGCACCCATTTGGATTTGATAGACTTTCTGGATCTCAGCCTTGTACTTGAGTTTCGAATCTAGGATCTTCTTTAGATTCGTATACGTCTCTGGTTCAGAGTTTTGCTTCATCTTGAGCCCCCACAACAGTTCTGCGTCCGGTTCCGAACAATGGCAATTGTGAAGTTGTCATTCCGAGATATAACCTTTCGCTGCCCTCTGAAACGGCGTGAGCATCTTCAATTCGCCCTGGTTGCCAAAAGGTCAGGTGATTGGAGTGAAATCCTTTCGGTCAGAATCAGGAGGCACACGTTGCAGTCTTCTCGAAGGGTTCAGATTCAATGGGATGCAAACCGCGCGTCTGAACGAAGTGCGCAGCGTATCCTGCAGGAAGTGTCTCATATTGCGCCAGGCCCCCCGTTTGCATAAGAAGGCGAGATGCTATAACGGCCGAAACGCATTACCAGACTGGACATGGCCAGCGAATTTCTCGAAATCAGAACGTCTCAAGACCTGGTTCAGGCTCTGGCAAAGGCAAAGAAGATCGAAGAGGCATTCGAGGAAGTCCTCAGCTGGCGGGGCTTCCTGACGATTGAGGACCCCGAAACGGGAAGACTCCTTGGCAGACTCGTGCGCGATTCCGAGACTCACGAGCACCTGGTCGACTCGCTCATTAGAATGGTCGAACCCTTCGCCTCCGCCCGGCGGGAAATGCGGAGCACGCCAATAGTCATCGATGGCGACGACGAAGTGCAATTCCTTCAGAAGCTCCTGGAAGGGGAGGATTTGGCTTACTACGTGTACTCGACGATTCTTGATGCGTTGGTACACCTTGACCAGCAGTCTATCGGGGGCGAACGGAACGCCACAGAAATGCGGCAAGTGCTTGGCCAGCTGGTTTCTGCCGAGAGAAGGCATCGAGAGCTTGTGTCACAGCTTCTCGCAGCCAGAAGTCCTCCTTGAGAATCAAGATCACGCTCCTTGTGCGGTCTCACCCCGGCGGACCTGTGTTGAGACCAGAACTTCAGCTGTATCTCGTTTTCGCGATTGGTGTCTTCAACCGGCCATTTTCTATTTGCACAGCGCTTTCTTCAGATCGGACTGAAGTGAGAAACGCTCGTGAGAAAACTTGCTGTCGACGAGGGGATGTTATGCTTGGTCAATCTCTGCCTTTTGACAAGGCCTTAGGGTCCCTATCTGGAGTAAGGAACTTCAGGCGGCCCTTGTCTATCGAAGCGTATCCTATCTCGCAGAAGAACTGGACATCCTCTTCGATGTCCTGCGCCTTGCGCCTGACGCTAGTGATCGACCTGGAGATGCTCGTGATCGGGGTTCCAACGAGCTTGCCGATGTCGTTCACACTCTTGCCCTGGCGCAGGTATCTGAGTATTTCCTTCTCGCGTGGTGTCAGTATGCCCATCAACTACCATATGGTAGTACACAAGACTGGCGTCATTAGTGTTACCAACGCATTTGGCCTAATTAACGCAGTTGCGTTATATTTATTAACTCCCGAACAGATACGATCCCGCTGGATATTCCATGATCGACCGTGTGGACCAACTCCTGAGACGAGCATCGACCTTGATGTTGCTCTTGAGCATGCTGACTGTGATCGTGCAAGCAATGGCGATTGAGAATTCATCTGCGGCCGCAGACATCGACGTGACGATTCAGACCCAGCTGGTGCATGGAGTCAGGGCTACCTTCGGTTTCAACCTCCAGTATACGCCCTCGGAGATGCTTGCCCGGCCCGGAACTGAAGTGACCTTGGGGTTCGCCCCGGGACCCACGCCAGCCACTCTGACGGTCGATGTTCTTGGGCTGCTCGGTTCAGCCGGTGTTTCGATCCCATCACTAGTCACCGACAT
>Ga0315268_10001985_pt1 | contig 23359 bp, 24 predicted proteins | sample C1_top_MG_FD_204535 | JGI IMG/M metagenome (GOLD analysis project Ga0315268, IMG submission 204535) | Sediment microbial communities from Yellowstone Lake, YNP, Wyoming, USA - C1_top | ecosystem: Environmental > Aquatic > Freshwater > Lake > Sediment | place: USA: Wyoming | collected 2017-08-01 | reverse complement strand
GTACTTAAAGCCGCAAAAGTAACCCCGCAGACTACGAGCAATAAACCTGAAATCAATAAATACTTCTTCATAAAAAAACCTCTCTCATATAGTATACTTAATTCAAATTTAAAAAGACCTATTGGTACAACTTTTTAGAACAAAAATATGGAACAGCCGCTATACCAATCTTCCGGAGACGCCCCTCCGCCTCCAACAGATGTCCCGGCTTCCGCACCCGAAGTCAGCATTTCTAATTCCCCCCCACCTCCCCCACTGCCGGTAAGTAATATATCCTCAGTTCCCTCAACGACAAACTTTACCTCACCGCCTTCATCGTCCAAATCCGGTAAACTCTTCATGTTTTTAGGCATTGGTTTAGCCGTCTGTTTAATTGCCGCTCTAATCTATTCACTTTTGACCAAATCTAATCCTCTGGGAACTCAAGTTGTGGTTACTTACTGGGGTCTTTGGGAACCGGAAACGGTTATGCGTGATTTGATTTCAGAATATGAAAAAACCCACCCCAAAGTAAAAATTGTTTATGTACAGCAAAACGCCAGCGAGTATCGGGAGAGACTGCAAACAAAACTAAATCAAGGACAGGGTCCCGATATTTTCCGCCTTCATAATACTTGGGTACCCATGTTCCGCAATAATCTTCAATCGGTCCCTGCTGATATTTATTCCGCCTCAGATTTTTCTACCACTTTTTATCCCGTAGCCAACAAAGATGCCCGGCTTGGAGCCAATTTAGTAGCTATTCCTCTTGAAACCGACAATTTGGTTATGTTTACGAATGATTCGCTGTTTTCTCAATATAGCTTGGCTATTCCTAAAAACTGGGATGAATTACGCCTCGCGGCTTTAGCCATTGCCCGTTGCAGTACCCCCGATGGTAAATGCTTCGTTGGCAGTCGGGTATTAACCGCTGGTGTCGCCTTGGGATCGACCGTCAATGTTGACCACTGGGAAGAAATTTTGGCACTTCTTATGCTCCAAAATAATGTCAATCTCAATAATCCGGCCTTACCCCAACCTCAGCCAGCCCAGGATGTGATAAATTATTTCACCAGTTTTGTGAACCAGTATGGCGTCTGGGAACCAAATTTACCCACCTCCACCATGCTTTTTGCCTCAGGAAAATTAGGCATCATGTTTGCTCCTTCATGGCGGGCTCTGGATATCATGGCTGCTAACCCCGATCTCAAGTTCTCTGCCCACCCCGTTCCCCAAACCCCCATTGATACTGCTAAAGAGGAAACTCCAATAGCTTACGCTACTTATTGGTTGGAAGGTGTCAATAGTAAATCGAAATTTTCGGCCGAAGCTTGGGCTTTTCTCAAATTTATTACTTCCTCGGAAAATCAGCAAAAAATTTATTCCGCCATTGTGAAGGAAGGTCGTCCTTTTGGTGAACCATACAGCCGTATTGATCTTGCCGGTCAGATCCTCAATGCCCCCTACATCGGCGCCACGATCCAACAACAGCCATATTCTACTTCCTGGTATCTGGCTTCATTCACCCACGACGGCCCGACTGGCATTAATACTCGCTTATCAGAATTTTATGCCAAACTCATCTCCGGCCTAGAGCCAATGACCGGGTCTGGCACGGTAATTGCTAAAATACTTGGTGATTATGGATTGGCAGTCTCTCCCTAAAGGTTTCTTGGGTGCTGTTGACTATTCCACCCGCTTCAATTTTCCTCTCACTCCTCACGAAATTTGGTTTTGGCAGGTAGGTACCAACTACTCAAAAAACAAGGTCCCTTCATCGTTAATAAAGCCTGTCAACCGTTCTTCTCTCGAAAAAATTAGCCGACAAAAATGGACCATTGCCACAAAAAATATACCCATCCTCAGTCATAATCCCTTTATCCTCGCCATTTTTATTACCGGTTCATTGGCTGTTAACAACTGCACCCCCAATGACGACATTGATCTCATGATTATTTCAGCTCCGCACACCTTATGGTTGTCCCGTCTTTGGAGTATTCTTTCATTAAGCTACCGGGGTTTACGCCGGCCTTCCCATCTGCCGGAACACAGTTCTCCCAAAGTAAAAGACACTTTTTGTGATAATCTCTACCTGGATCTATCAAATTTACATATTAACGAGCAAAATTTATATATCGCCCACGAAATTCTTCAAGCCCGACCCCTCCATGATCCCCACCATCTCCATCGTAAGTTTCTGGTTCAAAATTCCTGGGTGAAAAAATATTTACCGGTCGCTTATCGTGAAACCCTCAAATCTACCCCACCCACAAAAGTTATTTCTAATCACTACCTACCATTTACTTATTACTTTCTACTGAATTTAATCGCATTTATAATCCAGTATTTATACATGTTCCCCAAGATCACTCACGAAAAAATCAGCCTCCATCAAGCCTTTTTCCATCCTCATAAATCTGTGATATAGTATTTCGTATGCCAAAAGGAAGAAAAACAGCCCTTATTACCGGTATCACCGGCCAGGATGGTTCTTACTTAGCCGAATTATTATTAGCCAAAAATTATCAAGTCTTTGGTTTACTGAGACGTAATAGTAATCCCAGTTTCGGCAATGTTTTTCATCTACGTCACGAAATTGAGTTTTTATTCGGCGATCTGGCTGATTCTTCCTGCCTCAGCATGTATATTTCCAAAGTCCAACCAAATGAAATCTACAATTTAGGCTCCCAATCCCATGTCCATGAATCCTGGTCACAACCAATTGCCACCGCTGACCAAACCGGCTTAGGAGCTCTAAGGATTTATGAAGCCGTTAGGAATGTTTCAACCGAATCACGAGTTTACCAAGCTAGTACCAGTGAACTGTTTGGTGAAACTACTATCGTACCCCAAAATGAAGACACTCCCATTAAACCGGCTAATCCTTATGCTGCTGCCAAGGCTTTAGCTCATTTTGACGCCCAAGTGTATCGCCGATCCTTCGGTTTGTTTATTTCTACCGGAATCCTTTTTAATCACGAAAGTCCTAGGCGTAGTCCGGATTTTGTTACCCGTAAGGTTTCTTTGGCTGTCGCCGCCCTTAAACTTGGTCTTAAAGGTACCCGGATTCCCTTAGGCCAGGGTGGTCGTCCGGTAATTTCTGAGGGTAAATTAGAGTTGGGTAATCTTGAAGCCAAACGCGATTGGGGATTTGCCGGTGATTATGTCGAAGCCATTTGGAAAATCTTGCAGTACGAGAAGGCTGATGATTGGGTAGTAGCCACAGGTGTTGTTCATACCGTCAGCGAGCTTTGTGAAACTGCTTTTTCCGTTGTTGGCTTGGATTGGCAAAAATATGTGGTCATCAACAAAGATTTGATTCGCCCGACAGAAACAGGCCCTTTAGTGGGGGACTACTCCAAAATCAAAAAAATTCTCGGTTGGCAGCCCAAAGTTGAGTTTAAAGAATTAATCACCATGATGGTCCGCTCCGACCTCGCCAGATTGAGCTAAATTAAAGTCCCCCTTGACTTCTTTTTAGCATATCTGGTATATATATTGGCAGTCGAAAAATATGAGTGCTAAAAATACCTCCTTTTTAGATCAAATCAAGCCTACCGCAGGCTATGTTTTAATCGAACCCGAAGAAGCCGCCAAACAAACTACTAGTGGAATTTATCTCCCTGATTCTGCTTCCAGCGACAAGCCTCAGCAAGGTTTAGTTCTGGCTATAGGCCCATCTTCTTATAACGATGGTAAGGAAATTGTTTCCCCTGCTAAAAAGAGCGATAAAGTTATTTATAAAAAATGGGGCGGCAACGAAGTCAAAATTGACGGCAAAGAATATTTATTTGTAAAATTCGAGGATATTATGGCTGTAATTTCATAAATATGGCTACTCCAAAACAATTAAAATTCGGTGACGAGGCTCGTCAATCACTGGTAGTTGGAGTCAATACTCTGGCCAAAGCTGTCATTATCACCCTGGGTCCCAAAGGTCGAAATGTTGCTTTGGATAAAAAATGGGGCGCTCCTGCTGTGGTTCATGACGGTGTCTCGGTGGCAAAAGAAATTGATCTTATTGATCCCTTCGCCAATATGGGTGCCCAATTAGTCAAGCAAGCTGCCGAAAAAACCAACGATGCTGCCGGCGATGGTACCACCACTGCTACTGCTTTGGCGGCTGCTATCGTCACTCACGGTATGAAGAATATTACAGCTGGTAGTAATCCCATGGCCATCAAGCGGGGTATTGATAAAGGTGTTGAAGCTCTTGTTGCCGAAATCAAAAAGATGAGTAAACCCATCAAAGGTCACGAAGAAATTTCCCAAGTTGCCACCATTTCTGCCGGTGATGAACTGATTGGCAGTAAAATTGCCGAAGCTCTGGATAAAGTCGGTCGCGATGGCGTCGTCACTGTTGAAGATGGTAAAGGTCTAACTATGGAGATTGAATACAAAGAAGGTATGGAATTTGATAAAGGTTATGCCTCTCCCTATTTTGTGACTATCCCCGAAAAAATGGAAGCCGAAATTGAAACTCCCTATATTCTTATTACCGACAAAAAAATCACTTCCATTCAGGACCTTCTGCCTTTCTTGGAAAACTTTATCAAAATCAGTAAAAGTCTGGTTATTATTGCCGACGATCTTGAGGGTGAAGCTTTGGCCACCTTGGTTGTCAACAAACTCCGTGGTTCCTTCAATATCTTAGCTGTCAAGGCTCCCGGTTTCGGTGATCGTCGTAAGGCCATGCTTTCTGACATTGCCACTCTCACCGGCGGAACAGTTATCTCCGAGGATACCGGTCGTACTTTCGAGGGGGTTAAAGTTGAAGATTTGGGCCAAGCAGACAAAGTTTGGGCAGATAAAGACAATTGTCGGATTATTGGTGGCAAGGGTGACCACTCAGCTATCCAGGCTCGTATTAAACAACTTAAAGACGAAATGAGCAGAACTACCTCGGAATTTGATAAAGAAAAGATTCAGGAGCGTTTAGCTAAACTTAGTGGTGGAGTCGCAGTCATTAATGTCGGCGCCGCTACCGAAGTTGAGCTCAATGATCGTAAAGAAAGAGTCAAAGATGCGGTTGGAGCTACCAAAGCCGCTGTCGAAGAAGGTATTGTTCCCGGTGGAGAAGTCACCCTCATTCGTGTTACCAAAGTTTTGGATACCCTTAAACTTTCCGGTGATGAAAAAGTAGGCTTGGATATTCTCAAGGTTGCTCTCGAACAGCCTTTTAGATGGCTCCTTAAAAATGCTGGCATGGATGACGGTTACTTCCTTAAACTCGTTTTGGATGCCAAAGAAACAGATTTTGGTGTCAATGTCGCGACCGGTGAAACCGGATCAATGTATAAATTCGGTATTATCGATCCCGCCAAAGTCACAAGAAGTGCCCTTCAAAATGGGGCTTCAGTCGCTACTATGATTCTTACTACCGAAGCTCTGGTTACCGACATTCCTGAAGAGAAAAAGCCAAGCCCCGCAGGTGGTAACCCCGGTATGGGTGGTATGGGTATGGGCGGCGACTACTAAATCTGTATAAGACACCTAAATCCCCAACACCACTTTCGGATTGACCACTCGTCCATCTTCAATAATTTCCAAATGCAGGTGCGGCCCGGTTGATTTACCCGTTGATCCCGACAATCCCAAAATTGTCTCCAAACCCACCTCTTGTCCTTCTTTGACCCAAATCTGGGACAAGTGTCCATACCGGCTCATGTAACCGTTATGGTGATCAACCAGTATCATATTTCCATACCCATACCAATTTTTTTCCACTTTTACAACTGTTCCGGCCATCACCGGATTTATCCGGGTTCCAATTGGTGTTGCCAAATCATAACCGGAATGAATAAATGAAAAACCTTGAGTTAGGACAAAATTCTTAATGGGTAATTGTGTAGATATTTTTGTCCCAATAACTACTTCAGGTTCAACATTTAAATTCAACCCCATTTGTCCTCCTACCCCGGAAGCCAGTGAAAGGGGAGTTGACCACCATAAAATACCCAGCAGTAACACTAGTCCGGGTATCAGCCGTGCATAACGGTTATCCGCCAGTGGTCTTAGTAAATAACTCACCGGATGACTTTGTCCGCAAGCTACCACAAACCTTATGGTTTGATATGCCAGTTCCTTGATCGGCAGCGGCGTTGACAAAGTTTTTATTGCACTTACTGCCTGTTTGGTGACCCAGTTTTTCGGCATAAAAAATCTCCGTCATAGCGGAGAAACTATCAAGCAGTATAGCCAAAAACACCCCAAAAGTCAATTCTTATTCTTTTGTCGGATCCGGTTTACGAAAACTTTCAAATGCGGCTCCCGCCGTGGGATTTATTTCTTTCAAAATTTCAATTACCTTGACATGTAAATCAAACGATTTTACCGTTCCATCCTCGGCTACTGTATTTAGCCATTCTTCCACTTCAGTCGCTACCTTTTCCGCATCTTCCTTCGATGCTCCGGCATTGGTTATCCCGAACGACAATTTTGCCCAGTCAAAATCCTCCACTCGCCCATCCCTTTTCAAAATTTTATACATCCAAATATGATATCACAAATAACTTGAGATCCGGGCGGGACTTGCACCCGCGAATAACGGTTTTGCAGACCGCCGTGTTAGCTCCTTCACCACCGGATCAGTTCGCCAATTATACCAATTTGTGATATATTCCGCCTTATATGAGCTTTGGCAAAATTTTCGGTTTGATCCTGATTTTCCTGGGGTTAGGCTCACTCACTGCCATTTTAGTCACTTTTTTTCTGACCGGCAGTAGACCCAAGGCCGGACTTCGTATCGAAACCGACCCCCGTGCCATGGTTTTTATTGATGATGTTCAAGTAGGTCTTACCCCATTCGAGAAAAATTTACCCGCCAAAGAAATATTGGTTAAACTTATTCCGGAATCTACCTCCGCAGCCATTTCCTCTTACCAAACCAGGATTCGCTTGACTGATGGTATTACTTCCATTATCCGTCGCAAATTTGCTGTACCCGAAAGCTTGTCATCCGGCGAAAATATCTCTTTCCAATCTGATGCCAATGGCCAGTCGCCAATTAGTGTTATTACTTCCGATCCGGAATCCACCACCGTCTTTATTGATGGTCGATCTCAGGGCCTTTCCCCAATTATTATTTCTGATGCTCTGGCCGGGGATCACCAACTGGCTCTTACAGCCCCTGGTTACGAACCCAAAACTATTTCTCTTAAAAATCCAGCCGGATATCGAACTCAGGTTTCTGCCAAACTGGCTTTGTTAACTATTACTCCTACTCCCACCCCCACCCCCACAGTTTCTACCTCCTCTGCCTCTCTTAAATCAGTTAAAATCTCCCAAACCCCCACCGGTTTTCTTCGTGTTCGTGTTTCCCCGAATTCAGGCGCTGCTGAAGTCGGCCAAGTCAAACCGGGGGAAGTTTATTCTTTAATGAACCAACTTACAGGTTGGTATCAAATCAAAATTGATCTTGAAGCCACCACCTCCGGCTGGATCTCCTCCCAATACTCCACCCTCACCAATTAACTCATATATAGAGTTACGATAACCATACTCATCCACACCGCGACCGATATAAGTAAGGGTACATCCTGCCAAATCACCCGCTCCGGTGATTCTGCCCGTGACCCGTCATAGATTATTCTGATATACCGCATGATCCCGAAAATTACGACAGGGATCGTGGCCATTAACCATTTACTAATAGTTAAGGTTTTGGATAATAAGACCAATCCGACAGGAGCATTGCTATTGACTTGTTCATAATAATTAAATGTAAACATCGCCCAGGAAATAAAGGCTGATGTCGCAAAGATACTCAGATACGAATCCAAAATATCCGCCGTATACATCCCCATTACCCGTCGGTGCTTAATGGCCTCACTTTTTAGGGTTAATATTGCCAGTTCCCCCCGTCTTTTTCCCACCGCTAAAAATAGGGAAGTGGAGATCACACACAAAAGAAACCAGATTGACAAATGAGCATTAATCACTAAAGCTCCGGCCACAACTCGTAAGAAAAAACCCAAGGCAATCGAAAACACATCCGCCACCTCGACATTTTTTAAATATAAGTTATAGGCAATTTGTAAGATCCAATATCCCCCCACCGCCAGAAAAAATAACGGCGACAACTGATAAGCCATCCTAAGTCCTAATATCGACCCCAAAATAAAGCCTATCCAACCAGTTGTTTTACTTAAACCCCCTGAAGCAATCGGTCTTTTTTTCTTAAATGGGTGTGCCTGATCAGCTTCAATATCCAGTAGATCGTTCAAATAATAAATCGCAATTGCCACAATGGTAAATACCACTACTGCCGTACCGACAATCCAAAAGTCCTTCCACCAAACGGTTTTAGAATACAAATTACCCGTAAAAATCAGACCCGCATAGAGGGTCAGGTTTTTTATCCATTGCCGCGGTCGGGCGGTTTTGAGAAGGAAGGCCAATTTCTCAACCATAAAACAATTCCAGCAATAATTAAGATAACTGTGGCCATTGTAAAGTAACTTGGTATCCCTTTCAATCTCAAAGCCAAAATTCCGCCTGTCAAACTCATTAACCAGTAGAATATCGCCACCTTTTTTTTGCTCCACCCCAAGTCTAAAAGGAAATGATGTAGATGGTCGCGCCCACCCCAGACCAACGATCTCCCTTCAGAAAGCCTTTTACTAATGGCAAAAACGGCATCCGTAAACGGTACCGCTAGTACCATTGCCATTGTTCCCAGTTTTACATCAGCCAGAATTGCAATTACCCCGAGTAGATATCCAGCCAGCGATTTTCCACCATAACCGGGCATAATTTTCTGTGGATACCAATTCCACCTTAAAAATCCTAAATACGCTCCGGTTGTAATAAAAGCCAGCATTGGCAGAATTGGCGGTGTGATAAAGCCCTCTCTAAATCCTCCCCACACCCCCACCATTAAAGCCGCAATGACCACAAACCCCGGTAGTTGTCCATCCACTCCACTGCTCCAGCCCACAATATTTTGCATCCAAGTCAGCCACAATATGGTCGCCATAATTCCTATCACTGGCTCCAAAAATAATACCTCCCCGGAAAGACCGGTCACATATCTGATTCCTATTCCTCCATACCAGGTAATCACCGCAATTAATATATTTGTTGTCAGTCTTACATATGGAGACACTTTATCTTGAAATCGATCATCCAAATATCCAATTATCATCATTATTGCCACACATAGTACTATAAATTTTGTTGGTGCAAATCCGGTTCCAAAGATTAGTATAGTTAAAATAACTCCTGCCCCGATTGCCAATCCACCCCCCCTGGGTACCGGATACTTGTGAGTATTTTTTGGTAAAGCTCTTTTATTAGGATCGTCAATCAGTTTCAGCCTTTTTTGTCCGGAAATAATTGCCCAGGATACCAAAAATGTCGAAACCAGGGCAATGATTAAAGCGCCAGTATCCATATCCGCAAGAGTGATAACACCAAAATAGTTATCGCAATTATCCCCGACCAGCCGACAATCATCACCCATTCTTGTGATTTCTTAATTTTCTCCATTAAGACTTGAGTTAATATTGCTATTCCAATCATTAGCACGGGCACGACGACCAAACTATTAGGAGATGTTAGTTGTTCTTCTCCCCACGGTCGGCTGTACCACAGAGGTACCTCAGCTGGCAGATATTTTCCTAAAATAAGTCTTCCGGTGATAAAAATCGCCGCCCCAAACCCCGTCAAAATCCACAGAGCCATCTTTACTCTTATCTTGTTAGTTTCCATATTGTGGTAGAACCAATTTTATAAACATCTAGGTAATTTTGGCTGGTATAGGCCGAAAGTTCCGGAAAATCCCCAAAATTATTCGTATCTATAATTAATTTGGGAGGTGTTATTTGCAGTGCTTTAAGGGTTGTCGCTTTAGCCTCAAAATCCAGCACATGATATTTCACCACATATTTTCCTACCGGCAGTCTCTGTGAGATGGAATAAATCACTGGCTCATCTCCCCACACAAATATTCTCTCCTCATCGGTTGTTAAAAGTTTTACTTCTTCTGCCAGTTTATAATTAGTTGCTGTTTGCGGATTAAAAGTATTTAAATATTGCTCATAAGACTTTTGCCCAAAAATGTATTTGCCAAAATTGGTGTAATATCCACACACCGGATAAATATAAAATTGAAACAATATCCAAGTTATAACTACCATTGTCCATCCTAGAATCATCTTTGGTTTTGACAATACCCACAGTGCTATCACCGGCGCCATTTGTAGTAAATAATGCGGATACGGCCTACCGGACATCAGTGAAGCAAACCAAGTGATTGCAGTCCACAGGGCTATGGCAATCGTACTTTTTTGCACTCTTTTGCGCATAGCATATATTGCCAATATTCCGGCTACTAATATTACAGCCCGATTTTTCAAGGAATATACCCCAGTGGCAGCACTTGTTGCTTTCCAACTGGTCAAATATGGCAGATTCTGTGCCCAAGCTGCTACTAAATATTCTCGTCCTGCTCCCAGCCCGGTCATCACAATTCCCGAAATCACAATTGGCAACAAAACTCCCAATCCCAATACCATTGACTTTACCAGCCATTTTTTCTCTCTGGTAATCAGCCAATAAATCGGCCACACGGCAGCTTCTAAAAGGGGAGGCATCTTAAATAAAGCCCCCAGACCCAAAACTATTCCTCCCCAAAAAACATGAATCAATTTTTTTTCTGTCCATAATATATAAAAAGCCCCCACCGTAAATAATAGAAAAAATATTTCTGCATTAGCAATGTTGCCCTCCAAAATCGGCAGTGTTGTCAGCAGGGAAAATACCCAAGTGGCAATATTTATCTTAAGTTTATTCCCATGCGCGATTTTGTTGGCCAATCTATAAAATACCCCAATACTCAGAAGATTAAATATTCCTGCCCAAAACTTAAACCAAAATATCTGCCCGTTAGAAAGAGCCGCTATCAAATATAAAAAAGGCGGTTTATTATCGTGAATCTGGCTATACAAAACCAACCCTTTTCTTAATGCCTGTCCAATGGTCAAATATATTGCCTCATCTCCATACCAATATGGTTCAAATAAGGAGGGGATCCGAAGTAACACCACTGCCGCCAAACAAATTAAAAACCACTCATGCCTCTCCATCCAACTAACCACTTTTTTCACCATCTCTTAATTGTACACCAGCCTGCCGGCAGGCAGGCAATCTACTTAACTTTCTCCGTAATTCTATACTCCAAATACCTTCCCATCATCAATCTTGTGTGTGCATCAAGACCGGGTAGGGCTGAAAAGAAAAAACCTGCAATCGGCATCAGTAAAAATTCAAACGGCGCCAGCCAAACCATCCACCTCGACATCTTCTCCGGTTTATCTGGCCTCTGCCGCATTTCAATAATGTAAATCACTGCCAGGAATACTAATGTTACTGTTAGAATTGCCGATGAAATTTGCGGTAGCATATACCCCAATGTTGTTCGTGAAAAAACTGGGTTAACCAAAGTCACCACAGATACTCCGACCGTAATAATGAACCAGTTTACCGGCCACAGGACATGATCAGAAATTACTCGCAGAATCCTGATAGTTTTGTTTAAAAACGATATTCTCGGTTGTTGTAAGTACATATCCACAAATAGGGGAATGTCCGATACACCCCATGCCCAGCGTTTCTTTTGTTCATATTCGTTTTTTAATGTTTTCCAAAAACCAGTCGCTTCCGCTGCATCCGCCGAAGATGGTAAAAATATCGGTTCCACTTCCACCCTACCTTGAAGTTTAAAAAACGCCTTAAAAAATATCCGGTAATCTTCAGGAATTACATCTGTATCCCAATAACCTATTTTATCAATCATAGATAAAGATCCGGAGTAATTAGAAAAATTTATCAACCGATCTTTGCGCACCAATAATCCTGTTTGCCAGATATTGGAAAAAGTATTAACAATTCTGGTTATTGCAGGAATCCGCCAAATATTATTGTAAAAAACAATCGCCGGCTGCCAAAATTTTTCGTACCTATTAGGATCATCCAGGAATTTAAAAGTTAAGTAGGCAAAATATTGCCGGTGTAATATGGCGTCGCAATCATTAGAAGTAATCGTTATATATTCCATTTGCCATTTTTTCTCATCGACGAGTATCTTTTTGGCTTTACGGGCGGCATAGGCTTCGTTCGAAGATTTGCCTTTAACCTCTCCCTGGATATCTGCAGGGTGAACACTGATCAAAAAAGCCCCGAATATTTTTTCATACCTTTTTTTCAATTTTTCTCCCCCCACCTTTCCTGATGGAAACCTTTCTTCCGTAGCCAAAACGACCGCAATTTGTTTCAATGGCAGAGTTTGGTGGGTTAGTGCCTCTATTGTTTTTTCAAACGTCTCAACCGGTTCGTTGCCAATCATTACCAGTACTATGTGTCGTACTTTTTGCCAGTCACCAAATTCTCGACACTCGGCCATCCAATCCAATCTCTGTGCCGCCTGTATTTTCACATGTGAAATCATGGCTGCCACAATCATTGATAATCCCGTGTACACCCAGTACACATCAAATGCCAGGATAAAATATGCGGTGAAAGTCGGTATTAAATACCCTCCCCACACTAAAAATAGAATAATGTTCCAGCTCAAAAATCCGGGAAGAATTTCCAACCATCTTTTTTTATTCATAACTTAAAAAGTGTCCTGGCGTTCTCCTCGATTTTTTCTTCCAAACTTCTTAGGTTTTGGCCTCGAGCAAAAGCTAGACTCTCCAAGACATATTTTACCCTAAAGGGTGTATTTTTCTCTCCCCGAAACGGTTCAGGTGACAGCCAAGGGGCATCAGTTTCGGTTAATAGTAGATTTTCAGGTACCTTTTTGGCCACTTCCCGTAATCCTCTATCATTTTTAAATGTCAGTATTCCCCCCAAACTTATATACCAACCTCTATCCGCACAATTTCTCATCTGGTCTTCATTTCCCGTAAAGCAATGCATTTGTACCCGATCGTAATCCAAAATTTTATACACGTCGTCAAAGGCACTCCTGCAATGCACTACCAGCGGTAATCTGTTTTCTTTTGCTAATTTTATATTCAATTTAAACAACTCTCTTTGTTTTTCTTTTTCTTCCTCTGAAGTATCTTCATAATAGTCCAATCCGCATTCACCCACCGCCACAACCTTGGGGTATTTCAGCAATTTTTTAAATTCAATTTTATCGACATTATTTCCTTCTTCGGGGTGTATACCAACCGTGGAATATACAACCTCAAATTTTTGTGCAAATTCCACCGCCTTTTTACTTGTCTCAATTCCCGCTCCTGCACAGATTATCAAATCCAACCCCTCAGTCGACTCGAAATTTTCTAAATCATATAAATGACAATGCGCATCAACCATGACTATTTTATTCTCGGAAACAATGGCTCCATCGCCTTAATTTTTTCCTGCCCAAATTGTTTCAAAATCCTCTCCGCCGTTCCTGGCAAAAACGGCCGTAAATTAATGACAATCCCGATGAGACTACTAACTGCATGCTCCAAAATTACATTAATGCTTAGTCGTTGGTTGTCAGCAGGTAATTCTTTTTGCCAAGGCCTTTCCTTTTCAATGTACTGATCTAATCCTCTTATCCAACCCCAAACATAACTTAAAGCATTATCAAAACGATAGCAATCTAGGAAATCAGTTACTTCATAAGATAATTTATCATCCCAGTCATCGGGTTTTTCCCAACCATAATTATTTGTTTCACATAATTTTGCTATCCTCGAAACTAAATTTCCCAATCCGTTGGCCAAATCGGCGTTATATGCCTCGATAAATTTTTCATCTGTAAAATCTGTATCTTCCCATGGGTGAACTTTAGCCAGCAGATAATAACGTACCACATCAGTGCCGTATTTTTCACACAACTCAATTGGATCGACCGTATTACCCAAACTCTTACTAATTTTTTGTCCGTCTTTAGTCATAAAACCATGAATAAAAATTTGTTTAGAATTTGGGAGTCCAGCTGACATCAGCATGGCTTGCCACATAGCCGACTGTTGTCTTAAGTTGTCCTTTCCCGCCACCTGTACCCCTGGCCAGAAGTTCTTGAAATTTTCTATATTCTCCGGCCACCCCAAAGTCGAAATATAGTTTATTAACGCATCAAACCACACATACATCACCTGTTCGGAGTCACCGGGAATTTCAATACCCCACGGCATTTTCTTTTTCAGCCTTGAAATGGAGAAATCTTCCAACCCCGCTTTTACAAATGCTTTTATTTCCCGAAATCTTTCTTCCGGCATCACAAAATCAGGATGTGTGCCATAAAATTCCCAAAGCGGTTGCTGATACTTGGAAAATCGGAAAAAATAATTTTCCTCATCCCGTACCTCCAAATCTTTATTTGGGTGTATTGGGCATTTTCCCTCAACCAGTTCCGAATCCGTCTTCTCTAGTTCACACCCAACACAATATTTAACCCGGTAATTTTTCTTATAAATATCCCCGGCCGCATCACATCTCTTCCAAAACTCCTGCGCCGCTTTAATATGGTGTTCATCGGTTGTTCTCACAAAATTTGTATAACTTAAATTCAAAGCCTTTTTTAGTTTATCAAACCTGGCTGCTGATTCATCACAATATGCTTTCGGATCCTGCCCAAGTTCCAGGGCTTTCTGGTAAATCTTCTGTCCGTGTTCATCTGTCCCAAAATTAAACACTACTTCTTCTCTGGAAAGTGTTGCCAATCTGGCCAGCACATCCGCCTGCACAATCTCCAGAGCAAAACCAATATGTGGTTCCGCATTTACGTAGGGGAGTGTGGTAGTTATATAAAACCTCTTTTTATCCATGCATTATAATTATAACTTATGTATCAGCCACCTAAAGATATCTTAGAAAAATATGCCTGCGTTTTGGTCAATTTTGCCCTCAATTCTGGGGCTGGGGTCAAAAAAGGTGAAGTGGTCAGACTTATTGCCTCTGAAGTCGCCAAGCCTTTATATGTCGCTATTAGAAACCAAATTCTAAAATCTGGTGCTTATCCTTTATCTTTCTATCAGCCCGATGATACCCAAAGGCAATACTATGAACTAGCCACCGCCGACCAACTCCTTTTTTCCCCCAAAAAGTATTACAAAGGTTTAGCCGATACTATTGATCACTCCATCGCCATTATCTCCGAAACTGACAAACATGAGTTGGAAGGCATCGATCCTGCCAAAATCATGCTCCAGATAAAAAGTGGTAAACCTTTTAAAGACCGGCTGGATGCGAAAGAAAATGCTGGCAAATTTACTTGGACTTTGGCTTTATGGGGGACGCAAGCAATGGCCACAGAAGCAGGTCTTTCACTTGAAGACTACTGGCAACAAATTATCAAAGCCTGTTTTTTGGATGAAGTAAACCCCATTTCCAAGTGGCGGGAAATTTTTGACCAAAGCGACATGGTCCGCCAAAAACTTAATTCCTTATCCATTCATAAACTTCATATCGAAGGTAAGGATATGGACCTTTGGATCACTTTGGGAGCCAAAAGAAAATGGCTGGGAGGATCGGGTCGCAATATCCCCAGTTTTGAAATCTTTACCTCTCCCGACTGGCGGGGGACTAATGGTTGGATTCGATTTAATCAACCCTTATATCGTTACGGTAGTTTGATCAAAGATATTTATCTGGAATTTAAAAATGGCAGAGTTATCAAAAGTGCCGCCTCTAAAAATTATGAAGTTTTACAGAAAATGATTGAAGTCGAAAATGCCGACAAGGTCGGCGAATTTTCTTTGACGGACAAAAAAATGTCCAAAATTGATCATTTTATGGCCGAAACATTGTTTGATGAAAACATTTCCGGCCCTTTTGGAAATACTCATATCGCTCTTGGTACCAGTTATCAGGATACTTACAATAGTGATCCCGGTAAAGTTAAAAAAGCCGAGTGGAAAAAATTAGGTTTTAATAATAGCGCTGTCCACACCGACATTATTAGTACTACCAATCGCACTGTCACCGCCACTTTTGAAGATGGGGGGACAAAAGTAATTTACAAAAACGGAGAGTTTAGTGTTTAGAGATTAGAGCCTTAATCTTTTTTTCCCACGTCGTTGCCCACTCTTCCGCCAATATTTTTTGTACAGCTAGTTTCCACCCCGGCTTTTTTAAATCCTGTTGCACCGTCGCAATTGTCGCCGATGAAACCTTTAAATTATTTTTTATAACGGTATAGCTGCGTTTTTTATTTAGATAATATCCAACTGCCAATCTTTTAGTAATCGCCGACAATTCAGTTTCCGATAGAATATCCGCAAAAATTATTTCTGCCTCCTCCTGGTTTTTAATATCCGCTATCATCTGATACCAAAGGAACAGCACTTGTTTAGTAATAATTGGGTTAGTTCGCGAGCGTGAAGTTTGCATGCCCGCATAGTAATTTAATTAATTAAACTTATCAAGCCCAAGATTAAAAGCCATATGGCAATAGCTCCCAAATTTAACAAATTTAATCTACAAAGTATCGGCAACCCCAATATTAATAACGCCATAAATATTCCCCACTTTCTTTTCCCCGTCATCCAACCTCCCGCCATCACTATCCCCAAAATCAACGCCAAAATTACCAATATTTCCAAAATTAAGGTTGGCGAATAATTAATAATGGCCCAAATTGCAAGTCCGAACAAAATTAACCCTAACAAAACCCCAAAAACTCTCTGAGATCTGGTATATTTAATATTAGATTTAGATATGGAAATAGTTTTTCTGGCCATCTTAGTTATTATCGGTTTTTCGGCGCTTTATTTCTACCTCAAAAACAATCTCAAATCAACGAATCAGTCAGATCGGGTCCTCTCCCAGTGGCTCAATAGCGTCCAGTCGTCTCTCGATTCCAGCACCCATATGATGGCTGATCTGCAAAAATCTCTGGGTGAAATGTCCGAAGTTGGTCGCGGTATCAAGTCTCTCCAGGACTTTTTGGCTTCTCCCAAACTGAGAGGAGGCATGGGTGAGGAAATTCTCTCTCAGATGATCGGTGAGGCTTTCCCCAAAAATGCCTTTCATCTCCAGTATCACTTCAAATCCGGTAGTATTGTCGACGCCGTGCTCAAAACCGACGCTGGGCTTCTCTGTATCGATTCCAAATTTCCCACTCAAAACTATTCCACCGTGGATGTTAAAAAACACATTGCTGATATTAAAGATAAATATATTTTGCCTGAGGAGGGGACACTGGATTTTGCTTTGATGTATATTCCCTCCGAATCAATTTATTATGAAGTTGTTAACAATAAGGACTTAATCCGCGTTTTTCGTGATAGTAGAGTTTATCCTGTATCTCCCAATACTCTTTATGCTCACCTCCAGGTTCTCCTGCAATCCCTCCAAGGAAAAGAGCTGGAGAAAAAATCCCGGGAAATTCTCAAAAGCTTACATGCTTTGCAAAAAGACTACTCTAATTTAGAAGATAATTTGGGAACTCTCAATCGTCATCTCACCAACGCCTTCAACCAAATGTCCCAAGTCAATCATAGTTTTAATTCCCTCGGCCAAAAGCTTACCCATACCCACACCCTGTCACCACCTGAAGAATAAAAAGGTGGGGGGTATAATTCAAATACAATGAAATATCGCACTCTCGGCAAAACCAATCTCAAAGTCGCCGAAGTTGGTATGGGTACTTGGCAACTCGCCGGTAAGCCTTGGGGATGGGATGCTCCTAATGAAGCTGAGAGTCTCAAATCTCTTTATCGTTACGTTGAATTAGGAGGTAATTTCATTGACACTGCTTATGTATATGGTCGCGCTGACAAACCTGGCGAAGAGTCGGGTAGCCACACTTCGGAAGAATTAATAGGCCAGTTTCTCAAAGAATCTGGATATGTTGGCAAAATAATTATTGCCTCTAAGATTCCTCCTAAAAACCGATTTTGGCCAGCTCATTTTGGTATTTCCATCTCCGAAGTTTTCCCCTCTGATTATATTGAGACCATGGTCGACGCGTCTTTAAAAGCCCTCAATATAAACACTATTGATTTAATGCAGTTTCATGTTTGGCAGGATGACTTTGTCAAGGATGATGGTTGGAAAAATACCATTCAGAAGATTACCAAGAAGGGCAAGGTTAAACATTGGGGAATTTCCATCAATGATTACCAACCCGGCAATTGTTTGAAAACTTTGGATACCGGATTAATTTCTACTGTTCAATTTATTTTTAATATCTTTCACCAAAAGCCAACGGAAAAATTATTACCTTATGCTCAAAAACACAACATTGGTCTTATTGCTCGCGTACCCTTAGACGAAGGGGGACTAACTGGTAGATTAACTCTGGATTCAAAGTTTACTGATGATATGCGTTCAGTTTATTTCAGTCCGGATCGGCTTAAAGAATTGGTTCCCAGAATTCAAGCATTAGAAAAACTATTGGGCAATGAAGCCAAAACACTTCCCGAAATAGCACTTCGCTATCTATTGTCTTGGAATGCCTTGTCCACAGTCATTCCTGGTACTCGCAAGGTTAAATATGTCAATGTTAATACTTCCATTTCCGATGGCCGTAAACTATCTGAAAAATTAATGACTGAACTCAAAAATCACGCTTGGGAACGCAATTTCTATGTCGATCTCGACCCCGCCCTCAAAACCCAGGGTTATGTAGAAGTTTAATTTTTTCAATATCCTCCACACATATCCACGCCGCCATAGCCCCAAAACCTTTCTTGTTAATCTCAAAAGGAATAATTTTCTCTGGCTTTTCCAAAAAAATTAATAAGCAATATTTTTTGTCCTTAAACATTTCATAATATTTTTCCATTTCCGTTATTCCATCCGTTTTGCCGTATTTTAATAGTAATTCGTAAACCCCTTTTGGAGTGAGATTTTCAAATGTCAGGATCTTACTTACGACCGTCTTTACCGTTAAAGGTTCTCCGGAATTTTTAAAATAAACCGTATCACCGGAATTTATTTTCCCCCACGGAGCGGATTTATTCATATACCACCTGGACTCCATTGTCTTTTGACCACTCAAAATCAACGGAAGTAACCCCCACGACTTTCGCATTATCGCTACATGATTCATTTTATTTTCAGCACTGTATTCACAAATTTTATTCTATGATGTTTCGTCACCCCATGCTTTTTAATCGCTTCAATATGCTTTTTAGTCCCATACCCCACATTTGTATCCCATCCATAGACCATATGCTTATCATGCAATTTTCTCATCTGCCCATCCCGTGTTACTTTGGCGATGATTGCTGCCGCCATCACTTCTGGTATTTTTGTATCCGCCTTAACCATACTTTCTGCCCCGGAAATTTTAAAATTTCCATCCACAATATATTTATCTGCATCTATTCTATTTATTAACCTAATAAACGCTTCCCTATTTGCCCATCCAATTCCAAATTGATTAATTTCCTCTACTCCAATTTCCTCAACACAAAACTCTACCTTTGCCTCCATTAATTTTAGAAAAATATTTTCTCTCTGTATCTTACTCAATTTTTTAGAGTCTTTCAAAACAGACACAGGACAATTTTTATTGAGTACGGCTGCTACTGCCACCAAAGATCCGGCAAGTGGTCCGCGTCCCACCTCGTCCATCCCGCAAATTCTCATACAACGATTATAATGAATCCAAATGGACAAAACCTTAAACCCCACCCAACTCGAAGCAGTTCAATACACCCAAACACCTTTGTTGATAATAGCTGGTGCCGGTACAGGCAAAACGACGGTTATTACCGAAAAAATTAAGTATTTAATAAGTGAAGGAATTGCCAAGCCTGAAGAAATATTAGCCCTCACTTTCACTGAAAAAGCTTCGCAGGAAATGGAGGAACGGGTTGACCAAATCCTACCTTATGGCTATACCCAAATGTGGATCATGACCTTTCACAGTTTTTGTGATCGACTACTTAGGGCCGACGGTCTGCATATTGGTTTGGATACTAACTACACCCTATTGACTCAAACCGACAGTTTATCGCTTCTTAAAAAACATCTTTTTGAACTTGATCTTAAATATTTTTTACCTCTGGGTAACCCTCACAAATTTCTCTCATCGCTTCTAACCCACTTTAGCCGTCTGGCTGATGAAGATGTTTCTCCGAAAGAGTATCAAGACTGGACCAAATCCCAATCCGAAGAGCAATATTTGGAAACCTCTCGTGCTTACCAGCTTTATCAGCAGTTAAAAATCCAAACAAGTAAGCTCGATTTTTCCGACCTTATTACATATTCATTGAGACTTTTTCGTGACCGTGAAAATATTTTGGCAAAATATCAAAACAAATTTAAATATATTCTCGTCGACGAATTTCAGGATACCAACTACGCCCAAAACCAACTCATCAATCTTCTCACAGGCAAGTCTCCCAATTTGACCGTCGTTGCTGACGACGACCAATCGATTTATAGATTTCGTGGAAGTAGTATTTCTAATGTTCTCCAGTTTCGTAAAACTTTTCCTAGTGCCAAAATTATTGTCCTATCTCAAAACTATCGTTCCACCCAGGCTATTCTCGACGCTTCCTATCAATTAATTTTACACAATAACCCCGATCGTCTGGAAGTGACTGAAAAAATCAATAAAAAATTAACCGCAATTCGTGGTGTTAAGGGTAAATCCGTCGAATTTATTCATACCGTTTCTGTCGATCAGGAAGCCGACGCCGTGGCTGAAAAAATCCTCAAACTCAAAATAGCTCCCCAAAATTGTGCGATTTTAGTTAGAGCCAATGCTCATGCCGAGCCATTTCTAAAAAGTCTCAACTATCACGGTATCCCTGCTCAATTTTTAGGTCCGGCCAAACTTTTTTCCCAATCCGAAGTCAAAGATCTTTTAGCTTTCTTAAAAGTTATGGCCGATCCCACTGATGATATTTCTTTATATCGCTTGCTGGCTATGCCATTTTTTAAGATTAACTACCAGGATATTGCCTTTTTAACGGCCCTAGCCAAAAAGGAAAATAAACCTCTTTTTTCAATTATTAATAACGATCTCACAGCTCTGCTTAATACCCATTTATTAATGGTTCCCAATTTTTCTGCCGGTCAAATCCTTTATTCTTTTCTGGAAAAGTCAAACATTCTCAAAGATCTATTATCTCCTGACGGTTTTTATTCTCCCGCCCAAGCAGAAAACATTACTAGGCTTTTTAACAAAATCAAAGCTTTTGAAATCCAATCTGAGGACAACTCGGTCTCCGTCGTTTTGGACTGGATTCAAATGAGTATCGAAGCCGGCGAGTCACCCGCTGCCGCTGAAGTCGATTGGAACAATAACAAATCAGTAAACATTATGACCATTCATAGTGCCAAAGGTTTGGAATTTCCGGTCGTATTCTTGGTCAACTTGGTTTCCCAGCGTTTTCCTAGCATGAATCGTACCGACGCTATTCCCATTCCTGACGCCTTAATTAAAGAAACTCTTCCGGCAGGGGATTTTCATCTCCAGGAAGAACGCCGTCTTTTTTATGTCGGCCTTACTCGCGCCAAGGATAAATTATTTTTGACCGCCAGCGATTATTATAGTGACGCCAAACGTCCCAAAAAACTTTCCCCCTTCATCTCTGAAACCCTCGGCGATGTAATTCCTAAAAATGTTATTTCTACGGATTCAATAAAATTAATTAATGTATCTGACAAATTATCAAGTAACCATCCCGCCGACAAACATAACCTGGTAACATATTTATCCTACACCCAAATCCAAACTTTCCTGGATTGCCCCCTCCACTACAAGGCTAAATATATTTTACATCTGCCCACCCCGCCCTCTGCCGCCTCCACCTTCGGTAACATTATTCATGCTACCTTGAAAGAATATTTTTCCGATCCGAAAGACATTTTGACTCTTCTCGATAAAAATTGGTCAAGTTTGGGTTTTGAAAATAAAACCCATGAAGCCAAATACCGGGCCTTGGGCCAAAAATATCTCACTGAATATGTTTCTTTGTTGCCTAAAAGATTTATTCCACCCGAAAAACTTGAAGAACCGTTTACTGTTCCGATTACCAGCTCCGATGGCAAAAGGACCATCAAAATCGGCGGTAAAATCGACCGCGTCGATGTCTTGCCCGATGGCACCATCGAAATTATCGATTATAAAACTAGTTCCAAAATCCCCACGCAAAAAGACGTCGACCAAAATCTTCAGCTCTCTTTTTATGCTTTAGCGGCCAGAGCGTTCAGTAAAACTCCCCACCAAATTAAACTCTCTCTTTATTTTTTTGAAGGTCAGCAAAAAATCACAACGACTAGAACCAAAGCCCAGTTAGATGCGGCAGTTGCCGAAATATTTGATTATGTCTCCGAAATAGAGTCCTCTGATTTCGTTTGCTCCGGTAATTCCTTCGTCTGCGCCCACTGCGACTTCCAAAGTCTGTGTGATATAAAATAGGAAAGGAAATTTGCTACACTAGATAAATGATCACGATTTCCGGTCAGAAGCTAATCGGTTACCATATTTATAATGTAAATCCTTTTAATTATCCCTTACGTACAATATTATTTTTAATTCCTGTATTTATTTTTTCTTGGTACTCTTTACAATTATTGCGCAATCTGGACAGGGGAGTGACTCTGGCTCTCCCTAAAACCGGTTTTCCTATGTTTAAAATCTTCCCGGGAAAAGTAAAAAAACATAATCAATTAAAGCTTCACCATTATGATAATAGCTATATCACGGGATTATTGGGACTTATCTTTTTTATCGCTGCCGAATTTTTCCTGGTTATCATGTTCAAGGCACTTGACTATATGTTTCTCATAAACTAAATTGGTCCCATCCGAATATGCAAAAAGCTGCTACATATATAGAGAGTCTGATTTACCTGCTCCTTTTAAGTTTGGCGGCTTTTGTTCCACTTTTGTTCTTAAATCAAACCACCGACTTTTATGAGTTTCCCAAACTCGCCTTTTTAATTGTAATTACTCTGGTCATGCTCGGTCTTTGGATTTTTTCTTGGATTGCCAAAAATAAAATTACTGTGGCCAGAACTCCACTGGATCTCCCCCTACTTGCCCTTTTGGTTACTGTTCTCATCTCGACATTTCTCAGTGCCTCCCGTTATCCGGCTATCTTTGGAGTTTTTCCTCGTATCCACGGTTCCGCTATTTCTTGGGTCGCTTATATCTTGCTCTATTTTGTCGCCGTCAGTAATCTCAATACTCATCAAAAAGTTAAAAACCTTCTCTATACCCTCTTAGGAAGCTCGGTTCTGGTAGCCTTGGTTACTTTAATGTCCTATTTCAAAATCTATTTACCTTTCGCCTTTGTCAAATCCGTCAACTTTACTCCGACCGGTAGTTCATTCTCCACCTTGGCTCTCTTGATCACCCTATTACCTCTATCACTTCTCTCCATTCTCAAACCCAATAAATTCCTCTCACCTGGAGTAGCTACGGCCATTGCCGCCATATTTTCCTTAACTATCATTTATCTTGGCAC
>Ga0315268_10001984_pt1 | contig 23363 bp, 17 predicted proteins | sample C1_top_MG_FD_204535 | JGI IMG/M metagenome (GOLD analysis project Ga0315268, IMG submission 204535) | Sediment microbial communities from Yellowstone Lake, YNP, Wyoming, USA - C1_top | ecosystem: Environmental > Aquatic > Freshwater > Lake > Sediment | place: USA: Wyoming | collected 2017-08-01 | reverse complement strand
CAGAACCGACCCGATGTCGAACGGTGTTGTTCAACTTCGTCCTCGTCGGCAGCTCCCCGCTGCCCAGAAAAACCGAGAGGTCTGTTTAAGAAAAGCAGTTGACACCGGCGCCTCCCTCATAGATGTGGTCTCTGTGTTTGGTCTTACGAGATTCCCGCAGGAACTGGCGCCGGCCAGGCTCTCCATCGCCGCCGAGGTCGCTCAATCCACCCACACCGGCAATTGCCAGAACTTGCGCCCATCCTCCTCGAACTCCACGCCCACTTCGACCATATTGTTGGATTCGTCCTTCAGGCAATAAACCACACGCCCGTCAATGATTTTTCCGCCGCGTTTTACCTGGACAGAGCTTCGCGGCGGGAAGAAATTGTGGCTATAGACGGCACAGCCGTGCCAGCTCAGGGTAATCGTAAAGGTGTGCTCCAGATGGGCTTCGCATTCGGTGCCCCACAGCATCAAGACGGGCAGCCTCAGGTTGAGCCGGGGACCCCGTCTACTCCGAGTGGCGACCTCCATATGACCCCCTGTCGCCACTCTGGAGTACTAAGAGTCCTACGGCAATGGAACCTTGGTACTACTCGGCGGGAAATCAAAATCCTTAGTCTGGAAAGGTCGCACTCCGTTCTTTCCGACTCGCCTCATTCACGTGTCTCGACTCTTCCTCTCGCCACTCGTCACTCACCACTCGCCACTGGTTTCTTCCCCTGGCTCAACAAATTCACGAACAGGCGCACCGCGCCGGGCACTCCGGCCGGCAGCTCACGGAAAAACACCAGCCCGGAGTAGATGTACACTCCCTTGCCCACACGCGCGTAGAGCAGCGACCCAAGGGTCTCTTCTTCGCCGGGATCGCGCAGCCCGAGGATCGGCTGATACTGTTTATCCCACTGGCCCCAGTAGTAGAGCCCGCGCTCCTGGATCCATCCCGCGAAATCGTCGAGCGTAATCACATTCGGGAAGCGCAGCACCGGATGATTCTGCGCCACCAGCCGCACCGGCGAATTTTCGTCCGTCGTGCGGATGGTTGGCTGACCAATCGTGGCGGGGTACGGTGCGGGGTTAATTTGGTTCCACGGGTTCTGCCGCTGGTACTGCACCACCAGCGTTCCGCCCGCACGCGCGTAATCCAGCAGCCGCGCGTTCGCCCGTGCCAGGTCGCTGCGCAATTCATAGGCGCGGATGCCGATGCAGATCGCGTCAAATTTCGAGAGGTCGCCGAACGCCAGCGCGACCTCGTCCAGCATTTCCACGCGGATGCCGAGTTGCCCCAGCGCGTACGGGACGGGGTCGTTTTCCGCGGCGATGTATCCCACGCGCAGCCCCGCCGGCACGCTCAGGTCGAGCACGCGCACGCTCGCCACCGCCGGCTCGCTCCACAGCCGCGTCGGCAGCGACGGCAGCGGCTCCAGCGATGTCGTAAACCGCTCGCCGTCCCGCGTCGCCCACGCCTGGAGTTTCGTCTCACCGGCCGCGACCTGCGCAGGGGGTGTTACGCGGAAGCGCACGAGTTGGTCGCCTGTCCCTTGGAACTCGACTGGAGCCGGTGCCTCCACTTTCCATCCCGGCGGTGCGTTCAGTCCCAGCGTCACGTGCGCCGGATGCGTTCCGTAGTGATGCACTCGCGCCAGCAGTTCGAGCACGCGCGGCGTTCCGCGGGAATGCAGCAGAAACTGCCGCGGTTCGAGTGCCAGCGTCACCGCCGGCGCCAGCACCACCGGCAGGATGTCCGCGCGAGTCGAGGTGGCTCGCAACGCTTCCACCGGCACCCGCGCTTCGAAGAGGAAACTGTCAGACGCACCTTCACCTGTCGGGGCCTGCGCTTGCACGCGCGCCTCGACCAGCGCGGGCGGAACGGGAAGCATCCATTCGTCGGCCGCGTGCGGCGTCGCCGCGCCGCCCGGCACGCCCACGGTGAACCTCACCGCGCCGTCCTGCTGCGGCTCCTCTTTCGCCACCTTCCATCCCGGCGGCAGCGTCAGTTCCGCCTTGATCTGGCCCAAGAGCACCCCGGGACGCGCCTGCGTCTCGACAAGGACCGTGAAACTCTCGCCCGCGATGACCTCTCGGCGGTCGGCGCGCGCTTCCACCTTCAGCCCCGCGGCCAGAGTGAGGGCACGCTCAATTCGTGCGCGGATATCTCCCAACTCGGCTTCGATCCGATCGGCCTCCCTTGCGGCCAGGCTGTTCGGCAACTCGCGGCGCTTGGGAACTGCGCGCCCGGCGCGACCCAGTGCCTTCACAGCCTCCGCCCAGTTCAGTTGCAGGGCGGCGCGTCTTCCCGCGTCCAGCTCACGCTCGACCTGCACAAGGGGCTCGCGCAACGCGTTTGCCGCCGCGGGGAATTCCACTGCCAGCGCTGCGGGCGGACCCTCGAAGATCGCCGGGAAGACCGCAGCATCGCCCGTTTTTCCGGGCGTCGCGTCCTGCCCGGTGAGTTCTGCCCAAGCAGACGGGCTCACTCCATTTCCCGTGATGCCCAGCACGGTGGGCCGGCGCCGGAACGGAGACCCCGCAAATCCCACTACGCCCTGCGAGCGGTGATGCACCAGCGCCTCGATGCCGAAGTCGCTATAACTTTTTTCCCAGATCGCGGATATCTCGTTGGTCGGAACCGTCCACCCGGAGCCCCCGCCGCGCTCGGGCTGAAGCAGCAGCAGTGGGCGCCACGGCTGGAGTCCTCCGGTGATCTGCTCCGGAAACATCTTCGGGTCCGCGGCGGCCTCGACCGCCTTCGGCGTCAGGTAGCCCGAAGCCTGGTGGTTCCCGTGACCCCCGCGCACGCCCGCCCATCCGTTGATCACGATGTGCGGCCGCAGTTTGCGAATCACGTAGACCATATCGCCCAGCGCGACGTCATCCCACACACGCAGCGTTTCCTCCATCGTCTTCGAGTAGCCGAAATCCGGCGCTCGCGTGAAATAAAGCTTCACGCCCTGCACTTGCGTCGCCTCGAATAGTTCCTGGCTGCGGATGGCAGCGAGCTGCGGGCCTAGCTCCGGCCCGACGGCATTCTGGCCGCCTTCCCCTCGCGTCAGCGTCAGCAGCGAGACGTTTGCTCCGGCCCCCCGCGCCAGATACGACAGCAGCGCGCCTGCCTCGTCGTCGGGATGCGCGGTCACGTAGAGGATGCGCGTCACCACCCGCGCCCGCTGGATCGCCCAGATCGTCTCTTCCAGCCCGCGGTCGTCTCCCCACGCGCCCCCTTGCGCGGATACCGGCGTTGGTCGCACCGTCCCCAAAGCGAGCAGCAACGCCAGGAAAAAGCACGCCGCGACTCTCATCCCTCTTGCGCGGACGTCCGTCGGGATGGACACTGTCTGATCCTCAGCCGTTCTCATCTGCTGCCCCGATCCCTTGCGATTGTTCTCCCTCGTGCAGGAAACTGCCATTTTACAGGCTTAGTGGTTCCGTTGGCATTCTTTGTCCCGAGGCCTGACTTCTTCGGCCTTTGACCTTTGACTTTTGACCTCCGACATTCGCCTTTATTCTCTTCCGCTCCTATACTCTTTCTCTCTTCCACTCTTACACTGTTACACTCTTCCTCTCTCTGGAGGAGGCGCTTGTGCCGCACATATTCCGTATGCGATTGGCGCTTGCCGCGCTGCTGATGTTGTGTGTCGCCGCGCAGGCCGACGTGAAAGTGAGCGTCGACCGCAACGTCGACCTCGCCGCCACCTACGAGTTCAAGTTCAAGAACGTTCCCTCGCCCGTCAAAGACGATGCCGCCGCCGAAGCCACCCTGGCGCTGGTTCTGGGACGCCGCGACACCAACGGTGCCCCTCTCAGCGCTCTCACCGACGGTTTGCTTCCGAGCGAAGAAGATGAGCCCGACGCGAATTTCTTTTTTGCCGCAGGCACTCGCGGCGGGCGCTTCCGGATGGATTTCGGCAGCGTCATCGAGATCGCGCAGGTGAATTCCTACTCCTGGCACGCCAACACGCGCGGCCCGCAGGTTTATAACCTCTTCGCCAGCGATGGCGCTGATCCGAGGTTCAACGCTGCGCCCGATGAGAAAACGAATCCGGCGGACTGCGGCTGGAAATTGATCGCGACGGTTTACGCGATTCCGAAGCAAGGCGGAATGGGCGGGCAGTACGGCGTCAGCATCAGCGACCCCAGCGGCTCGCTCGGCAAATATCGCTATCTGCTCTTCGATTGCGACGCCACCGAAATCGACGACCCTTGGGGCAATACCTTTTTCAGCGAAATCGACGTCATCAAAAAGTGAGGGCGGACCGATGTGTCCGCCCGCTTGTCGTCACCGCTTGCCTGATGGTCATCTTGCGGAGCCTCAGGGGTTTGCTTCTTCTCAGCGTCCTTTGTGTCTCTTTGACCCCTGGTTCGCGTTGTCTGGGTCAGGGAGAAAGCAGGGTGGGCCCCGTGCGTCAGAGGAATCCGGCGGAGGGCAGGAAGGGTCCGGCTATCTGACGCCGAATCGAAACATATCCATCACAAAAAAGCGCGTAATCACGGCGGCGAACAGCGTGCCGATCCCGAACAATACCCAGCGGCGCTTCCGCCACCCTTCGCGAAATCCGGACGCTTGCGCGAAGATGTCCACTACGTAGGCCGCGCAATACGCCACATTCGCCAGCACGGCGAGCAAAAAAACGCCAAGTGCCAGGTCGATGGAAAGCACATCCAGGGATTTAGGGTAATTCAATCCGAAATAGATGAGCACCACAGCGGTCAGCACAATGTTGTAGGCCAGGCGCCGCGGTTCCCAGTACCGGATCGCGTCCGTCGCCCAATCGCGCAATGCTTCTGCGTCCATACCGGCCGCATTCTATTCCTGTTTCAGCCTGCGGGCTACTTTCGGTTTCCTGTCCACCATCCACTATTCACTATCCACTGGTGTTCCGAACGGCCATTCGCGCAGGACGCGCGCGCGGATCAAAAACACCGTTGCACCGAGCAGCGTCATCGTCACACCCGCGAGCGCGAAGTTCACCTGCCGCCCTAGTACGATGAAGCTACCGGTGGAAAAGAGAATCGCCAGCCAGCCCGCGATCGCCACAATCACCGGCAGCGGGTAAAGCCACATCTTGAAAGGGAAGCGCTCCGGCGGCCAGCGGCGCCGCAAGACCATCAGCCCGATCGCGCCGCCGACAAACTGCACCAGCGCGCGCATGGCGATAATCGCGCTGATGACTTCGCTCAACCGAAATAGCAGGCTGAACACCAGCGCGGTCGCGCCCAGCGCCGCCAGCGACACATGCGGAAAATGCTTCGTCGGATGCACGCGGCGGAACACCGAAAAGAAAACGCCGTCCTGCGCTGCCGCGTAAGGGATGCGCGAATAGCCGAGGGTCACCGAAAACAGCGACCCGAACGCGACCCACAGAATCATCACCGTAGCCAGTTTTGCAGTCGTTGGTCCGTAGATGCGCTCGACGAACGTACTGACGATGTACTTCGAGCCTTGCGCCTCCTGCCACGGAATCACGCCCAGGATGCTCATCTGCATTGCCAGGTACAGAATCGCGATGCCGATGATCGAAATGAAAATGCTGCGCGGGATGTTGCGCTGCGGATCGCGGATTTCTCCCCCCAGGTGACACACGTTGTAGTAGCCCAGGTAGGTGTAAATCGTTTTCACCGTCGCCGCGCCCAGCGCCACAAAGAACAATCCCTCCGACAGGCTCCACGCGCCCGGCGGGTAATTGAACGCCAGGCGCGCGTCGAAGTGCGTCACACCTCCGGCGATCAGCCAGAAGATTGTTCCCACCACGCCTACCCAGATCCACAAGGAAATTTTTCCGACCGCCCCGATTTTTCGGTAGAGCAGCACGACCGCCAGCAGAATCACCGCCACGCGCACCGCGCGGTCTTCCACCGGCCCCAGGGGCCAGTAGTAAGCGAGATACTCGGTGAACCCGATCGCTGCAGAGGCCATCACCAGCGGTGCCTGAAACATTGTCTGCCAGATGAATAGGAACGAAAAAAATCGGCCCCAGCGCTTCGGGCCGTAAGCCTCGCGCAGAAAAACGTAGCTGCCGCCCGCCTGCGGCATCGCCGCGCCCAGCTCGGCCCACACGCATCCATCGAGCAGGCTCAGCACCGCGCCCGCCATCCACGCCACGATGCACTGCGGCCCGCCCATCAGGCCCACGACCAGCGAAATCGTCACGAACGGCCCGATGCCGATCATGTCGATCATGTTGAGCGCGACGGCTTCTTTCAGCCCGAGGGCGCGTTCGAGTTTCGCGTCGGTGTGCGGAGCGGACATGACGGGTCACGCAAAGATGCGCAAGGATAGCAAAACACGCGCGCGAATCCGCGAAAAAACGACACGTCTGAGGTAGTATCGGGGGGAATCAGGTCCTCACACGTGTCGTCCTGAGTCCCGATGGTTTTTATCGGGACGAAGGACCTCAGGGTGAGGTTGTTGCAGCGTCGCGTGGGGGTGCGCCGCGGAGCGGAGGAAGGTTGGTCAAGCTCGGCGTAGTCATCACGGCGGCAACCATCGCGGTACTGGTCGCGGAATTTCTGCGTCACCGCAGGCGCGGTCTGCCCGACTACGGCTGGCTGGGACTAGCCACGCTGGTTGTCGCCGAAGCGATGCTGTTCCGCAAAGTCGAGCTGGTCGCGCTGTATTTCACTCCGATCGCGTGGAGTTGTTATTTGCTGGTGGCGGACGCGGCGGTGTTTGCTATCGAAGGCCGCTCGCGTTTCACGATGGCGGGCGGTGCGCGCGCTTTCGGCAAGCTCGCGCTGCTGTCCATCCCCCTGTGGCTGGTCTTCGAGGCCTACAACGTGCGCCTGGTCAACTGGACCTACGTCGGCCTGCCGCAAAATTTCTTCGCGCGATGGTTCGGCTACGCGTGGGCGTTCGCCACGATCACGCCCGCAATTTTTTTGACTGCAGATCTTGTCCAAGCCTTCGGTTGGTTCCGCCAGCGCAGAGAGCCGCTGAAATTCTCGCCCGCGTTCGAGAACGCGATGATCGTCGCGGGCGCGCTGCTGCTGGCGATTCCGCTGGTGCTGCCGCGCGAGCTGGCGTCGTATTTGTTCGGAATGGTGTGGCTCGGATTTGTTTTTCTGCTCGACCCGGTGAACCATCGCCTGCGCCTGCCGTCGCTTCTCGGTGATTTCGCCCAGGGGCGTTACGACCGCTTCGGTGCGCTACTCGTTTCCGGCTGGACGTGCGGCTGGCTGTGGGAGTTCTGGAACAACTGGGCCGGGGCGAAATGGCACTACATCTTTCCGATGTTCCAGCAGTGGAAAATTTTCGAGATGCCCGCGCCCGGCTTCCTCGGCTTCCCGCCGTTTGCGCTGGAATGCTTCACCATGTACGTCACCGCCGCGTGGCTGCTCGGGTGGGTGAAGCCGCCGGCGAAACAGTGAACAGTGGCCCTTCGGCTGCGCTCAGGACAGGTCAGTGAGCAGTGACCAGTGGAAGCCCGGTGTGGAGTGTGAGACAGCCGTCTTCAGCGCGTAAGCGTCTTACTGGCTTTTTGTGCCTTCCGCCAGCGTGAATTCCCAGGCGCAGTAGCCGGTGCCGGGTGTGTCGGGAGGGCATTGCAGGCAGGTGGTGGAGATGCGCGGATCGATCGTCTTGGCAAACGTGGCGAACTCGACGATGCCCACGCTGCGGCAGGGGAAGTCGGAGAGGCCTTTGCGGCGGCGCGTCTCCTGCACGCGGCAGACGTCCATGAAAAAGCGGAGACGGCGGACGTTCTCGGCCCATTCGGTGTGCTGCGTGTTGATCAGGCTGTACATTCGCAGGCCCAGGGCTTTCTCCAGCGCTGGCAAGCCGCCGTTCGGCGGAATCGCAAAGGTCGCCTTGATTCGATTGGCCTCGGCCGCTGCGAAGCGTTCCCAGGAACGCGCGTCGAGTTCGATCGCCGCGTCCAGGCCGAGACGTTCTTCGGCAGCCAGGAACCAGCACCCATCATGCGCGAGCCAGTTTTTGGCGAACATCTCCAGCGCGCGGAGAAGGTCTTCCCGGCTCATTTGGTCAAACGGTGTCATCGAGCGCTCCCTGGAAATTTTGTGCGCAGGCCGATGGCCAGCGGCTCGTGCCCTTGAAGAATTTGCTTGCGGCGAAAATGCCCCAAGCACCCAACCGTGCGAGGGACAGCGCGTAGGCTTGCGCGGCACTCATGGCCGAGATGATAGCGCGAAAAGGAGCGAAAGGTTTGGAAGCCGGTATGTGGCGAGTAGCGAGTACGGAGGAAGATGAAAGAGCCGGCCTCCCGACAATGCCGGGATAAATTCCGGCCGGCCGCTACTGGATGGGGGCACCTAAAGGTGCGCCGCTACGTGCGCGTCCCGACTGCGTCGGGATGCTAGGACCGCACGGCTTCTTCTTGCGCGTGGGCGTGGTAGGAGGAGCGGACGAGAGGGCCGCTCTCCACGTGCTTGAAGCCGAGTTCGGCTTCGCCGATGCGTTTGTAGTCGGCAAATTCGTCAGGAGGGACAAAGCGCGCGACCGGCAGGTGCTCGCGCGTGGGTTGCAGGTACTGACCAAGGGTCAGGATGTCGGCATCCTGTTCGGCGAGCTCGCCCATCGTCGCCAGGACTTCTTCGCGCGTTTCCCCGAGGCCGAGCATCAGGCCGGTTTTCGTCGGAATTTGGGGTGCGATTTCTTTGGAGCGGCGCAGCAATTCGAGCGAGCGTTCGTAAAGCGCGCCTTTGCGCACCTGGCGGTAAAGGCGCGGGACGGTTTCGGTGTTGTGATTGAGCACGTCGGGGCGCACGGCGAGCACGGCGGCGAGCGCACTCCAGTCGCCGCGAAAGTCGGGGATGAGCACTTCGACTTTGCAGTCGGGAACGCGGCGGCGAATCTCGGTGATGGTGCGCGCGAAGATGTGCGCGCCGCCATCGGGCTGGTCGTCGCGGTTCACCGAAGTAACCACTGCGTAGCGCAGGCCCATCCGCTCGACCGCTTCGGCGACGCGCACCGGTTCTTCTTCATCGGGCGGCCCGAGCGGGCGGCCCGACGGCACGGCGCAGAAGCCGCAGGCGCGCGTGCAGATATTGCCGAGGATCATAAATGTCGCGGTGCGGTGCTCCCAGCATTCGCCCATGTTCGGGCAGCGCGCGCTCTCGCAGACCGTGTGTAGCCCGAGCGTGCGCATCAGGCGCTTCAGGTCCTGAAAATTTTCGCCGCCGGGGAATTTCACCTTGAGCCACTCGGGCCGCGGATGCGTTTCGGGCGTGTATATCACTGCGCCGCTCGTGCCGCTTGTCCCGAGCGGAGTCGAGGGGCAGCCTGCGGGCGCGCGGTTCGAAACGATGTTGAACGGTGAAGCCATCAGCGTCGGGTGCAAAATGCCATTCTACGCGATGCCGCCAGAGGAGGCAAAGACGACCCGACGCGGCAGACGTGACACTCTGCCAGGCTCTCCGCTTGACGTGTCCCTCATCTGGGGCCAACATCGCCGAAACCGCGCCAGAGGAGTTCGACCATGCGTCGGCTACTGCTCGCCTGCTCCTGCGTGTTTCTTGCCGGGATGACGTGCGCCCCGGCAAGCGCTCAGGCTGTCCCGCCACTTCACTCCCTTGGTCTCGATGTGCCGTGGAATTTTGTGGCCGACCCGGAAGGCAAGCTCAGCGTCAGTGACTTGGCGACAGTGCGCGACGCTCGCACCGCGCAAGTGCCCGGTTCGTGGCAGGCGCAGTTCGCGGATTTGCGCGACTACGCCGGAGTCGCGTGGTACTGGCTCACGGTGCCGCTCGAGCCGCTCGCGCGCGAGGAAGTGGCGCTGCTGCGTTTTGGGGCCGTGGACTATCGCGCCGAAGTTTTTGTCAACGGGCAGCGCGCCGGCACGCACGAAGGCGGCTACCTGCCGTTCGAGTTCGACATCACGTCGCTGGTGCGCTCGGGCAAGAACGAGATTGCGGTGCGCGTCGCGGACGCGGGCGGGAAGCGCAACGAGGTCGAAGGCATCCGCTACGCGGAAATTCCGCACGGCAAGCAAAGCTGGTACGTGCAGACCAGCGGCATCTGGCAAAGCGTCGAGCTGGCGATTGGTCCGCGCGTGCGCCTGGGCGGAGTACACATCACGGCCGGCGCGGAAGGCAATTTCGAAATCGGCGTGCCGGTTGTCAGCCCGGAGGAAGTGAGCAGGCCGGTGCGCGTCAGCGCCGAAATCCGCGACCCGGCAAGCAAAATTGTCTGGAGCGCAACGCGCGAATTAAAGCCGGGCCGGGCGAACATCGGGTTCGCCGGGAAAATCGCCAACGCAAAGCTGTGGAGCCTCGAAGCGCCGACGCTCTACATGCTGCGCGTGTGGCTCAACTCGGGTGACCAGCAATTGCACCGTTTCGGCTTCCGCACGTTTCAGACGCGCGGCGGAAAGTTCTATTTGAACGGCCAGCCCATCTATCTGCGCGGGGCGCTCGACCAGGATTTCTATCCGGAGACGATCTACACGCCGCCTTGGCTCGGCTACATCCGCGACGAGATGCGCAAGGCGAAGGCGTTGGGGCTGAACCTGCTGCGGTGCCACATCAAAGTCCCCGACCCGCGCTATCTCGAAGCCGCGGACGAAGTCGGCATCCTCGTCTGGTACGAAATTCCCAACTGGGGGCGGCTCACCGACGATTCCGAGCGGCGCGCGATGGAAACGCTTCGCGGGATGGCTGAGCGCGACTGGAACCATCCGTCGGTCATCGCCGTGAGCCTCATCAACGAAAGCTGGGGCATCAACCTGAAAGAAGAAGCGCAGCGCCAGTGGCTCAAGCAGGCGTACGCCGAGGCGCGGCGCATCGTGCCCGGCTGGCTCGTCGTGGACAACAGCGCCTGCTGCGACAATTTTCACGTCGCCACCGACATCGCCGACTTCCACACCTACAGCGCGATGCCCGACAACGCCGCGAGCTTCGACAAATTCGTTGCCGAGCTGGCCACGCGCCCCGCGTGGCTCTTCAGCAAGGCCGGCGACGCCGCCCCGCGCGGCGATGAGCCGCTCGTACTCTCGGAGTTCGGCAACTGGGGTCTGCCGCGCCTGCCGGAGAAAAAGCCGTGGTGGTGGTCGCGCCCGTTTGGCAACAACACGATTGCATTGCCGGAGGGCGTCGAGCAACGCTTCAAGGAATACGGCTTCGATTCGTTGTTCCCTGACTACAATGCGCTTGCCGACGCGACCCAGTGGCACCAGTTCCGCGCACTGAAGCACGAAATCGAATCGCTGCGCGCGCAGCAGACGATCCAGGGCTACGTCATCACCGAATTCACCGATTTGAATTGGGAGTCGAACGGCCTGCTCGATATGTGGCGCCGTCCGAAAACTTACGCGGAGGCGTTGGCGCGCGTGCAGCAGGACGATGCCGTTATCGTGCGCAGCCAGCGGCGGGACTATTTCGCGGGCGAAATGGTGACGGCCGAAGTGCTCTTCTCGCACTACGGCTCTACGTTGCAGCCGCCGGCCGAGGTGAGATGGTCCCTGGCAGGCACGCCGTCAGAGGGAAAATTTGCGCTGCCGGTGATAGAGCGCAGCGGAGTCACACGGGTCGCTACTGTGGAAGTTGTTGCGCCCTCGACGCAGGCGCCGACGCCTTCTCGTTTGAAAGTAGAGGTTGTGGCTGGCCAGAAGGTGATCGCGGCGAACGAGCTCAGCCTGTTTTTCTTTCCGCGCGGAAAAATCGAAGAATCGCGGGCTGTGTCGCTCCATGACCCCGGCGGCAGGTTAGCCTCGCTTTGGAACGCGATGCAGGAGCGGGGCTACAAAGAGCCGAATGATCCAACGACTCCTGCGGCGCTGATTGCGTCAGCGTACGACGATACCGTGAAGCGCGAGCTGGCCGCGGGCCGCACGGTCATTTTGCTGCCGGGCGAAAAAATGACGCTGGCGCCGGGGCTGGAAGTTGTGCCGCGTGCGGGCTCGGTGCTCGACGGCAACTGGATTTCCGGCTTCCTCTGGACGCGCAACAACGTTGAGCCTTTCCGCAACGTCGCCTTCGACACGCTCGCCGGATTCGAGACGCAGGCCGCCGCGCCGCGCTTTGTCGTGCAAGGCATTCCCGCAACAAATTTCCGCGACGTGCTGGCCGGGATGTTTTTCGGCTGGCTGCACTCGAATGTCGGCGTGGTGGTGCAGGCGCGCGCGGGGAAAGGCCGGCTCATCGTTTGCACGTTTTCCTTCGCCGATACCTACGGCTCCGACCCCTACGCCACGTACCTGCTCGACGCGCTGCTGCGGTATGCGGCGAGCGATTTCCAACCCATCTTCGAGATTCCTATGTAGCGCCGGGTTCGAAGAACCCGGCATAGGGCTTTATGTAGCGGCCGACTTTCAGTCGGTCATCTATTTCCTATGTGGCGGACGTAAAGTCCGCCGCTACAGGCGCCACCGCACTCCAAAGGGCTGTGCTATCTTAGCGACCTGCCAGAATGCCAAAGCGAGAAAAACCGAAGGCGGCGGAAGAGCTGACCATGGCCGAGATTTTCGGCCCGGGGGGGATGCTGTCGAAATGCCACGATGCCTATGAGCACCGCGGCTCACAGCTCCAGATGGCGGAGATTGTCGACGAGGCCTTCCGCAAGCACCAGCACGTGCTGGTCGAAGCGGGGACGGGAACAGGCAAGACCCTGGCGTACCTGCTCCCGGCCATCCGCAGCGGCCGGCGCGTGGTGGTGTCGACGGCGACGAAATCGCTTCAGGAGCAGTTGTTCTACAAAGACGTGCCGTTCATCCAGAAGCATTTTGCGCCGGAGCTGAAAGTGGCAGTGATGAAAGGCCGCAGCAATTTTCTGTGCCGGCAAAAGCTGGCGTTGATGGAAGGCCAGCCCATCCTGAAGGGCTTCGACGAGATTGCCTGGTTCAAGCAGATCAAAGACTGGGCGCAGGTGACGGAAACCGGCGACCGCGCCGAGCTACGCTTTCTCCCCGACGACGCCGAACTGTGGCCCAAGCTCGACGCGCGACGCGATACCTGCACCGGACAGAAGTGCCCGCACTTCCAGGACTGTTTTCTGACCTGGATGCACCAGCGGGCGCACGAAGCCGACTTGATCATCGTCAACCACCATCTGTTTTTTGCCGACTTGGCCATCCGCCAGGACGATTTCGGCAGCGTCCTTCCGGAATATTCGGGGGTGATTTTCGACGAGGCGCACGAAATTGAAGACGTCGCCAGCGAATATTTCGGGCGGCAGATTTCGAATTACCGTTTTGAAGAACTCGCGCGCGACGCTGAGCACGCGCTGCGCATCACGGGAGTGACCCACCCTTCGACTTCGCTCAGGACAAGTCGCGGTGGCCCACCGATTCTGAAGCGCGTGACGCGACTGCGCGAGCGCTCGCGGGAATTTTTCGACGCGATTCCGCCGCGCGAAGGCCGCTTCCCGTTCGAGCCCGCCGAGCGCGCGAGTTTTCTGGAGCACAACCGCGCCGCGTACGACGACTTGATCTCGGCGGTGAAGAAGCTGGAGACGGAACTTTCGGCGGCGCCGAATAAACCGGAAGAGTTGGTGGCGATTACGCGCCGCGCCGCTGAGTTGCGCGCCGAGCTGGCATTTGTGCTCGAATCGAACGAGCGCAACGTCGTCTACTGGTATGAACGGCGCAACAAGGGCGTGTTCTTGGCGGCGACGCCGATTGACGTCAGCCAGATTTTGCGCGAGCGCTTGTTCGAGCAGTTCGACAGCATCGTGCTGACGTCGGCGACGCTCGCGGTCGGCGGACGCTTCGATTTCCTGAAACAGCGGCTGGGGATTGACGCGGCACAGGGTCAGACCCTGGTTTCGGAATTTGATTTCAAGGAGCAGGCCCTGTTGTACATCCCGTCGGCGCTGCCCGACGTGCGCCAGCCGGGGTTTGCGCCGCGCGCAGCGGAAGAAATCACGCGCGTGCTGGAGATGACGCGCGGCCGCGCGTTCTGTTTGTTCACCAGCTACAATCAGATGAAGGAAGTTTTTCAGCGCGTGAGCGAGCGCGTGGAATTTCCGCTGTTTGTGCAAGGCACCGCGCCGCGCTCGGTGCTGCTCGAACGCTTCCGCACGACGCCTCACGCGGTGCTGTTTGCGACGGCAAGTTTCTGGCAGGGCGTTGACGTTCCCGGCGAGCAGTTGAGTTGCGTGATCGTGGATCGTCTTCCGTTCGCGGTGCCGACCGATCCGGTGGTGGCGGCGCGGGTGCGCGCGCTCACCGAGGATGGGCGCAACGCGTTTGCGGAATACCAGGTGCCGGAAGCGGTGCTCGCGCTGAAGCAGGGCTTCGGGCGGCTGATTCGCGCGCGAACCGACCGCGGCGTGCTGGTGATCCTCGACAACCGAATTTTACGGATGGCTTATGGTAAGATTTTTTTGGAGTCGCTGCCGGAATACGGCGTGACGCAGGACGCCGCCGAAGTCGCGCGATTCATGAATAGGAAGGCCGATGTTTGAAGTTTGCGTCGAAGAGTCGTTTGCCGCGGGGCACGCGCTGCGCGGGTACAAGGGGAAGTGTGAAAACGTGCACGGGCACAACTACCGTGTGTGCGTGACGCTCGCAGGGCCGGAGCTCGATGCGGTGGGGCTTCTGGTGGATTTCGTGCACGTGAAACAGGCCATCAAAAACGTGATCGCCGTGGTGGACCACAGATTTCTGAACGATTTTGCGCCGTTCGACAAGGTGAACCCCTCGGCGGAAAATATCGCCAAGTATTTTTACGAGGAAACGTCGAAGCAACTGCACGCGGCTCGGAACGGCGCGCGCATCACGAGCATCACCGTGTGGGAAACGGACACGACCGCGGCAACCTACCGGCCCTGATACGACCAACGAGTTCAAGAGTCGAAGTGTCCAAGAGTCCAAGTGTCTAAAGGGCAGGAGATGAAAAGAAGCGGGGGCGAAGTGAAAAAGTGGAAGAGTAGAAAAGTGAAAGAGTTGAAGAGAGGGCGATGAATCGGGCGTTTTGGATTATTGCGGTGCCCGCGGCGCTGGTGGCAGCGGCGTACATCGGCGTGGGATGGGGGTACACAGTGCCGCGATCGGTGGGCATTGCGGTGGGAGCACTGGCGATCGTCGCTGCGGCGATCGGAGTGGTGGTGAGAAAGCGAGAGCAGAAACGCGGGGAAGAAGAAACCACGGATGGACACGGATAGACACGGATAAGAAAGAGCGAGAGGAAACAGAGAGCGAGGGGCGTAAGAGAAGGGCGGGTGACAGGCCTGGAGGCCTGTCCTACACAGACGATGGTCATCACGGGAATATTCAGGTCCATCCAGGGAGAGGGCACGCGGGCGGGGTTGCCGTGCGTTTTTGTGCGGCTGACAGGGTGCAACCTGCGGTGCATGTGGTGCGACACGGCGTACGCGTTCTACGGTGGGGAGCCGATGAGCGTCGAGCAGGTGCTGGAGAAAGTGCGCGAGCTGTCGACGGCGGCGGGCGAGAGCGCACCGAAAATCCCGCTGGTGGAAATTACCGGTGGAGAGCCACTGTTGCAACCGGACGTGTATCCCCTGGCGAAGCAACTGCTCGGCGCTGGTTACACCGTGATGGTCGAAACGAGCGGCGAGCGATTCGTTGGTAAGCTGCCGCGCGAGGCGATTAAGATCGTGGATGTGAAGTGTCCCGACTCGGGCGCGGCCGAAACTTTCGATATGGCCAACCTCGACGTGCTGGACGGCAAAGATGAAATCAAGTTTGTCATCGCGACGCGGCGGGACTATGAGTTCGCACGCGAGTTCACGCGTGCGCACCGGCTGGAGGAACAGGTGCGGCAGGTAATTTTCTCGCCGGTGGTGGCGGACCCTGAAGGAAAATGGCCGGGGCTTGAGCCACGAACGCTCGTGGAATGGATTCTCGCGGACGGCCTGCCGGTGCGACTGGGGATGCAGTTGCATAAGTTCATTTGGGATCCGGCGACGAAGGAAGTGTGATGCAGTGAACAGTGGAAAGTGAACAGTGAACAGTAGAAGAAGCTTTCAAAGGTCGAGAGTCAAGGGTCGAAAGAAGAAATCAGAAAAACTAGGGCAAGAGATCAAAGACCGAAGACGTTAACGCAGAGTGCGCAGAGAACACAGAGGACACGGAGAGGCAGGGATAAGAGGGCGGCAGCAGCCATGGGCGCCACGGGGAGAAATAAGGCAGTCGTACTTGTCAGTGGAGGGATGGATTCGTGTGTGGCGGCGGCGATTGCAGCCACCAAACATGAGATGACGTTCTTGCACGCGAGTTATGGGCAGCGCACCGAGCAGCGCGAGCGGCGCGCGTTTGAAGAGATTGCAGATTTTTACGGGGTGCGCGAGCGGCTGGTAGTGAAGCTGGAACATTTTGCGCAGATCGGGGGGTCGGCGCTGACGGACTACAGGATACCAGTGCCCGTAGAGCAGATTCCGGTGGACGGGGGAAAAGTGGAAGAGTGGAAAAGTGGAAGAGTGGAAGAGACAACAAAAGTGGCGAGGGGCGAGGGGCGAGGGGCGAGGGCGGAAAGGCGAGAGATTCCCATAACGTATGTGCCGTTCCGGAATGCGCATTTGCTGGCGGTGGCGGTGAGCTGGGCAGAAGTGATTGGTGCGGAAGCCGTGTACATCGGGGTGGTAGCGGAGGACAGCTCGGGGTATCCGGACTGCCGTCCGGAGTACTATGGTGTGTTCCAGGAGCTGGTGCGTGTGGGGACAAAACCGGAGACGCAGCTCAAGATTTTGACTCCGGTTATCGGCATGAAAAAGAGTGAGATCGTGCGACGAGGCATCGAGTTGCGTGCGCCGCTGCATCTAACATGGTCGTGCTACCAATTCGAGGACGCAGCCTGCGGCACCTGCGACAGTTGCCGGCTGCGGCTGAGGGGCTTTGCGGAGGCTGGCGAGCAAGACCCCATCGCCTATCGGGCCCCGGTTGCGCGATAATAGGCGAGGGGGGCAACAAGGAGGAATTATTCCAATGCGACTGATGAGAGTGGTGGTGATGCTGGTCCTCGTTGCGCTGCTGGCCGGGGTGGCCGCGGCGCAAAGCGCGCAGATCCGCGGCGAGGTCCGCGACGCGGCTGGCAAGCCTTTCCCCGATGTGGTGGTGTCGATGACGCATGAAGACACCGGCCAAAAATTCGAAGTGAAAACAGACAAAAATGGGCGGTGGTCACAGACCGGCATGCGCCCTGGGATTTGGACGATCCAGTACATCGTGCAGGGCAAGCCGCAGTTCCAGGAGCGGCGGCGACTGTCCACGGGCTCCGAGGAATCCGTCTTCCTGAACTTCAAGGACGAAATCGCGAAGCAGGACGCCGCACAAACTGAGGCGTCGAAGAAGATGGCAGAGGACCAGAGCAAGTTCAACACCATGAAAGCCCATTTCGAGGCAGGACGCGCCGCGCTCGAACAGGGTCAAACCATCAACTCCACCCTGCGGAGCATACCTGCCGACCAGAAGCAGGCCAAGACGGACGAGATGACGAAGTTTTTCGAGACGGCAGTTACGGAATTTCAAGGGGCGCAAAAAGCGGCGGGTGAGAAGGACCAGAACTTGCACTTGATCCTGTTCAACCTCGGGGACGCCTACGCAGGTGCGGGGCGCTACGATGAAGCGATCGCCGCCTACCAGCAAGCGGTGACTCTGAAGCCGACGCAGGCGGAATATTACGTGAATATGAGTTCGGCGCAGGCGCGGGGCGGCAAGGTGGTGGACGCGACGGCCACCTGCGACAAAGTAGCGGCCATCGAGCCCACCAACGCGGCGATGTGCTACCGGAACATCGGCATCGTTCTGTACAACGTGGGGAACATGAAAGAAGCGGTCATCCCGCTGCGCAAGGCGACCGAGCTGGATGCTTCCAACCCGGAACAGTGGTATCTGCTGGGTGCCGCGCTGGTGAACACCATGGAGTACAAGAAAGAGGGCGACAAGATGGTGCCTGTCGTTCCACCGGGGACCGTCGAAGCCTATATGAAATGTCTCGAACTGGCGCCCAACGGCCGATTCGCGGAAGAGGCAAAGGCGGGCTTGGAAATGCTCCGGTCGCTCGGCGTTGGCATCCCGACGAAGCTGACGACGGGGAAGAAGAAAAAAGGCCAATAGGGAATCGGGAGCGGGGAGTAGGCAGCAGAGTCGAGCGAATCGCGAAAAGAGAAACCAAGATCCCGGGAGCAAGAAGCTCCCGGGATTTTTGTTTTTTGGGAAAGAGCATGAGTGGAATAAACTGGCGCAAGTCGACAGCCGAAAACGTCGACAGAGAGACCACCCCGACCAGGTCGGGGTAAACGCCGGCACAGAGAACACAGAGAAGTACGGCGAGTGGTGAGAACGGAATCATCAACGTGGAGGCGGAAATGAAGCGAGTGGCGCTGTGGATCGTCGTGGTGGGAGTGGTGGCGGGGCTGCTGCCGATGCTGGCGCAGGAGAAGGAAGACCGCACGCTGCTGACGTGGGAACAGATGCGGGCCATCATCAACGAGGCGTCGGGAGACCGCGCGCTGCAAACCGTGCTGGAGATGGTGCCCTACCCGCGGGTGCGGGAGCGCGCCGAGTACGAAACGAATTTCCGCGAAAGCGCGGTGATGTCCCAGCGGGCGCGGGAATACGGCTTCAGCGACGTCAAGATCGAATCGTTTCCCACGCAGGGTCGGACGTGGCACGCGTCGCAGGCCGAGCTGTGGATGGTGCAGCCGGAGTCGCGAAAGCTTTACGACGTGCACGACGTGGCGATCTCCATCTGCGGGAACAGCGAATCGGGCGACGTGACCGCAGAACTGGTGGACGTGGGTCTCGGCTCGCGCTCGAGCGATTACGAAGGCAAGGACGTGAAGGGGAAAATCGTGCTGGGAGCGGCAGGCGCGGGGGCGCTGCAACGCCTGGCCGTCTTCCAGAACGGCGCGGCGGGCGTGGTCAGCTACACCACGATATACCCCGACGACGATATGGGCGCGAGCCTCTCGCAGAGCATTTCCGCGAACGCGCCCGAAGGAAAGAAGCCGGGGTTTGGCTGGGCGATTTCGCCGCGGCTGGGGCGCGAACTGGCGGGGCGGTTAGCGCGGGGAGAAAAAATCACGCTGCGGTCCATCGTGCAGTCGGAAGCGTTTCCGGGCGAGATGGAAGTGGTGAGCGCAGTGATCCCGGGCGACGGATCGTCGGACCAGCAGATCGCGGTCTCAGGTCACCTCTATGAGGGTTACCAGAAACAGGGCGCGAACGACGACGCGTCGGGCTGCGCGCTGACGCTGGAGATGGGCCGGGCGTACATCCGGCTGGTGAAGGAAGGCAAGCTGCCGAAGCCGAAACGCACAATCCAGTTCCTGTGGGTGCCGGAAATCAGGGGGACGAACGCGTGGTTGGACGCGCATCCCGACGTGCAGAAGAAACTGATCGCCGATCTGAATTTCGATATGGAGGGCATCAACCTCCGGACCAGCGGGTCGTTCTGGGTGCTGCACCGCACGCCGGACACCACGCCGACCTTTCTGAACGACGTGGCGCAGAGCGTGATGGAATTTGTGGCGGCGTTGAACCGCGAACGAATCCGTTACCGCGGCACGGGCTACGGGTTCACGCTACCGGTGCTTTCGCCGAACGGGAGCACAGATCCGTTTTACATTGCGACGGACCCATACTACGGGGCAAGCGACCACGCGATGTACCTGGGGCGCGGCATCCCGGCGGTGATCTGGTCGACGTGGCCGGACAAGTTCTATCACTCGTCGCACGATATCCCGCAGCAGCTTGACCCGACGCAGTTCCGGCGTGCGGCGGTAGTGGGCATCGGAGCGATGACGGTGCTAGCGGCGGCGGACGACGCGATGGCCTCGCGGGTGGCGGCGGAGTCGCTGGCGCGAGGCACGGAACGCATGGGAGCCGCGCAGCGAAAAGGGTTGAGCTACCTGGCGGACGTGACCGGCGCCGCCGAATTGGCGGGGGCTTACCGCGAAGCGCAAGTGGCGGTGCGGCACCAGCAGCAGATCGAAAAAGACGTGGTGACGTCGGCGGCGGTGCTCTTCGGCAATCCCGCGGAGGCCCAGAAACAACTGGCTGCCTTCGGCACGCTGGTCGAACAGCGCGGCGCGGGGCTGGCAAATGAAGTGAAGGCGTTTTACCAGCACCAGGCGGAGCTCTGGAAGACAGGTGGTGCGGAACCACCCCTGACCGACGCGGAAAAAGAAGCGGCGCGGCTTATCCCGGATCGGGTGCCGCCGCCCCCAGGCGCGCCCGGCGGAGGATTTGGGGGCTTCGGAGGATTGGGGCAGGTGTTCCAGCAACTGAGTCCGGACGAACGCACGGCGGCGATGGCAGCGATGTCGAGAATCCCGTCGTACGTGATGGGAGAGCTGAATACGCTGCTTGGGCAGCAGGCGCAACGCAAGCGCACGGTGCTCGAGATCCGCGATTTTCTTTCGGGAGAGTTCGAGCCGGTGGCGCTGGCCGACTTGATGACTTACTTCCGCGTGCAGGAGAAGGTGGGGAGGGTGAAACTGAATGTGAAGCCGGAGGAGCCGAAGCCGGCGCCGGTTCGGAGAGGGAAGAAACGGCCGTAGGTAGCTGGGGGGTGAGGGCGCTGCTGGCACAGTGAGTGCTGAGTGCGACGCTGAGATTCCTCGCCCCGATAGGGAGCATCGGGGCTCGGGATGACCACTCTTGGAAAACAGCCGAGGCGGCGCCCGCGAAATACGACTTGTGGTAGTAGAACTGCGCGTCCAGTAGCCTGCCGGGGTCATGCTCAAACCAATCTTCAAAACCTTCACAATCACAGTTCTCACAGCCTTGACGATCGGAATGATTGCCGCGGGAGTGGCTGGTGCGCAGACGCAAGGAATGACGGTGCTGAAAGGGCAGGCGCGGGATGCGCATGGCGGCGCGGTCGTCGGAGCGGATGTGTCGCTGATGAACGGGGCGTACGCGGTCCTGCGGAACAGCAAGACGAATGCAGAGGGTCGCTTCGAGTTCGACAACGTCCCGCAGGGAAAATACCTGCTGCGGGTCTCAGCGCGGGGATTCAGCGAACGCCGGCTGGCGGTAAACCTGATCCAGGGCGAAGTGGCGGATCTCACGGTGGACTTGGCGGTGGAGCCGCTGTCGGAGTCGGTGACAGTGACTGCGTACACGGGGCTGGTGGCGGAAACAGCGGAGTCGAGCCAACCGGTGGACATCATCCCGCCGCAGGAAATTCAGGAACGAGCCAAAGCAGTGGTCGCACAGGTGGCAACCGAGGAAGCAGGTGTGCACCTGCAACGCACCAGCCCGACCATCGCAGGCATTTTCGTGCGCGGGCTGACCGGGAACAAAGTAAACGTGTTCATCGACGGGGTGAGGTATTCGACGGCGTCGGCGCGCGGCGGCATCAATACGTTCCTGGACCTGATTGAGCCGTCGGACCTGGGGGCGGTGGAGATTTTGCGCGGGCCGAACAGCGCGCAGTACGGGAGCGACGCCATCGGCGGAAGCGTGCAATTCATCACGCGCGTCCCGGCCTACGAAATGGATAAGCCGACGGTGCGCGGAAGATTCAGCACGTTTGCGAATACGGCGGACGCAAGCTTCGGCTCAAATGCAAGCGCGTCGTTCGGGACGCGCCAATTCGGGATGCTGGTCAGCACGGCGGGGCGGCGGGTAAGTACGCTGCGGACGGGCAACGGGATCGATCCTCATTCCGCGTTCACGCGATTCTTCGGGCTTTCCTCGGCAATTTTTCAGGACGAGCGGAGACCCGATACAGCGTTCACACAGTACGGCGGGCTGGTGCGGGTGAGCTGGTCGCCGACGGCAGATTCGCAACTGATCGCGCACTACAACCGGAGCCAGCAGGACGGCGGGAAACGGTATGACCAACTGCTCGGGGGCGACGGCAACCTGATCGCCGACTTGCGCAACCTGATGCTCGATTTTTTCTACCTGCGCTACAACCACGAACGCGTGGGGTGGCTCGACCACGTGAGCCTGACCTACTCGCTGAACTCGCAGCGCGAAGAGCGCGTCAACCAGGGCGGCAACGGAAACCCGAAGGCGACGGTAACGCACGAGTACGAACGCACGACCGTGCAGGGTGTGCAGGGAATGGCGATGAAGCAGTGGGGCACGCGGCAAAGCTTCCTGGCTGGCGGGGAGTATTACCACGAGCGGGTGCGCGCACCGTCGTTCGGCTTCAACCCGGTGTCGCAGGCGGTGTCGCTGCGAAGAGGGCGCGTGCCCGACCGCTCGCTTTATCAGAGTGGAGGAATCTACGCGCAGGATGTGTTCGACCTGGTGCCGGGAAAGGTGCGGCTGGCGGGGAACCTGCGGTGGAGCCGCGCGGCCTACCGCGTGCGCGCGGCGGACAGCCCGCTGGTCGGCGGGAACCCGTTGTGGCCGGATGACCGGCTGGAGACGTCGAGCGTGACGTTCCGCGGCGGCGTGGTGGTGACGCCGGTGAAAGGGTTTTCGCTGAATGCGAATATCAGCCGCGGATTCCGCGCGCCGCATATCACCGACCTGGGCACGCTCGGGCTGACCGGTTCGGGATTCGAGGTGGCCGCGCCGGACGTAGCGGGGCTGGGCGCGACGATCGGCGACTCGGCGAGCGGCAACGCGGCGAGCACGGGCCTGCCCGTGGTGCAGGTGGCGCCGGAAACGAGCATCAACTACGACTTCGGCGCGCACTACCGGAACGAGCGCGTGGAGACATCGTTTTCGTTTTTCGTCAACAACATCAAAGACCAGATCGTCAAGCAAGCGCTGATCCTGCCGGCGGGCGCGGTGGGGCAGGTCATCGGCGGGCAGACCATCACGACGCAGAATGCCGGCGGTGCGGTCTTCGTGGCCGCGTCCACAAACCCGGTGCTGGTGCGCGCGAACTTCGACAACGCGCGGCTTTACGGGTTCGAGCACACGTTCGAGGCGCGGCTGAATACCGCGTGGACGGTGGGAACCGTGTTCACCTACATCCATGCGCGCGACACGCGCACCGATCTGCCTCCGAATATCGAAGGCGGCACGCCGGCGCCCGACGGATACCTGAAAATCCGTTACTCGGCGCGGGGCGGGCGGCTATGGATTGAGCCGTACGTACACGCGGCGGGCCGCCAATCAGCGCTTTCGAGCCTGGACTTGGAAGACCGGCGCACGGGTGCGACGCGTTCGCGGACAAACATCCGAAACTTCTTTTTGAACGGCGCAACCGCGCGGGGCCTGGTCGGAGCGGGACCGGACGCCACGCTGGGCACGGCCGACGACGTGCTGCTGGCCAGCGGCGAAACGCTCGCGCAAATTCAGACTCGTGTACTGGGAACGGCGAATTCAGCGCCGCTGTTCACCGCGGTGCCGGGCTACGTCACGTTCAACGTCCGGGGCGGGATGCGGATCGGCGAACGCCACGAAGTGCTGGTGGATTTCGAGAATATCGGCGACCGGAATTATCGGGGCATCAGTTGGGGCGTGGACGCGCCGGGGCGGAGCTTGTTTTTCAGATTCACCAGCCGATTCTGACGAGGGGTCCCGGCCCTTGGCGCCGGGCGCGATAAACAGAGTCCCTAG
>Ga0315268_10001983_pt1 | contig 23364 bp, 19 predicted proteins | sample C1_top_MG_FD_204535 | JGI IMG/M metagenome (GOLD analysis project Ga0315268, IMG submission 204535) | Sediment microbial communities from Yellowstone Lake, YNP, Wyoming, USA - C1_top | ecosystem: Environmental > Aquatic > Freshwater > Lake > Sediment | place: USA: Wyoming | collected 2017-08-01 | reverse complement strand
TCCGACCGGTACCACAGGCGCAACAGGTGATTACGGTCCCACAGGTTCTACCGGTTCGACAGGTTCTACAGGTACAACAGGCGGCACTGGTGTCACAGGTCCAACCGGTGAAACAGGTTCAACCGGCGGCACGGGCGTCACCGGACCGACCGGTTCTACAGGAAACACCGGCGGCACAGGCGTTACAGGTCCAACCGGAGAAACAGGTTCAACCGGTGGCACGGGCGTCACAGGACCTACAGGCTCCACTGGTTCAACCGGAGGAACAGGTATTTTCGGTCCTACAGGTTCCACAGGCCTTCAAGGTCCGACCGGTACCACAGGCGCAACAGGTGATTACGGTCCCACAGGTTCTACCGGTTCCACAGGTTCAACAGGAACAACCGGTGGTACAGGTGTCACAGGTCCAACCGGTGAAACAGGTTCAACCGGTGGCACGGGCGTCACCGGTCCAACCGGAGAAACAGGAGCAACCGGTTCAACGGGTACTACAGGTACCACAGGATCCACAGGTTCAACAGGATCCACAGGTTCAACAGGATCAACCGGTGGTACAGGTGTCACAGGTCCAACCGGAGAAACAGGTTCAACCGGTGGCACGGGCGTCACAGGTCCAACAGGTTCTACGGGGACAACCGGTGGAACAGGTGTCACAGGTCCAACCGGAGAAACAGGTTCAACCGGTGGCACGGGCGTCACAGGACCAACAGGTTCTACGGGGACAACCGGTGGAACAGGTGTCACCGGCCCGACCGGTTCTACAGGAAACACCGGTGGCACGGGCGTCACAGGTCCAACAGGTTCTACGGGGACAACCGGTGGAACAGGTGTCACCGGACCGACTGGTTCTACCGGTTCCACCGGCGGCACCGGTATTTACGGACCGACCGGTTCCACGGGTCTTCAGGGTCCGACCGGCACTACCGGTGCAACGGGAGATTACGGTCCGACCGGTTCTACCGGTTCGACAGGTTCCACGGGAACAACCGGCGGTACAGGTGTTACCGGACCGACAGGTGAAACAGGTTCTACTGGCGGTACAGGTGTTACCGGACCGACAGGCTCTACGGGGGCAACCGGAACCACAGGAACTACCGGTTCCACAGGTTCAACAGGTTCAACAGGTTCAACAGGCTCCACAGGTTCCACTGGTGGTACAGGTGTCACAGGACCGACGGGTTCAACAGGTGCAACCGGAACCACAGGAACTACCGGTTCAACAGGTTCAACAGGTTCTACCGGTTCCACAGGTTCTACAGGTTCAACAGGAGGAACCGGCGTCACAGGTCCAACCGGTGAAACAGGTTCTACCGGCGGAACGGGTGTCACGGGACCGACAGGCTCTACGGGGGCTACCGGAACCACAGGAACTACCGGTTCAACAGGTTCTACAGGTTCCACCGGTTCCACAGGTTCTACAGGTTCAACAGGAGGAACCGGCGTCACAGGTCCAACCGGTGAAACAGGTTCTACCGGCGGAACGGGTGTCACGGGTCCCACCGGAGCAACAGGAACTACAGGTACAACAGGCGGCACTGGTGTCACAGGACCTACCGGTTCCACAGGATCAACCGGCGGTACGGGTGTTACGGGTCCAACCGGAGAAACAGGAGCAACAGGAACAACGGGTTCTACAGGTACGACCGGTTCTACCGGTTCTACTGGAAGCACAGGTTCCACCGGCTCAACCGGGGGCACTGGTGTCACTGGTCCGACAGGCTCCACGGGGGCAACCGGAACTACAGGTTCTACCGGTTCGACGGGTTCCACCGGCTCAACCGGCGGAACAGGTGTCACCGGCCCGACAGGTGCAACCGGTTCAACCGGTTCAACCGGAAGCACAGGCACGACAGGTACAACCGGCGGCACAGGCGTCACAGGCCCGACAGGTTCAACGGGTACAACCGGAAGCACCGGTTCCACAGGTGCAACCGGCGGCACAGGAGTTACAGGACCAACGGGCTCCACTGGTTCAACAGGCGCCACAGGTTCAACCGGAACAACCGGATCAACCGGCGGAACGGGTGTAACCGGACCGACAGGTTCAACTGGATCAACGGGTAGCACAGGTACAACCGGCTCAACCGGCGGAACAGGTGTCACTGGTCCGACAGGTGCAACCGGTGCAACCGGTTCAACCGGAAGCACAGGCACGACAGGTACAACCGGCGGCACAGGCGTCACAGGCCCGACAGGCGCTACAGGTGCAACCGGAAGCACAGGCACGACAGGTACAACCGGCGGCACAGGCGTCACAGGCCCGACAGGCGCTACAGGTGCAACCGGAAGTACAGGCTCAACTGGTACAACCGGAACCACCGGCGGCACGGGCGTCACCGGTCCTACCGGTTCGACCGGTTCAACAGGCTCAACTGGTACAACCGGAACCACCGGCGGCACGGGCGTCACCGGCCCGACCGGGGCTACCGGCTCGACTGGATCGACCGGATCAACCGGAACAACAGGTTCAACCGGAAGTACCGGTGTCACCGGACCGACAGGGGCAACAGGAGGAACAGGTTCTACGGGAACAACAGGTGCGACCGGTTCTATAGGCCCCACTGGTTCAACCGGTTTCACTGGTCCCACCGGTGCAACAGGCATGACAGGATCAACAGGAGCTACGGGCGCATTAGGCCCTACAGGTTCCACAGGTATAACCGGCCCGACAGGTTCTACAGGTGGTACGGGCTCGACTGGTACAACAGGTTCACTGGGCCCGACAGGTTCGACAGGTATTACGGGTCCAACGGGAGCAACAGGCAGCACAGGTACAACCGGTTCTACCGGTCAAACCGGACCAACCGGTTCGACTGGTGTCACAGGCCCAACGGGAGCAACAGGCAGCACAGGTACAACCGGTTCTACCGGTCAAACCGGACCAACCGGTTCGACAGGTATCACTGGTCCGACAGGCCAGACCGGTTCAACAGGTTCTACGGGTAATACCGGCCCGACCGGTTCGACAGGAAGCCAAGGGTCATCCGGTGCTACAGGTGCATCCGGTCCGACCGGTCAGACTGGTTCAACCGGTGTCCAAGGATCATCCGGTGTGACGGGTGCAACAGGTCCGAGCGGCATGACCGGAGCAACAGGGAGTCAAGGTGCGGGGGGTATGAATTTGTTGACACAGGATAATACCGGTATGCAGATATTTACGTATCCGACGGTCGGCCGGTCGCTCCTTCTCGGAAGCACGCTTGGCGCCGGTCAAGGCACGACATCGACTTCTTCAGCGCTCATAAATCTCAACGGCACGACAGGCACGGCAAGCATCAGCGGTACGCTTACCCTCCGCGGCGGTAACGCGGTCATCGAGACGCAGACCATGTCACCGCTTACCATCGGCTCCGCCACTACCGGAAGTATTTCGATTGCGCCAAAGGGAGTAATCGGTATCTATGTCAACGAGCGTGGATTCGTCGGTATCAACACAAGTTCCACATCTCTCATGGCCGACTTTACGGATGTCCAGAATACGCTTCGTATCGCCACGGGTTCTACGTTCATCCTGGGTAATATTTCCGGGGCCGGCGATCCGCAGGGCTTCAACGGTATGATGTACTACAACACGACGACCAATCGTATGCGTTGTTTCGAAAACTACAAGTGGCGTGATTGTTCCATTACCAATGTCGCTTCACACAATACTGCAGCAACCACCACGCTTTCAACTGCTGAAACAGCTGTTGATTCTGTTACCTTCACGCCGTCGGCGTCGCAAAATTCCGTCTGGATTGTCGGATCGGTCGTAGTCAACGGAATCGTATCTACGCTTCAAACCGGTACTGTTCGGCTCCGCCGCACCGCATGTACCAGCGGTACTCAAGTGGGAGGAGACATCGTAACAGGTGTTAAAAATACCGTTGATACGGTTATCGTCGAGGGTGTCGATAGCCCGAACACGACAAACGCTGTCTCATATTACATTTGTGCAGCGGCTAGTGCGGCTACCAGCGTTACGACGACGTATACGCAAATGGTGGCGCAAGAAGTGCGTGTTGGCGCTGACTTGGCTGAGGCGTACTATAGCCATGACAACGCGATTCAACCCGGCATGCTCGTCAGTATGGACACGTCGATAGAAAAAGCAGGGGTGAAAAAGAGCACGTCGCCGTATGAAAAAGGACTTATGGGTGTCGTGTCTACAACACCGGGCATGCTCCTTGCCGGCAACAAGCCAACGCCTGATCTCACCGATGTCATCCTTGCCCTGGCCGGACGCGTGCCGGTATTGGTCACCAGTGAAAACGGCATCATCCGTGCGGGTGATTCGATAACATCAGGTTCGATTCCGGGGTACGGCATGTTGTCCAAAAAAGAAGGGCCAAATGTCGCTCTTGCGATGGAAGGTTTTGACCCGACGGTAGACGGGGATAAAGCAGTGAGCTGTCCGGCAGGTACACCCGATGGCATCTTGTGTGCAAAGATCATGGCATCGGTCCGCACTCCCGGTTCTGCGCCGGAGATTACTGATTTGGTGAGTAACAGGCTTACGACCCAGACAATCGGGGTCGGCACAGAGGCTCCGGCGTCAGGAAGCGGTGTCCTTATCGATACGGCAAGCGGAAGTAAGCTTATGTCTAACGGCGTCTGGACGGAATCAGCCGATGCATCGCAAAAGTCTGCTGTTTCGGATATCGAATATGGGTTAGATGCGCTCATGCAGCTTCGACCCGTGAGCTTTACGGACAGGACCGGCAGGCGTGACTTCGGATTTGTGGCGCAGGATGTCCAACAGGTATTGCCCAACTTGGTCTATGGGAACGAAGGCGACTTGAGTCTTTCATACGACCACATTATCGCGCTCATCACCAAAGCCGTACAAGACCAGCAACAGCAGATTAGCTCTATTGCTGAGCGTCTGGCGGTTGTTGACGCATGGATGAATCAGGCGTCGTCGTCTGCCGCCATAACCCAGTCGGTTGTGGATTCGGCATCACTAACGTTTGGAACGACACTTGGCGTGGCGACTGCTTCAGCGGATATCGCAGCACAAACCAGTGCATCTTCCGGCTTCACCGCAAGCCTGGGCACACTCGCTCCTAAAGTCGGGGATATCGTGCATGTCGCTACAGACAGCTCATCATTTGCGGTCACGCCGGTTGCGGACGCATACACATCAAACGCATTGGGCGTTGTCACGTCAGTTGCATCCGATAGCGCTACCGTAGCAACGTCGGGTCAGGCGACTATCCATGTTTCGACGGTAAACGGCAGTATCCGCAAAGGTGATTACCTGACGACATCCAACATGTTAGGATTTGCGGTGAAACAGACACAGGCAGGGCCGTCCATCGGTATCGCCCTTGAGGATTTTGACGGTACAGGCACCGCATCCGCTACTATCGCGTCAATCGCTGACACGACGGACACATCCGCAAGCGCGTCACAGACCCAGGTGTTGGAAAACCGTCTGGATTCGTATATCACCAACACAACAACGCCGAAGCTCGGCACCATACATGCCATCATCCGTACCGGTTTCGTCATGCCTCCGGCTGCATGTGATTTGACCGATATTATTTGCCGAAGCACGTATTTTGCGCTTCTGACCAGCGGCGGAACATCGGCTTTGGGCAGTCCGTTTGACGGATATATCTCGTCCGGTTACGTACAGGATCTGGTCGTCTACGGCTCGCTTGCGGTATCCCAAATCTACATGACGGATAACGTCGGGAAAGCCATCATACCGGCTGGTACCAAAGAAGTCGTTGTGAACGCAAACCGTACAACAGCACAAAGCATCGTCCAGATAACCTTTGAATCCGATTATGCACCGGCGACACGGTACTTCATCGCCGATAAGGTCACCGGCACAGGATTCACCGTGCGTCTGGATCAGCCAACGACTGCCGATGCGGTATTCACCTGGATGATTGTCGAGGATGCCAAGATGTCTTCAGATATCCAGATGGGTACGCCGACAAATACCTCAACGCCGACACCCATCCCTACACCGTCCATCGATATACCGGCCCAAGGCGTCGCGACAAGCTCGGGGAGTGGGCCCTAAGTTACGGAACATATCCCGTCAAAGAATAACCTCTTTGACATGAGGGCCGGATATGATATAACAATACAATCACTATGCGAGCACAATTTTTTCTGCAGAAAAACGATCCGGCACCAGCTCCCGCAGCGGGTACTTCGGCAGAGGCACAGCCTGTGCGCAAAAAAAGGCATTGGTTTGGCACATTTCTCCTTGTTCTGTTGTTTCTGGCGCTTGCAGGGGGATTGGGGTATGTCGGGAAACTTTACTGGGATGCTCAAAACCAGCTCAAAGTGTTCCGAAGCGACGTTGCCTCCAAAGTGAATAACCTTACCGATGAGGAAATCAATGTTTTGGTGGCCGACGTAGGGAAGCATATCGCCCTGCCTATGGAAAAGCCGCAGGTCGTCACCATCACCAACGTCGATCAGCTCAAGATAAACCAACCGTTTTTCGCCAACGCACAAAACGGGGACAAGATTCTCGTGTTCACCAACAGGGTCGTGTTATACCGTCCGTCATTGGATAAGGTCATCGATCTGGCGCAAATAAAACCCAGTACCGAATCGGCAATAGCCAGTCCGTCGGCTCTAGCGACACCTGAAGTAACTTCACCGTCACCATCACCAATACCCTCGATTACACAGTAATATACCGGCGGAAATTTGTTATTCCAACGACTTCAGAAGCTCCTGTAATTGGTCGCGGCTGGGGATGTCACGGACATTGTGTAATCCCTGAGTGAGCGCATCCCGCGCACGACCGGCATCTCCGAGGAAATTTGCCTCAAGTTGAGAAAGGAGTATATACGTCAATCCGCGCTTGTTGTCGTATGAAAGAGCGGTATTGAGATACTCGCGGGCCTTTTCAAACTGTCGTTCTTCTATTGCGATAGCGGCAAGCGACACGTATGTCGCGTCAAATTTCGGATTGGCGGTAATTGCCTTTTGAAGTTCTTCTTTGGCTTTATCAATGGCCCCGTCTTCATAATCCATGGTTGCCAGCGCATTTCTGGCGGTTGCGCTGTCGGCGACCGTGAGCATCCGTTCATATTCGGTCCGCGCCTCTTGTTTGCGCCCCGGCTGATACGGCTGGGTGCCCAACGGCGTTGCGGCTGATGCACCCCAGGCCCTGATGACAGCATCATTGCCGGTATTGTCCCGTATAAACAGCGAATACGTATCGTCAAAATAGACCAGATGCCACGCAGGTTCACCAAAAAGCGTTATCGCAACCTCACGCCGTACGATATTGGTTCCGGTCCCGATGAGGGCAAATGCGATATGGTATTTATCCATGAGCATGTCAACGATTTTTTGATATTCCGAAGCGGGGATGGAGATATTGTTGAGGAGAAGGTCATCGGGGATTTCACAACAGATGTACACGTCGGCCCGGCCGTCAAAAAACACCTTGATGCGCGGATACAGGTGATACAGAAGGTACCCGCCGATGCCGAATTCGTTATACATCGGGCCCTGTATGTTTTCCTTCTGGATAAACGACACGACCCGGTCCGGACGGGGAAGCTCAGCGGTATTTCGGCGCGAAATGATAAGCATGACGCTTCCCACGCAAAGAAGGCCCATGACACCCCAGAATGCAATGCGATAGGTGAGTGTAGGTCTTTGCGGTTTGGTTGCGGCAAGAAGTTCAAGTCCCATGAACGACAGAGCGCTATAGCCGAAGAAGGCATTGCGTACTGCGATATACGGGGTGATGACAAACGGGAGAAACGGAAGAAGCCAAATAAGTACTTCAGTCTTTTTTTGTCGAAACACTGTATAGAGAAGTAATAAAGAGACCAATATAGCGCTCCCGGTGTAATACCAAAAGTCTGTTATCATTTTATATATCGGTTGCCATTCAAGGATATAGAACTGGATAAGGAATCGTTTGACCCAGAACAGGTAGAGGAGCCGGTATTGCGTGATGCCGACGGGGGGCAGGACAGTGATGGCTAGCAAGACTGACACCCATACTCCTAAAATTTTTGCTTGTTTTTTTCGGTGCTCGTTTTTCGTCTGCATCCACATCAAATAACTGATAACGCCGTATGCCGCGCACAATGCTGCCGGAAAAAACATGGACCCGTGGATGTTTGTCCAGATGATGGTGACGGGGACAAGGAGCCAGAGATAGTTCTTTTGCCGTTTGATGTACAACAACAGTATGAATATCGTCAGGAAAAACAGAAGATAGACGAGAGTCAGCGGACGCGACACATAGAAATAATACGTCAGGCCGTAGAAAATGACGCCGGCGGCGATCATTTCTCCGGGCGGGAGCCGGTAGATGGTGCGGGCGATGAGGAAAAACAGTCCGACCGTGCCGACCACAAGGGCTGCGATGAAATACGTGACCAGGGGCAGCCCCCCGATGGTCTGTACCCAATAGACCAAAAGCTGGAAGAGCCATTCGTAGGGGTACCACTGTCTCCCTGCGGCCTGTGAAAAGACGTCATACCGGATGAGTCCCATCTTTGCTATGATTTCGCCGGATTTCAGATGGAACCAGATGTCGTATTCAAACGGACGTTTTGAGAGGAACAACACCGAAGTCAGACATGCAAACACTGCCAGTGCCGGTATCCACCGTTTCTTCATAAGTTATTTTTTTCCGACGACAAGCAGCGTATCCCGCATGGACGCCAGAATATTCATGAGTACAAAATTGGCTGTTTTTCCTGCCTTCATCCACGGTTTATCTGGTACGGTCCGTCTGCGGAACGGTGTATAGCTTACAAAATATTCTGCTTTTTCGATATGCCAGTCGGCATGCTTCACCAGAGTTTTCACTTCTTTGAGCGTATATTCGCGGTTGTGCCGGTGATAGAGGTTATCGCCGTTCCCGTCATTCTCCAAAAGGTGCGCCAGGGGATAGGACACGTTTTTCCCCAGAAGTATCTTTAAGCGGTTGATGCTCCGGGTGATGTTCGGCGTCGTCAGAATCAATGTTCCTCCGGGTTTTGCGACACGCCGCATTTCATTGAGTGCATGCAGGGGGGATTGGGGAAGGTGTTCCAGGACCTCCGTGAAAATCACCATATCGAAAAAATCATCCTTGAACGGGAACGTATCGGTTTCGATGTTGCAGGTTTTAATGTTTTCGTGTTTCACCGGCTCATGTGTTGAAGATATTCCCCACACCTCATGCCCCATCAGTTCAAGTGCTTTGCCCAGGTGGTACGGATAGCACCCGACATCGAGGATTCTTTTTCTTTTGTTATTCCCGCGAACGCGGGAATCCAGTGTGTTTTGTTTTGTAGTTAATTTGTCAATTGTTAATTTGTTAATTTGTTCAAGTATATATGCATATCTCGCCTCGTGGATGAGGAAATACCCGCGTTCCTGGGGAGAGTGAATGGTGTTTTCTACATCCTTGAGGATTTTTTGGATATCCATACCCGCAGTATATCGGATTGTTTTTGCCAAAGCGAGAGTTTTGCCGTATTAGGCATTTCATCCTTGTCAAATTGTCCGTTTGTTGCTATAGTACGCGTTTATTATGGTAGAACAAGCAATTCCCAAGGGTCAAATCGATAAAACCGTCGTCAATCCTCCTGCATACGGTTCTGATGTTCCGTATTGCATTGTTTCCGGACCGACGGACATGCATCAGACGAAAATATATTTATGCAAATTACGTACAGTGGTGCCGACGTCGGAATTCGGACAAGGTCAAGCGTTCGGGTGTACTCATGAAGACCGTCCGAACGTCAAAGGTTGTCCCGCACACGTCACCAGAGCTCCAGCCAAAATGCCGGATGACGTTGCGCGCCGGAGACGGTTTGATACGGAATAGCGGCATTCTCCTGAACGTTTACTTCTAAACCTTACGCCCTTGTGTTATCGTCCGTTTTCGGGCATCACGGCTCACATATTTTTCCGCAAGCAACGAGCAGCCGTTTGTGGAGCATTCGGTGTTTTCACACGCCTTTTTCAGTGTCGCAAGGGCAATATCCCGCTGTCCCATTTCATCGACGGATGCAAAAATGACTGTCGGTTCATTGCTGATGTTGACGACTCCCACATTGATAAACGGTACATTGGGTAACGTTTCAGTTGCCAATTGGTGTGTAGTCACGAGAACCTCCATCTTCTGTTTGCATGTGAGATTAAAATGCTCTTTCCGTTTCCGTACGGCACGCAGGTGTTCTTCCGTAAACAGACTATCGTGTTCCCACGCGGCGTTGACTATAGTGGACAATATCGGACTTAACCCCTCTATGTTCATGATAATCGTGTATTGTACCATACCCTCGCGAGCCGTTCTTCGTGGTACAATACCCCAGTAGAACGCTTTCCATTCGCGAGGTCTACGTCCTCGCCTCATGGTGGCGCGTCTACGGGGCAGGCCCTCATTATGCAATCACATATCCGTAATTTTGCTATTATTGCTCACATCGATCACGGGAAAAGCACCCTCGCTGACAGGTTGCTGGAACTTACCGGGACGGTACAGATGCGCGACATGCAGGCGCAAATCCTTGACAGCAACCCCATCGAGCGTGAGCGGGGGATTACGATAAAATTAGCACCGGTCCGCATGCACTATAGTTGTCATCCCGGCCTCCGAGCCGGGATCCAGAGTGCAGAAGGATGGATTCCGGGTCAAGCCCGGAATGATAAGAAAGAAGAATATATTCTTAATCTCATCGACACTCCCGGCCATGTAGACTTTGGATATGAAGTATCCCGTTCTCTCGCCGCTTGTGAAGGAGCAATCCTGGTCGTCGATGCGACACAGGGTGTCCAGGCACAGACGTTGGCCAATCTCCATCAGGCGCGCCTCCACAACCTGACTGTCATTCCTGTTATAAATAAAATAGATATGCCGCATGCACGGATTTCCGAGACGCGGACGGAGCTTGAATTGTTGGGATTTACCCAGAGCGAGATGTTGGAGATTTCTGCCAAAACCGGTAAAAATGTCGAGAGCGTGTTGGAAGCGGTGGTCGAGCGTATACCTCCTCCACATGGAAATTCCGATAACCCATTGCGGGCGCTGATTTTTTCTTCCCAATTCGATCCGCACAAAGGTGTGGTAGTCTTTGTTAGGGTAGTTGATGGTACGATGCGGTATGATGCACACACGAGTGTCAAGTTTTTTGCCTCAAATGCTTTGGTGACGCCAATCGAAGTCGGATTTTTTATGCCCCAGATGCTTGTTACCCCGGTCGTCGCAACCGGTGAGGTGGGATACATCGCAACAGGCCTGAAAGACGTCCGTCTGGCGAAAGTCGGGGATACCATCACGATTGGTAAAACATTGAATGCTCCCGTACAACCACCGGCCGCCAAAGAGCCGCTACCGGGCTATAAGGAGCCTAAACCTATGGTGTTTTTGAGCCTGTTCCCTATAAACAGCAATGAGTTTTCATCAGCCCGGGAAATACTTGAGAAACTCCGTCTTTCCGATTCCGCATTCACGTTCCGGCCAATCTCTTCCGCGGCGCTTGGCAACGGGTTCCACTGCGGATTTTTAGGGTTACTCCACGCGGAAATCGTCCAGGAACGCCTGTCCCGCGAATTTAATCTGAACATGATAGCCACAGCCCCCTCCGTCGAATACCATCTCACGCTCAAACCCGGCGTTTCTCTTGCCAAGCTCGGCTTCACCGTTTCCGATATCATCACTTCCTCGACAGATGTGAGTTCGTCAGGGGTGGCACAGATAGAGGGGGTCCCGTCCGACGCCCGCAGCAATCCTGATACGATGGACACGGAAAACAAAAACACCGGTACGGATGCGAACGGAAAGACCGGACAAAACAGCAATGCGGGCTATAGCGAGGACGCGCGACGGGAGAAATCTGCGACGGGTCCCGGGACAACGGTCACCATCCAATCCGCCACCGAATTTCCGGACCCCACATACATCGACGGGGTCAAAGAGCCCGTCATGGAGGTAAAGATATTTACCCCCAAACCCTACGTCGGCGCCGTCATGCAGCTGGCACAGGAGAAGCGGGGAGAGTATATCGATTTGAAATACCTGGGCGAACAGGCGGAATTTACCTACATCATCCCGCTTGCCGACATGATCATAGACTTTTTCGACCGTCTCAAAAGCATTTCCGAAGGGTACGCATCACTCGATTATGAGTTTTTTGATTTCCAACCGGTGGATGTCGTGAAAATCGATATTTTGGTCAATCATGAAAAAGTCGACGCACTTTCATTTTTATGCGTCCGCGACCAGGCCCATCACAGAAGCATCTCCATCGTCGAACGGTTGGCGCAGGTCATCCCCAGACAGCAGTTCCAGATTCCCATACAGGCCGCCATCGGCGGGCAGATAGTAGGACGGGCGGATGTGAAGGCATTTCGCAAAGACGTCATACAGAAGCTCTACGGCGGCGACCGCACGCGGAAAGATAAACTGTTGAAAAAGCAGGCTAAGGGGAAAGCGAAGATGAAGATGATCGGTCGTGTCGAGATTCCCCAATCAGCGTTTTTCGAAGTGCTGAAGCGCGATTGATTCTATCCCATCCGTCTTTTTTCTTCCTAAATCCTAAATCCTAAATTTAAAATCGAAAATCCGTTATTCCACCATTTCGTAGTTTTGTTACGTTTTTGTCTTCCCCTTGTTTCTATCCGTTTTATCGGTACAATAGTCATATGGGTACAAGTGAAGGGACGAATAATAATGGTCCCGTACGGTACGGCTCCGCACGATATAAAGAATATTCCCCCGAAAATGCGGAGAATATCTCCCGTATCATATCTTTGGATGTGCTGGATGTTTCATATCATTATGGAATTGAATTGCGCGTCCAAGAGAAGGGTAATACTGCGGATACCAGGACGGTCCGTCTGACGATAAGTAAAGTCATAGCGTTGAAGGATGATGACTATCCGAATCAGCGCGATTGGAAGAAAAAGGATTTCGATATATACACGGCCCCGTTAAGCGTGTGCATCCCGAAACGGTCCGTATCGGCTATTGTCGATATGGTCAATACCCGTCTTTCGAGTGTGGATGCGAAAACGGTGAAAAAAGCGTTTAAGCCAAAGGACATGCCCGATGTGCCGGCGGAAGCTTTGGAAAGCATCGCCGCAGTCGTCGACACCATTACTCCTCAGATGTTTGTGCCGTTTTCGATACAACAATCATATGCTACCCAAGCGGTGAAACAGATACCGACGAAGATTGCCGAGATGGTAGTACAGGGGATAAAATCAGGATGGTTGACAAAAAATGATCTTGAATATACCAAACCGGCACCGGAAAATACGATGCCGCAGAAATGACAGTACAATCATAACTCCTAATTCCTAATTCCTAATTCGATATTCATAATTCGTAAATTCGTCTCCTTTGACTCCCAAAGCTAAAGACTATATACTCTGAGCTTATGAATGCTCCAGAGGCTCCGCGTCCCACATATGAAACCCATGATATACCGCAAGCTTTTGATGTGTCAGGTGACCAATTGACGGATGAGCGGGAATTTGGAGCGGGGTTGGATATACCGGGCGACACGCCTTTGGCAGAATTTGACGATAGAGAGGATATCACACTACAAGATTTGTCACCCGTTATCCTGTCTGTCCTGTCTGTTTCCCAAGATAATTATGCGTTGTATATCCGGGATGTTTGCGCAATTCGAAATCTTACCGAATGGGAAGAACAGGACTTGGGCCGCCGTAAATATCTGGGCGAGCAAGCCCGTAAAGAATTTGCCGAAACATCAAATCCGAAACGTCAAAAACAATTGTGTACCATCATCGAAGATGGATTGCGGGCCTCAGATCAATTTGTTCTTTCCAATCAGCGTCTGGTCATCAGCATAGCGAAAAAATATCGTGGCATGGGCCTGCCGTTTCTTGACCTTATTCAGGCCGGGAATATCGGATTGATACGGGGAACAAAGAAATTCGACTCTACACGAGGGCACAAATTCTCGACGTATGCCACCTGGTGGATCCGTCAGGCGATTATGCGTTCGATTTCCGAAGACAGCAGGCTTATCCGTGTGCCGGTTATTTTGGCTGATAAAATCCGTAACCTTATTCGTACAAAAGACCGACTTGTCCAAAAACTTGGCCATGATCCGACGACCCAGGATTTGGCCGATGCAACGGGTGCACCTGAAAAAACGATACAACTGATGCTTCGCACATCCCAAATCCCGTATTCGTTGGAGACACCGGTAAGAGAAGGGGAGCCTGGTGAGTTACTCGGTGAGGCTCTTGAGGATACAGAAACGGTGTTGCCTGAAGAATATGTGATACGGGCAGACCGCAGGAAACAAATAAGTAAGGTGTTGGATGAAGCGTTGCCCTGCAGATACGCACGTGTTTTGAAACTTTTACATGGCGTACCGGATGGTCTGCCTCTTTCGCAAACAGCAGTAGGGGAAAAATTTGGTGTTACATTTCAGCGTATCGGTCAGATTGAAGCAAGGGCGTATGAAATGCTTCGGGGAAATAACGAAGCCATGGAGGCGTTACAGGATTATGTCGACTTCATCGCCGAATAATTATTTCTGATTTGTTACTTTGTTACTTGGTTGATTAATCTCCGGATACTTCTCATATATCGCATCCCGTACCAGCGGCAATATCTCCAACGCTTTCATATGTCCGTTGTCCATCCATTCTCCCGGCTTATGGGGCCGGAGTTTGCCTGCATTCCCGATGGTCAGGATATAGATATTCCGGTAATCTTCGGATATTGGCTGTTTGTTTCCGGTGTGTTCAGCGACCAGTTCTATGACGACCTTGAAGTTTTCATCAACAGGATTTTCCGTTGTCCTTCCGATAAATACGGTGCACGTGGCATCGCTGTCAGACACACGCGGGAAAAACTGTCGTGGTTCGATGTGGAAGTGACCGCCGTAACACGTGGGTTTTTTGTCCACATAGATTTGGATTTGTTTTTCCGTCTGGGACGGTGCAACGGCCGAAAGCCGCAAAAATTCATGGAACAAGGCGGGAATCGGATCCTCCGTCTGTACGCTCATATCGCGTCTTTCGAGTGTTTGTGTCGCCATATTCGATACGCACATGATACAACCGGAAGTGTATTCACGCAAGCTACTGTATAACTTTCTTATTCATAAATCTTAAATCTTAAATCGATACATTCTTATTGACATAATATTATTTAATCTATACTCTGGATATAGGTATGCCAGATCCGGTTACCGCTACGCCTGTAGATGACATAGCCAAGGCACTTGGGAATCTCAACCCCCCGTCAGATGGTCCTCCGTTGCCGCCCGAACCGCCGCCGGCACCCGAGTCGAACGTCCCTATGTGGAAAACCGAACAGGTGACCGATGGTTCACCTGAGGCTCCCTCACCGTCCAATCCTGCACCGGAACCTATCCCGTATTTCGAGAAGAAGATTGTCCCGCCCGCCGCATCCGATGCAGTACCGGTTCCTCCCAGTGGTGACGTGCCGGCGCCGAAGTTCAAGAAAAAGGGGAAGGCGGGGAAAATACTTCTTGTGTTCGGGATGTTTTTCCTGTTGTCGACCATTTCGCTTGTCGGCTACTTCGTCACCAATCCCGCCAAATGGGCGGAGATCAGGGGGAGAGCGGCGACGACTACAACATATGAATGTAAACCGTCACCAAGTTGGTGTACTGAATATGGAAACGGTTCAGTCGATGTAGATGTAACAAATTGTCCTAATCAAAAATGTGAGGCACCAAATTCGACATGTTGTAAAATTATTACGTCAAGTGGCGGTGGCGGCGGCGGATCGGGTGGTTCCCAAACAAAAAAGGTCTGCCTTTTGACTCCAGATTGGTGTGGAGAGTATACAGGAACAGTAGCTACGTGTACTCCTGCATGTCCCAGCTCGTACCCTACATGTTGCGAAGTTCCGCAAAGCGCAGTCATTACATCCGGTGGACCCCCGACCGGCGATACGGTAAATAATTTTTGTTGTTCATATCTTGCAGGTGGAGCAACCACAAGGACAAAGGTTTGTGTTGCAAATATCAATTCATGTAATGAATATGGGCCGACAGCACAAAGCGATTCTGAATGTCCCGACTGTACTGGCAGCGGAAACGGGAGTGGCACCGGTACAAATAATTGTGGTACGCAGAATTGTACATCGACAGAATATTGTTGTGTGACCGGTTGCAGACCGAAAAACGGACTCTCACAAGAGCAAGTATGCGGCGGCGGGGGTACTCAGTCGACCAACACGCCGACGCAAACACGTACCCCCACCCCCACAACGGCAGTCATTACGGATAACATAACATCAACTCCTACCCCTACGACAATCGTGACTGATTCACCGACGCCTACACCCGTCCCGCGTGTCTGTAACGAATATTGCACGACGAACGAGACCTGTGCCACAGGCCTGTCCTGTGTGACGACGTCGGGTTCTACATTCTGTAGGAACGCCAGTTGTCAGGAAGAGTATTCCTGCACCTGTCCCAATGCCACCAATACACCCACATCTACGCCTACCCCTACGACGGTCGTATTGGCAAATGGTGAAACAGCGACCCCCACGCCTACAACGGTCGTGACCGGTTCAGGAGCGGTGGCTGACGCATCGGTAAACACGACATCCGGTGAAGCAGTGCCTGTCTCCGGCGGATTGAACATCTTGGGCGTCTCTGTGACGTTGGGAAGCATCCTTCTTATTCTTCTCGGGATTGCACTTTGAGGTGTCAGCAATTCAAATCACGTTGGATGAGTATCGGGTTATGGCAATTTTTCGTATGTGATATCGTGGGTGTATCGGCGTTTTTTACCAGATTATGCAGGTCGGTAAGCAGATGCAATGTCCCTTCCATTTCCGGGTCCTTCAGATCGATTGTTTTATTATGTGCATAAATCCGGTTACGATATATCGTATATATTTCGGAAGGCAACGATATGTCACCGCTTCGGAAATTCATGATGATTTGGGCCTCAAATGATGCTTCATCTTTTATTTGGAAGAACGGAATGGAGAGTGAAATACAGATATCCATAGGGTAGTCAGGGGGACTGACGGGGATAACGGCAGACAGGGTTTTCACTTCGTCTTGTGCAAATACATGAAGTTTGTTTGCGTGTTTTTCATTGATGAGATTGGTGATATTCGAAGTCAATGTCCGAAGCTCTATCAACGACATTTTGTCATCTATTTCCCGGGACATATCATTTTTGGCTGTGATGATTTTTTGCTGGAATTCTTATGATAGCATATGGTCCTGAATCGGGCGGGATTGGTAAGTAGAATTGCAGGTAGTGTAGTCAAAACGCTCCGTGTTGTCAATTGTTCCGTATTCCCAATACGCTACGTTGCCATTTCGCCCCTTCACCCTTCACACCTTTCGTGCTACTATCCGATGATAGCATTTGTTCTATCTACAACACCTTTTGATATAGTATGAATAATCCGGAAAACAATCATCGGGCAGAACCGAATATCAATTCTCGCATCTATACTGTGGCTTCACATTTTTTGGAACATCGTGACATATTGGTTACCGAGACTGACATCGCATACATTGTTGGGCATAATGGGATGCTTGACGGAAACGAAGTAGCCCATTTGCCCTCTCGTGCCCGGCAATATTTACAGGAAACATTCATCCATCCGATTTCCATCGTGAATATACCGAGAGCCGGTTGGGCAAGCTATGATTCGGTTTCTCCCGGTGACATCATCAAACCGGAAGGACTTTTTCCTGATCCTCTATGGAACGGGGGAAATCCCGAAAAAATCTACCAAATCCGTCAATTATATGAAACACTTCGGTATGCTCGGGTTACGGAAAAAATAAACACCGCAGTCATGCCCATCTCTCCCGCGCTATCCCGCTATCTGGAGGAGTTATCGTTTGCATATACTGAATGCTTTTGGTTGGATTGTAAGACAACAGAAGAGACGTTGGGTGTGAACGCCAACGCACGTGAAAAACTGGAACATGATGTACGTATAGCCATCGATCGGGAAACCAATGGTCTCTGGACAATAGACCACAAAAAGGGAAACAAGAATATTCCCGGATTAAGTTCGCTTGTGTTAAACGGGTGATTTTCTTGTATTTATTCTGCATATCGGGTACTATACGCCACACATATGGCACCACGCGTAGAAATCATCGGTCCGGAACAAAAGGGCATTGCCCTCCAAAGAGTCGATTTGGGTGGGTATGAGATGTTGAGGAATACTCCGGATGTCCGTCTCACATTGCCTATATCTTTAGCGGATGATCGGATTCCCCATGGTGTCGAATTGACCATACCCCGCCACGAATTGATGCGGATTCCGATGCAGGGAAACGCTATCAGCAGGGAGACATTGTCGGAATTGGCTACCCACGCCGTCAGGATTTCCATGCCAAAGACATCCATGTCTTTAGCGGATGATGGGGAGGGGACATGGCTACTCACAACTGATTCATCTGCGGTTACCGCCATATTGCATACGTTTTTTGAATCAAATGATAAATTGATGTATATCTATCCCAACCCCGCAGATTCAGAATCTATTACGCTTCATGTTGATGGGAAACAAATGATTGATGATGAACTTGTTGAAGTAAAGGGCCGCGTCTCATTCCGCACCGTAAACAAACCAAATGACACTATTGGAACGAAACACCATTAATTACAGTAATCGCCATGCTGTAGCATCGCGTTTACTATAATTATTTTTTGATTGTTGTATTCCTAAATCTTAAATCCTAAATCCTAAATCGAAATTCCTAATTCCTAATTCTTAATTCATAATTCGAGTCCTCGTCACCCTTATCTTTGCGTATCACCTCTCCGGGCTACCCTGGCGCTGTTTTTCGATAGTTCATCGACGAGAAGATACCCGGCCGTCGCAAACGCTTCGATGACAGACGATAGGGAAACAGGTGTGGGTTTTCGGTCTATATGGGTCCAACCGGTGACATCAGGAGCTTTATCGTTCAGCATAAGTGTGACGATATGAGGTTTTGTGTCCGGGAACTCGTCATCACGTACAATCCCTGCCTGCATAAAAGGTTCTTCACGGTCGTTTATTGATACGATATGTATTGCGCCGTTTTCATCCATGAGATCCTCGATAGCTGTGGATACAAGTATTCTGTTGGTTACGTCACGGAGTTTTTCATGAGGTTTATCCAGGATATCGCGTATATCTTCCGTCGGAATCTCCAGGTTCACACATACATGCGCGATGACACAGTAGATTATCTGGTTTTGTGCAACAGTTTCTTTTTGTCCCTCTATCCTACCCATGAGCCCCAATAAGCTATCGTGAGGGATTGGTCGTTGTTCCTTGTGGTTGAACCGTGACATATCCGCAAAGTATACGTTTAGTGATTTAGCTTGTCAAATACGTCTTATTTTCATCATCATCCGGGTCATAAGTTGGAGGATGATGAGTATCCCGATGTTTACTCCGACCACCACGCCTAAACTTTTGACAAGCGTCACAAGGACCCGTGTAGCGGTTTCAAGCACCACTCCCGTCAGCACAAACCGTACCCCCAGATAATATAAAAGTCCTACAAATATCCCGATGGTGATGATGTAAGGGATGAAGCCCTTCAAATCTTCCGGTGATGAGAACATGGTATTGGACACCGCAAACATGCAATAGGGCAGAAGGAGAAAGATGTACGGCTGGGGAGTTCCCCAATAGCCCATATTTCCCAAATTACCCCAATCCGGCCAATAGGACGGCAGGAGATACGCGATGGCGCATAGGATAAGCGTGCCCCACACAACTGGGGCAAGGGCGATGGCATAGCGTCTGAATGGATCTGTATGTTCTATGGATACGCTTCCGCTATGGACATGCTCGGACTCGATTTCCGGCGTCAATGTCAGCTTTCCCGCCCGCACTCCGAGGATTCCTGCGGTAAACAGGTGTGAAAGCTCATGCACGGCAGTGCCCGGAAATTCCAATACCAAAACTAAAGAAAGGGCGACGCTTCGCGACCTAAAAAGTAGAAGAAAGAACGTAAACAAGCCCTGCGTGACGCGTCGCGACAGGATATACAACGCAAGCAACTCGACCACCAACCCGATTCCCAACATATCGGTATTGTATCATGTACGATTTTTGTCATCCCCGCGTACGCGGGGATCCAGAGTATCTATAAACTGGATTCCCGTTTTCACGGGAATGACATTTGATACTTTTGAAGCTACGAAGCTCTCGACGTTTCGTATTTCTCCTTAAATCTTAAATCCTAAATCCTAAATCGAAAATCCATCATTCCGCCGTTTCGTAACTTTGCCTTTGGCCCGTCTTTGCGATACAATCCGCATCGTGGGTATCGAACGGGAACATAATATATTTGAAGCTCCGTATTGCAGGTACGGAGAAGTGCATTTTTGGCAAGACCTGACTGACAGGTTGCAGATGAAACAGAATGGGTTGAATATCCCCGGATGTTTGCGTTGTGTCACAAAAGAAGGGCTTGATTTTGGTTCCCCGTTCGATGTCATATGGAAGCGTGAGGGGTTTGATGTGCTTATCGGTCTGGCAATTAACGGAATGTATGCAGGACGTCTGGTGGCCGGTGGCCATTATGGGCATGATGTACCGATAGTGGACGTCCATAGGACGCTGGCAACCGACGGGGCATATTTTTCTCCCGAGGAGGGCTTGGAACATCTGTACAATCTGGACATTTCCCCGTATCATAGGCGCGAGTTGGAAAAAGAGTTGACCGGATTTGATTTGGATTATCCGCGTCTTATGTCGCGTATCATCAAATGGTTAGGGTATCCTATCGACAAAAAACTTTTTACGGACAACGTTATCTCCGCACATATTTACGGTAAGCCCGATATACATCATGCAGCCTCGTAGCTTCGTTGCATCGTGTATTCGTTACTTTGCAATTTTATTCTTAAATCCTAAATCCTAAATCTTAAATCTTAAATCGAAATCATACTACTTCGCCCTTCCAACTCCCCTTGACAACCCCTATCTCATATGTCTACAGTATATAAAGGAGTAATTATTGTATGAAATCGAAATTGTTCACTTCTAAACCTCTCGTTTCACCAGCATTGGTCATCGGTCTTATCGGTCTTGTCGTGGCTCTGGCTGTTCTCTATGTGGCCACACAAGGTAATTTCGGAAAGTCGGATATCCGCTCCCAGGCCGCGCGGACGTGTCAGGAGAGGTGTGAGGAAATAACATGCAGAAACAATAGTGATAAGGTGGCATGTGTGGCATTATGTGTACCGCAATGCGAGTCATGGAGAGCGTCCCAGACTCCAACCCCGACTTTCATCCCCGGCTCATTTGCCTGTAATCGCTGTTCGGTGATCAACGGGTGCGAAAGGACTAAGTTCCGTTCCATGACAAGCGATTGTGCCGTACCGATACCCGGCAGTACGGTCACCCGGACTACAGACTGCTCGTGTCCGAGGATTACCGGAGGAAACAATACCCGTTGTACATCCGCATGCACCTCCACCTCAACCCCTACACCACCTCCGGGAGGATGTGGTCCTGCAAATGATACATGTGATACCTTACCATATGGTCGATGCTCGGAAGTAAGTGGATGTACTTGGGGATATAAATGCTACAATAAACCGGATGGCAATACTTACCCTTGTAATCCAGGAATACGGCCGGTGATTGAATGTAAAGCGGCATCGGCTTTTTGTGATTGGAAGAAGTAGTTTGATTGTATAAATATCCTATGAAACCGAAACTGAAAACCGCCCATCCCATCGTCTCACCCGCACTGGTTATCGGGATGATACTCCTGGTTTTGGCGTTAGCTACGTTGTACGTCGCTACACAGGGGAATCTGGGTATCCTGGACTATCGTTCTCAGGCCGCGCGGTCGTGTCAGGAACGGTGTTCCTATTCGTGTAGGAATCAGGATGATGACAATAAGGGTCAATGTGTGAGCCTGTGTGTCCACCAGTGCAATGTGTGGCGTGAGAACAATGCCACCGGAAGCGGCAATACGCGTACACCTACTCCTACACACACCCCATGGCCGACACATACGCCTACACCGACCGGTACACCCGTCTGGTATTACTGCGTGGACAACAATTGCGGCAGGAGAGCGACGAATTTTGTGATACCGTCATTGTCTACGAACTCCAAATTCAATTGTGCTTCAGTTGATAAAAATTGTTCTTCGGATGTCGGGTTTACCAAGACCCCGTGCCACTGTGTAGAGTAGGCTTAGAAAGCGATCAAGGCCTCTTTATTTGTCATCGCCAGCGTAGTGCAGAAATTCCAAGCAGAGCTTTGGAAATAGAGTGTAGTCATTCCCGTGAAGACGGGAATCCAGCCTAAAACACACGCATCAATATTTCGCTTTCCAAATAAAAAGGAAGGGGAGTGGGAGAAGCAGAAATCCTATATATTCAAACAGTTGCGGCCAAAAGAAAAGAATGATGGCTGTTTCTGTATTTGATTCGTTTATTGGATTATTTAATACCCACCCATTCGCCCAGTTGTTGACAAGAACGTGATTTCCTGCAGGTGCCAGATAGGGGAATGATGTGGATTGTCGCATCGCCAACCAACTGTCGTCAAAGTTTTGCGAAAAAACCAAAAGTGCACTTCCTGTTTTTACTTCCGCATTTGGTATTTCAACAGAATAGTATGTAGGACTGCTTTTGTTTATTGTTACATCCGTTGCCTGATTATCCGGTGTTACGTTTGTCATGTCGGGCGATGTAATCGAGATAGATTGGATATATTCTGCGGGTATCGGTACGACTTGGATTGACGCGACATCATTGATGCGCTTCTCCTGTCCGACGGCATAATTATCCAATTCTACATACCAGGATGTAGGGATGGTTTCCGAAACAGGAGGGACAAGAAAGTTACTCGCGGTCCATTTTGTCTTGTTTTGACGAACCATATCCTCAAACAGGCAATATCCGGGTGGGTCTATCTTCACACAGGTTTTTATCGGGCGTCCGCTGATTGTCCGCGTTGTATACGTGGCTATCGCGCCGGCTTGGATGATGGGATTGTAAAGAGGAACATAGTCGCAGCTGCTTGCGTCGCTTGCAGAATAACGGATAAAAGGGGTATTGTCCGTGTCGGAAAGAATTTCTTTATCATACGTTCCTTTTCCGATGGCATAACAATTGCGCCGGGCGGCGGGAATCGTATCCGGAAGTATGTTCGTCGGAAGTGATACTGTTTTAGGTACCGTTAGCGTCAGCGTACCCCTCTTCACCGGTATCCGGATTTGTGGGCCATCAATATCTGCTATATTAAATTGTTTTGTCATGACAGGAACGGTAAATAGATTGAGTTCTACCGATTGAATTATGAGTTTCCTTTGTGTTGTACCGTCGGCTTCAAGTTCAAGCTTCAACCACATATCTTTCAGGGGATAGTCGCGGTTTGGGACCAAAACAGACAGTTTTTTCCATCCGTTTGGAAGCGTAACCGTT